>MDSW01158914.1_pt1 | contig 13425 bp, 16 predicted proteins | sample 811171 | NCBI WGS metagenome assembly MDSW01 (sample SAMN05326641, study PRJNA326480) | marine metagenome | isolation source: seawater | place: Atlantic Ocean: North West | collected 2012 | reverse complement strand
GTTAGATAAAATCACTCCTGCACCTGATAAAATGACAGGAAACTTAGCATTAGATAATAAGTCAGCAGCTTTTTTAATTGCCTCTAATCCACCAGAGGGTCTCTCAAAATTTATAATTGCAGGTAATTCTATATCTACAACTTGAGTCCAAAAATCTCTTGGTATGTTTATTTGTGCTGGTGCTGATCCTTTTATAGCCTTTGATATAACTCTGTTAAGTACTTCTGCTACTCTTGATGGATCTCTGACTTCTTCTTGATAACAAACCATATCTTTAAATAAATTCATTTGTTCAACTTCTTGGAAACCACCCTGCCCAATAGTTTTGTTAGCTGCTTGAGGAGTTACTAATAACATTGGGGTATGATTCCAGTATGCAGTTTTTATTGGAGTAACTAAACCTGTTATACCTGGTCCGTTTTGAGCAATACACATAGCAATTTTTCCAGTAGATCTTGTATAACCATCTGCCATTATCCCACCATTTGATTCGTGAGCAACATCCCAAAATGTAATACCTGCCTTTGGGAAAAGATCTGAAATAGGCATAAATGCTGAGCCAATTATACCAAATGCATGCTGAATTCCGTGCTTTTGCAGAACTTTTACAAACGCTTCTTCTGTAGTCATTTTAGACATTGATTATCTCCAATTAATTTTTAGTAAAATTTGATTAACAAAAAATAATTATTTTGAACTATAATATATTTAATGGATATTCTACTTAAATGTATAAAAAAAATGGGACCAAATCCCCGCATCTTTGTTTTCACAATATGAGCTTAAAAGGTCACGAAATAATAAAGTTTACAGCCAAAACTTTACCTAAAGAACCTGGTGTATATCAAATGGAAGATAAAGAAGGTAATATATTGTATATTGGTAAAGCTAAAAATTTATCAAAAAGAGTAATCAACTACACTTCAATTAATAACCTTACCAGAAGATTACAACGAATGGTAAGTTTGACACAAAAAATGAATTTTTTTGTTACTGATAGTGAAATAGATGCCTTAATATTAGAATGCAGTTTAATTAAAAGACATAAACCAAGATTTAATATAATTTTAAGAGATGATAAATCATTTCCTTATATTCTAATTAATAAAGAGCATAATTTTGCAAGAATTCAAAAATATAGAGGATCGAAAAAAATAAGAGGTGATTATTTTGGGCCATTTGTTTCTCCTTCTGTTGCAGACTATACAATAATAGCACTTCAAAAAACTTTTTTATTACGTAGTTGTTCTGAGGCAACTTTTAAAAATCGATCAAGACCATGTTTGCTATATGATATTAAAAGATGTAGTGCGCCATGTGTAAATTTGATCAATAAGAAAGATTATGAGGAGAGTATATTAGATGCAAATAAATTTTTAAAAGGCAATACAAAAAAAATTGAACAAAAACTGCAAATTTCAATGCAACTAGCAAGTAAAAAACAAATGTATGAAGAAGCGGCAAGATTAAGAGACAGAATTAAATCTGTAAAACAAATTCAAAAATATCAATCTGTTTTTATAAAAGAATTGAGAAACGTTGACATTTTTGCAATAAAAATTGAACAGGGCAAAAGTTGTGTACATGGAAAATTTTATCGTAATGGAAGTAATTATGGAAACAAATCTTTTTTTCCATATCATGATGAGTCTAGCAATGAACAAGAAATTTTAGAGTCTTTTTTATATCAATTTTACTTAAATAGAGATTTACCTCCAAAAATTTTAATCAACATTAATTCACGTAAATTTAAAATAGTTGAAAATATTTTAAATCTTAAATCAGCTAAAAAAACAAAAATTTTACAACCTAAAGCAGGTGAAAAACTAAAATTGGTTTCATTAGCTGAAAAAAATGCAAAAGAAAATATTCGAGCCAAAAAACTCAGCATAGACAATCATTTGAAAGCTATTGATAAACTCTCTATTCTTTTAAATAGAAATGAAGTAATTAATAGAATTGAAGTTTTTGATAATAGCCACACATTTGGCTCTAATGCTTTAGGTGTTATGATTGTTGCCGACAAAGAAGGATTGAATTCTAGGCATTATAGAAAGTATAATATTAAAAAAATTAAAAATAGGAAATTAATAAATAATGATTATGAAATGATGTCTCAAGTTTTAGATAGAAGATTAAGTAAAATTCAAAATGAAAATAAAATTTTTATACCAGATGTTATTATTATTGATGGTGGTAAAGGTCACTTTAATATTGTTGGTAAAATAATTGAAAAATATAAATTAACTAACATTGATTTAATAGCAGTTTCAAAAGGACAAGATAGAAATAAAGGAAGAGAAATTATTCATACAAAAAATAGAGATTTTACACTGAAAGGAGATGATCCTCTTCTTCATTTTATACAAAGGTTAAGAGACGAAAGTCATAGATTTGCAATAACTTCTCACAGAGCAAGACGAATAAAAAATACAACAAAATCAGTATTTGAAGAACTCGATGGTATAGGACCTACAAGAAAAAAAATACTTATCAATCATTTTGGTAATATCGAAAAAATCAAAAATGCTTCATTGGAAGAATTAAAGGAGGTAAAAGCCATCCCTATTAAGATTTTAATTGAAATTTATGAATTTTTTCATAGCGTTTAAAATGACTATAATTTAATAAAAAGTGTGAACATAAATATATCAAATTTACTTACTTTAATTAGAATTGCAATTATACCAGTAATAGTATTTTGTATTTATCTTAAAAGCCCATTTTTTGGGTGGGTTGCATTTATTTTATTTTGTATGGCAAGTATTACTGATTATTTTGATGGATATTTAGCAAGATTGAGAAATGAAGTTACAAACTTTGGAACCTTTCTTGATCCCATAGCTGATAAATTATTAGTAGCATCAGTAATTTTAATCTTAACTTCTAAGGGTGTGATTAGTGATTGGGATACGATCCCCGCTCTAATAATTTTACTCAGAGAAATTTCTGTATCTGGGTTAAGAGAATATTTAGCAGGTATTAGAGTTAGTATACCAGTTTCAAGAATAGCTAAATTAAAAACACTACTTCAATTACTAGCACTAGCTTTATTAATTTTATCAGAAAGTATTATTGATGTTTCACCAGTTCTTTATTTTGGAAAAATATTTTTATGGATTTCAGGCTTACTTACATTATACACTGCTTATGACTATATAAGAGGTTCTATAAAGCATTTTTAAAATGAAAATTAAATATTTTGCATGGGTAAAAGATATAACAAATAAAGATTATGAAATAATTCACAAGAATTATCCAAAAAATATTAAAGATTTAAAAAGTTTATTAAATACTCAGTATCCAGGTTTAAAAAATCATTTATCAAATAATTTTTTACGTTTTGCAGTCAATCAGGAATATGTTTCAATAAATGTAAACTTAAACCAAAATGATGAAATTGCTATATTTCCTCCTGTAAGTGGTGGATAATGATAAAAATACAAAAAAAAGATTTTTATATTGATGACGAAATAAAGAGTCTTATTAATAAATCCTCAAATGTAGGTGCTGTTAATTCATTCATTGGATATGTTAGAGATTTTAATAACAAAAAAGATGTTAAATACATAGATCTAGAAGTTTACGAAGACATGGCAATGAAAGAATTGTTAAAAATAGCTAATAAAGCTCTAAAAAAGTTTAATTTGATAAATTACTTAATTATTCATAGATATGGAAGGTTGTATGTTAGTGATAAAATAGTTCTAGTAGTTTGCTTATCAGAACATAGAAATAACAGCTTTGAAGCAAGTAAATACATTATGGATTATTTAAAAAAAGATGCTCCATTTTGGAAAAAGGAATTTTATAATGAGGGTTCTGACTGGTTAGAAAATTCTAAATAGTTTCTGTAACAATTTTTCTATAGTCTTTCATAAATTGATATGTTCTAGTATTATCACCGGTTGTAAATTCTAGTGAATCTATAGATTTTACAGGTGTAATTTCAGCTGCAGTACCAGTTAAAAAAACTTCTTCAAAATTTTTCAATTCTTCTGGTTTAATATAACGCTCTATTAAATTAAACCCTTGATCTTTCACCATCTCAATAACTGTTTGTCGAGTAATTCCGTTAAGAAAACAATCAGGGATTGGTGTATGAATCTCTTTATCTTTAATTAAAAAAATATTTGAACTTGTTGCTTCTGCCACGTAACCTCTATAATCAAGCATCAAGGCTTCATTGTAACCTTTTTCTTCAGCAAAAGATTTTGATAGAGTGCAAATTAAATATGGTCCAGAAGCTTTTGCTTCAAAAGGAATAGATTCAGGTGAAGGTCTTTTCCAAGGCGATGTAACCAATGTCAAACCATGTTTCATATCCTCTAATTTGTAATAAGTTGTCCAATCATCCCAAATTGCAATTGATACATGAATGTCTGAATTAGTTGTTGATAATCCCATTAATTTGCCTCCCCTCCAAGCAAATGGTCTTACATAACAATCTTTGTAATTCATTTTAGCAATTAATTCATCTTTGGCTTTGTTAATATCATCCTTAGAGAATGGAATTTTTATTCCTATTGTCTCAGCAGATTTAAATAATCTATTTGTATGTTCTGCACTTTTAAAGATTTTACCATTGTAAGCTCGTTCCCCTTCAAATACTGCACTGGCATAATGTAATCCCTGTCCAATAATATGGGTTTTTGCATTTTTCCATTCGACAAGTTTTCCATCATACCAAATCCAACCGTCTCTATTTTCAAATGTTTTAGTCATAAATTAATTAAATTTATTTTTTAAATGACAATTGACTATCAGTGATGCATAATTAAGTCAATATGGCTGACCTAAATAAATTGCTTACACCCCTTTTTTTGAATGAAAAAGAAATAAGAAAGATAATAGAATTGATGTTTTTCTCATATAGAGATTTTACTTCAGGACCAGATAAGGTGCTTGAAAAAATTAATTTTGGACGTGCTCACCATAGAGTAATTTATTTTGTAGGAAAGAAAAATGGATTAACTATTAAAGATCTTCTATCAATATTACAAATAACTAAACAAAGTTTATCAAGAGTTTTAAATCAATTAGTAAAAGAAAAATATATTATTCTATCTACAGGTGAAGACAAAAGAACAAAAAAACTTTCATTGTCAATCAAAGGGAAAGAGTTAGAAAAAAAGTTATCTAAAATACAAATAAATAAAATTTATAATGTGATTAATAAATTTAATGAACAAGATATAAATGGCTTTAAAAAAGTTTTATTTGAAATGATAGAATATAAAAATCAAATAAAATTTGATGAAATTAACTAAATTAATGAAAAAAAGTATATTAATTATAGATGATGATAAAAGACTAAGAGAACTTCTAAAAGATTATTTAAAAGATAAAAAATTTGAAGTTTATCTATGTGAAGATTTTTTGGAAGCAAAGGAAGTTCTATCTTTTATTTTTTTTGATCTAATTATTCTAGATAGAATGATGCCTTCAGGAGATGGAATAAATCTTATAGATTATATAAAAAGAAATTCTAATTCACCTGTTATTATGCTTACGGCAATGGGAGAGAATCAAAATAAAATAGATGGATTAAAAATTGGAGCTGATGATTATATTTCTAAACCTTTTGAACCAGAGGAGTTATTTTTAAGAATTGAAAATCTTTTAAATTTGTATGATAGTATAACAACTAAAAATATAAAAGTCTCTTTTGGCAATTTTGTTTTTGATATCTCATCTCATGAGCTAAAAGAAAAAAACGAAACTATATATCTTACAGAAGGAGAAGGTGATTTATTAATAAAATTAACAAACAAAAGAAATCATATAGTTCTAAGAGAAGAATTGGCGGAACAAGAGTTTGATGAGACGGAATTAAGAAAGGTTGATGTAAGAATTACAAGATTGAGACAAAAAATTGAGAAAAATCCAAAACAACCACAATTTATAAAAACTATTAGGGGTAAAGGTTATAAATTAATTTGTGATGAATTATAATGTTTAAAAAATTTATTCCATCAACACTTATTGGTCGATCTATTATTATAATATTTGTTCCTATAATAGTCTTAGTAATTCTTACTGCTCTAGTATTTTATCAAACTTCATGGAATATAATATCAAAAAGATTAGCAGAGTCTGTAGTGGCAGATATTAATGTTCTTGTTAAATTAATAGATGATAATTTATTAGAATATGCAAACAATATAGCTGAAAAAGATTTTAAGATGAAAATAAACATTAAAACTAATGAAATCATCAATCCATTATCGAATAATATTAATAGGGGTATTTTATCAAGGAGACTTGATCAGTCCCTAAAAAATTTAGAAAAAACATTTAACTACGATCTAAGTAACATAGAAGAAGGAGTAATAATTAAAATTCAATTAAATGATAATTTGTTAATTATAAATGTCGATAAAGATAGGCTATATAGTGAAACTGCTTTTGTGTTTTTACTATGGATGATTTTTGCATCATTAATATTGCTTTTCATGTCGTATTTTTTAATGAGTAGACAGTTAAAACCTCTAAAAAGATTAGCAATAATAGCTGAAACTTTTGGGAGGGGTTTAGATGCTCCAGAATTAAAAAGTGCAGGCGCTTATGAAATAAGGCAAACATCTCAAGCATTTAATCAAATGAGAACAAGAATTAAAAGATTCTTAAAGCAAAGAACAGATATGCTCGCTGGAGTTAGTCATGATTTAAGAACACCTCTTACAAGAATGAAGCTACAGGTATCACTAATAAAAGATAAAAAAGCACAATCAGAATTAGAACTTGATATAAATGAAATGACTGCAATGTTAGATAGTTATGTTAGTTTTGTTAAAACAGAATCTCCTGAAACAATAGAAAATATAAATATTAACGAGCTGATAAAAGATTGTATTAAAGATTTATTTAAAAATAAATTTCAAATTGAAATAATTGAAAAAAACATAATTCAAACTTCAGGTCGCCCTATTCAACTAAAAAGAGCATTCCAAAATATAATTGATAATTCAAAAAGATATGCGAGTAAAATTAAAATAGTCATTTTTCTTGATAAAAATGGCTGCAACATCGATATCAATGATAATGGTGAAGGAATTCCAAAAGATAAATATGAGGATGTATTTAAACCATTTTTTACACTTGATCCATCTAGAAATAAGTTAAAAGGTGAAAGCGGCCTAGGTCTCACAATTACAAGAGATATTATAAGATCACATGGAGGTGAAATTAAATTAGACTCATCTGATCTAGGAGGATTAAAACTTTCAGTTTTATTGCCAATTTAAAGTTAATATAGTTTTACACCATTTTCCAATTTAATTTCAGGAATTAAAAGAATAGGTTCATTATTTTTATCTGGTAAGCCTAAAACTAAAACTTCTGAAATAGTTTTACCAATTTGTTTAGGTTCAAAGTTTATAACTGCTATAATTTGCTTATTTAATAAATCAGCAGATTTGTAATTACTTTGAAGTTGAGCAGAACTTTTCCTAATACCAATATCTTTGCCAAAATCAATTTTTAATAAAATTGATGGTTTTTTTAATTCATTGTATTCTGTTGCTTCAATTATAGTTCCAAGTCTGATATCTACTTTTTCAAAATCTAAATAGTTTATTTTTAATATATTCATTATAAAATGTCTAAATACTTTTCAATATTGCTTAAATATTTATCTAAAGTAGTCATTGTCTTTTCTAATGAAGCTGTTTCATCTTTGCTCCAAGTGTAAACGATAAGTAAATAAAGAAAAAAAATACCTTTGATTTTAGCAGCTCCTTTTATACCATTTGCTTTAATATTGGATAAAGTGGCTATTAAAATCATACTGTTTACAAAAGATGGAATAATTTTAATAAATTCATGAGGGCGAGACCTTAAATAATTAATTATATTTTTGACTGATTTTCTATAGGAATTTAAAATATCTAATCTTGCCATTATAATTTCAAATAGCATATCTTTTTGCGATGAAGACTCTAAAGAGGATAAATTTTTTTTTAGTAGAAAATCAAAAAAACTATTTATATTTTCAAGCAGTTGAGTTTTATTTTTAATACCAGTATTTGTATGATTTTTTAAAATAGATGAAATCTTTATCCTACCCAAATCTTTTTTTTCTAATAATTTTAAAGACTCCTTGGCTAAAAGAATGTGTTTTTTTTGCATTTAATTACCTTGCTCTTTAGCTCTTTTATAAGACGCTTTAGTAAAATTCTTAAAAATTCTCTGTATATTATTTGATTTCATTACTTTAAGACCAGCCTCTGTGGTACCTCCTTTAGTTGCAACAACTTTTACTAACTTTTCTGCACTCAAATTTTTTTTATCTAGTAAATTTATAGATCCTTTGAATGTTTGATGCACCAAAGTTCTAGCAATATTTTTTTCAAATCCTAAATTAATTGCTGCTCTTTCTAATGCATCAATTAGATTAAAAATAAAACCAGGTCCACTTCCTGATATAGCTGTTGCCATGTCAATTTGATTTTCATTTTGTAAAAATATTGTTTTTCCTGAATAAGATAATAACTTATAAACTTTATCTTTAATTGATTTTGATGACTCTTTGCTTGAAACTACGCAATTCATGCTTTGACCTATTGATGCAGGCATATTTGGCATTACTCTAAAAAAATTATAATTATTTTTAAGTTTTTTTCTAAATACATTTATTTTTTTACCAGCGATAACACTTACAAAAGCACAATTTCTATTTATTTTTTTATTCGCTAATTCATTTAGAACCTTTTTTAGATCTTTTGGCCTTACAGCAAAAACTATAAATTCAAAATTCAAGTCATTATCAAGGTTAAGAATTGAGTTAGTAATTTTTAATTTTTTATATTTATATTTAATTTTTAAATATTTATATTTAACTGGATCTATAACTGTTAAAGAGTATTTATAAGAATTTATCCATGAGTCCAGTAATGCGTTGCCCATGTGACCACATCCTATTAGTAAAACTTTTTTCATAATAAAAAAAAATAAATGATATTAATATTATATATTTTATGCTCTACCAATTATTTCAAATTTTGAAAATTTAATAGCATCTTTTGGGGATATTTCATCAAAAAGGACTTGTTGAAAACTAGGATAAAATTTTTCACATTCATAAATTCCTATGTCTACTAAGTCCTCAAATTTTTTATGTAATGCTTCATTTTCATTACTAGATAAAAACGTATGCCTAAATGCAGGTATGCCATTCTTACTAGTTATATCAAAATGACCAATCCACATGTTTTCGTTTACAAGAGAAATAAGTTCATAAGCTCTAGCTAATTTGGTTTCTGGAAACTTTATATCAAAGGTAATTGATAAACTAAGAGCATTTATATTTTCTGACCAATTGAAGTACAATCTATAAGCACACCATTGAGATGATATTTCAGCTACAAGTTCATGGTCAGCGGCTCTGCTAAAATTCCATTTTTTTTGATGAATAACATCTTCAACAATATCTATAGGATTTAATTCCATAATTTTTATTACTCTATATAGTACATTCGACGAATCGAAGTACTAGATATGGATTACTAAAATTTTACGTTGTTTTGCAAGAATATTAGTAAGAAATATATGAATTTTGTGAATAATTACTTAATTTAAGACCTTTTTTTTGTTTTTTTTTTTAAATTTAGCCTTTTTTACAGTTTTTTTCTTATTTAATACTTTTGATTTAGTAGATTTCATAAGTTTTTCATTCTGGATAACTAATTTTTGTACCATTTTTTTTAATACATCAAATTCATCTTTTTTAACCAAGTTCATTTTTTTTATAACTTTATCCACTCTCAAAGAGACTATAGTCTCAATTTCTTCTTTTAATCCAGAAAATGCACCCATGGCGTCTACAGCAAATTTTGATAAATCTGATAAAATTTTGTTTCTATTAACCATAGTTTTATTAAAAGTATAAATATATGAATTTTATTCAACCTTCAATAGATCCTATAATTTTTTCAATCGGTTATATAGATATTAGATGGTATAGCATGGCTTATATTATTGGCCTTATTCTAGGTTTAATTTTAATAAAAAAACTCAATAAAGCTAAAGGAGGTCTAATTAGCGTTAATAAATTAGATAATTTTTTTATATGGGCTGTAATGGGCACAATACTAGGGGGAAGAATTGGCTATGTTATTTTTTATCAAACTACGCAAATTATTGTAAATCCAATTTACATTATTCAAATTTGGAATGGAGGTATGTCTTTTCATGGAGGATTAATTGGTGTTATTTTAAGTACTTATATTTATTGTAAAATAAATAAAATCAATTTTTTATACTTATCAGATTTGGTATCTACTGTTGCTCCAATTGGACTCTTTTTAGGAAGAGTAGCCAATTTTATTAATTCAGAATTGATAGGCAAAACAACAGATTTTTATATTAGCATAATATTTCCAACAATTGATAACTTACCAAGACACCCATCACAACTTTATGAGGCTTTTTTTGAGGGTATTATTTTATTTATACTTTTAAACTTTTATTTTTACAAAAATATTAATTCTAAAAAATATGGTAACATAAGTGGTCTATTTCTAATTTTTTATTCTACATTTCGTTTCTTCATAGAATTTCTAAGAGAGCCAGACTCTCACATTGGATTATTATTTAATTTTTTTTCTATGGGACAGTTATTAAGCTTACCTTTATTTATATTTGGTATAATTTTAGTATTAAAAAATGCAAATCATAAATCAAATTAAAAGAGATCTTATTTTTAAAGATATGCGTTTGGATAAATTTATAGGCAATGCGCTTTATAATAGAAATGGTTACTATTATAAACAAAATCCAATTGGAGATAAAAATGATTTTATTACCGCCCCTGAAATATCTCAAATGTTCGGTGAGATTATTGGGCTTTATTTATATTTTATTTGGAAAACAAAACTTAATTCTGAATTCAATCTAATTGAATTAGGCCCTGGTAAAGGAACTTTATTTAAAGATATAGCAAAAAGTGTAATTAATTATCCAAATTTCCTAAATAAAGCTAAAATAGAATTTATAGAGATTAACAAAAATCTTATAAAAATACAGAAAGATAATTTAAAAAAATTAAATTTGAAAAATATTAGATGGTTAAAAAAAATTAATTATAAATCTAATAATCCATTAATAATATATTCAAATGAATTTTTTGACTGTTTTCCTGTAAGACAATTTGTGTTAAATGATTTTTGGTCAGAAAAATATGTTAGTTATAATAAAATAGAACAAAAGTTTTACTTTAAAAATAAGATTGTAAAAAATAAAAAATTATTATTGTCTTTAAACAAATATAAAAGACAAAAAATTTTTGAAATATCAAATGAAAGAAATAACTATTTTGAAAAAATATGTAAATTTATCAGGAAAAATGGAGGTATTTTTTTGACTATTGATTATGGCTACTTTAAAAATCTTAAACATTTTAGTCTTCAAGCTGTACAAAATCATAAATATTCAAATATTCTAGAAAATATTGGACAAAAAGATATTTCTAGTCACGTTAATTTTAATGAATTCAAAAATATAGCTATAGATAATAAACTAAAGATAGAAGAATATTGTACTCAAAAAGATTTTTTAATTAAACATGGAATATTAGAGCGAGCAAAAATACTATCCAAATTAAATAACATAGAAAATATAAAAATCGATTTAAATAGACTAACAAATAAAGTAGAAATGGGTGAACTTTTTAAATGTATCATTGTATCTAATTTATAATGACTAAAAATTATTTAGATATTAAAAAATTTAAAAATAAATTAAATTTAGGTTTTTTCACTTCAAATGGAGGTGTTTCAAAAGGAGATTATTTTTCACTAAATTGTAGCACAAATAATGATGATAAAAAAAATAATATATTACGTAATTTAAAAATAGCACAAAAAAATCTTGGTATCAAAGATAAAAAATTAAAGTTAATTAATCAAATACACTCAAAGAAAACTTATTTAATTAATAAAAAAAATTTTAAAAATAATTTTTTTGGTGATGGATTAATTACTAAAGATAAAAAAATAGCACTTGGTGTTTTAACTGCTGATTGTGCTCCCATATTTATATTTGATAAAAATAAAAGTATTATTTGTTGTTTACATGCTGGTTGGAAAGGTGCTTTAAAAAATATTATTCAAGAAGCAATTAAAAAAATCAAAATACAAAATAAAAAATCTAGAGATATTATTGCAATTATTGGACCGTGTTTAGCTACAAAAAATTTTGAGGTTGATAAAAGATTTAAAGTTAAATTTTTAGACAAAAATATAAAGTACAAAAAATATTTTAAAATTAAAAATAAAAATAAAGATATTTTTGATTTGCGTGGCCTAATTAATTATCAACTTAAGGCTCAAGGAATAGAGAATATTTACAATATTAAGAAAGATACATACAAAAATAAAGAAATTTTTTTTAGTCATAGAAGAGCTTTTCATGAAAATAATAAAAGAACTGGTCGAATGATTAATATAATATCTTTTAAAGATTAATTTATGTTGAACTATTCTCATTCTTATATACTAATAAACTACATTAAATGAAAATAATTGCCTGCAATAGTAGCAAATCACTTTCAGAAAAAATTTCTAAGCATATTGACGTGCAATTAGCAGATGCGTCTATAAGAACTTTTAACGATCGAGAAATATTTGTAGAAATAAATGAAAACATACGTGGTGAAGATGTTTTTATTATTCAATCAACATCTCACCCTGCTAATGATCATTTAATGGAGTTATTAATTACTATTGATGCAGCGAGAAGAGGATCTGCTAAAAGAATTACATCAGTGATACCTTATTATGGATATGCAAGACAAGATCGAAAAACTGGACCCAGAACTCCTATAACAGCAAAATTAGTTGCAAACTTAATTACATCTGCTGGAGCTGATAGAGTTTTGACAATGGATCTGCATGCTGGGCAAATACAAGGTTTTTTTGATATTCCGTTGGATAATATTTTTTCTGCTCCACCAATTATTAAAGATATAAAAGAAAAATTTAATAATGATAATAATTTAGTTGTTACCTCACCAGATGTTGGGGGTGTTGTTAGAGCTAGAGCTTTTGCTAAAAGGTTAAATGCTGGACTAGCAATTGCAGACAAAAGAAGAAAAAAGGCAGGTGAGTCAGAAGTTATGAATATTATTGGAGATGTAGAAAATAAAACATGTATACTTCTTGATGATATTGCTGACTCTGCTGGAACATTATGTAATGCTGCAAAAGCATTAAAAGAAAATGGTGCTAAAGATATATATTCATATATCGTTCATGGAGTTTTATCAGGTCAAGCTTTATCAAGGATATCAAGCTCTGATATCAAAGAGTTAGTACTAACTGATACTATTGAGCCATCATCTGATGTAAAAAATACAAAAAACATTAGACATATTAGTATCGCTCCTTTAATGGGTGAGGCGATTAAAAGGATAAGTAGTGATGCATC
>MDSW01135461.1_pt1 | contig 13427 bp, 10 predicted proteins | sample 811171 | NCBI WGS metagenome assembly MDSW01 (sample SAMN05326641, study PRJNA326480) | marine metagenome | isolation source: seawater | place: Atlantic Ocean: North West | collected 2012 | reverse complement strand
TAAGAATTTTGCTTTATTTATGGATGATCTAGAATTTTCTCAATTATTAGATATTAATAATAATGATATTTTAGGTAAGGATCATGGAAACTTAGCAAACGAAATTAAAGAATTTCTTTTAATGAAAGGCGCAGAAGAATTATTGTTTTGTCCTACTATTTATTGCAAAAGGTTTTCTAAGGGTGACCTGAATTCATCTAAATATTTAGAATCACTTTCCATTAATCTCGATAAAGAAATTCCTATATTCTGGACAGGAAATGAGGTGGTTAGTAAGCAGATTAATTTTGATGATTTAAAAGAACTCTCAGAAATATTTAGTAATGAAATAATGATTTGGGATAATTTCTATGCAAATGATTATTGTCCTGGAAGAATCTATTTAGGAGAGTTAACAGGAAGAGATTTTGAACAAGAGAAGATTGAAGCAGTAGGATTAAATCCAACTGGCTTACCAAATGTTGATTCTTTAATTCTAAATAGACTTTCAGGAGAAAAAACCACAGAAGAAATATTGAAAAAATTTTCAATACCAGAAGTGTTTAATAAATTGCTTCCTTTTTTTGACAGTCCTTTCAGCAAAGTAAAGAATGGAATTAATTTAAAGGAACTTAGAGAAATTCAGCATGAAATCTGTATAGAATGGAAGAGTTCATTACAAGTTGAGATAGCTCCTTTCATTTGGGAATTTTACAACCACTTAAGCTTACTTGAGAAATATTCAAAGGAAGAAAAAAATGCTCTTGAAGAATGGGCCAACCGAAGATATTCTTCTCCATTATTAGAAATTATTAAAAATAGGAAAGATTAAATGTTAGGAAATATGATGGATAACCAACTGCTCATTTCTGGTGTAATTGAGCATGCGGAAAAGTATCACAGTGATTCAGAAATTGTTTCAAGGACAGTAGAAGGTTCTATACATAGATATACTTATTCAGATGCGGCAAAGAGATCAAGAAAATTAGCTAATGCATTAGAAAACCTTGGACTAAAAAAAGGGGATACCGTAGGAACATTAGCTTGGAATACTTTTAGACATTTTGAGTTATATTTTGGTGTTTCTGGAATAGGATGTGTGGTTAATACAGTAAATCCTAGACTATTTCCCGAACAACTGACTTATATAATCAATCATGCAGAAAATAGGTATTTATTTGTTGATTTAACATTTGTTGAATTAGTTGAATCTTTAGAAGAAACTTTGGAGGGAGTAGAAGGCTTCGTTATTTTGACAGATAAAGAAAACATGCCTGAAACTAAACTCAAAAATGCCATATGTTATGAAGAGTTAATTAAAGAGGAATCGGAAGAGTTTAATTGGCCAGATTTTGATGAAAATACTGCCTCTAGTTTATGCTACACATCTGGTACAACAGGTAATCCAAAAGGTGTTTTATACTCTCATAGATCAACAATCTTACATACTTGGATAGTAAGTTCTGGAAATGTAGCCAAAGTTTCTAGTTCATCATCTATTCTACCTGTAGTACCCATGTTCCATGTTAATGCTTGGGGAATACCATATGCAGGAGCTATGTTTGGAGCTAAATTAGTTTTTCCTGGGCCAGCTCTAGATGGAGCTTCAATTTATGAATTAATTGAAGCAGAAAAACCTGATCTACTAATGGGAGTTCCTACAGTGTGGCTTGGTTTATTGCAATATCTTAATGAAAACAATAAAACATTAGAAAGTGTTGATACAGCTTTAGTTGGAGGTTCAGCTGCACCAAGAGCAATGATCCAGGAATTTGAAGAAAAACATAATGTATTCTTAATGCATGGATGGGGAATGACTGAGATGAGCCCTCTAGGAACAGCTACTGTAAAAACTAAACAAATGGATGAGTTAGATATAGAGGCTAGATATGACCTTCAACAAAAGCAAGGAAAAGCATTTTTTGGAGTTCAAATGACTATAGCAGATGATGATGGAAATGAGTTACCTCATGATGGAATAGCATTTGGTCGGCTTTTGGTAAAAGGCCCAACCATAGTTGAACGTTATTACAAGAGCGAAAACAGTGCTAGGGATGAAAAGGGATGGTTTGATACTGGAGATGTAGCTAAGATTCATCCTGAGGGTCATATGGAGATAGTTGATAGGAGTAAGGATGTAATTAAGTCTGGTGGAGAATGGATTAGTTCAATAGATCTTGAGAACGCTGCTGTCGGTCATCCTGGAGTAGCAGAGGCTTGCGTAATAGGTGTATTACATGCCAAATGGGATGAAAGACCTCTTCTTTTGATTGTTAAGGCTAATAATGAAGACCCAACTAAAGAAGATATAAACTCTTTCTTAGAAGACAAAGTTGCAAAGTGGTGGTTACCTGATGACATAGTTTTTGTTGATGAGTTGCCTCATACCGCAACTGGTAAGCTTTTAAAAACTGATCTTAGAGATGAATATAAAGAATTTCTATTAAACAAAAAATAAGGAGAAAAAAATGATTGGAATAGTACCAGCAAATACATTAGTTGATTATGTAGGACAAGAATTGGGCGTTTCAGATTGGTTTGAAGTTGATCAAGATAGAATAGATCAATTCGCAGATGTCACTTTAGATCATCAATTCATACATATTGATTCAGAAAGGGCTACACCTTTATTTGGTTCAACCATAGCCCATGGATTTTTATCTCTTTCTTTAGTTCCACATTTAACAGCACAAGCTGTATTTGCTCCAGAAAATTTGGTTAATGTATTTAACTATGGATTGGATAAAGTTAGATTTATCAATCCAGTGAATGTAGGCTCTAAAGTAAGAGCTAGATCTGTATTAATGTCAGTTGACGATAAAGGAGATGGGAGATATTTGACTAAAACTCAAGTCACCATGGAAATTGAGGGTAAAGATAAACCTGCTTTTGTTGCAGAAACTTTATCTATGTTTATAACTTAAGATACATGAATAAACATTCCTTTTTGAAGAAACAAATAGTTAAAGAAGCTATAAGATCAGTCCGTAAAGACAAAAAGGTTGATGAAATTTCTCTTCTAAATATATCAAGGGAATTAGGAGTTGAATTTTCTGAAATAACTAAGTTTTACACTTCTATTGAGGATATCTTCCTACAACAACAAAAATCAAATTGGAAAAAGGTTTATAGAGATTTAGATAAATCAGTAAAAAAAGCAAAAACTCCGGGAGATTTTAAGGCTGTATTTGATAAATTTTTACAAGATTATGTTGAAGGCCTTTCCCCCGATGCAGATTTACATTGGGAAGTTTGTAGCTTTATACCAGCTTGCTTGGCTTTTCGTGAAGAAAATAAACAAGTTTTATATAAAAAAATACATGAAATTATCAAAAGAGGATGGCCAGGAAAAACTCCAAATGTTTTAGAGAGGCAGACAAATTTATTTTTATTGAGCTTTTTTGGTTTTATTGACCATGTAGTTCATCAACCTAAAACTGAAAGGATAAAAATACTTAAAGATTTTAGAAATATGCTAAATCTACACCTTCAAGATAGATTATTCTTCTAATTTTTCTTTAAGTATTTTATTTACTTGAGAGGGGTTTGCTTTTCCCTTTGATGCTTTCATTACCTGACCCACAAAGAAACCAAATAATTTATCTTTACCTGATTTTAAATCTGATAGTTGTTTGGGGTTTTGTTCAAGAACTAAATCAATTAACTTCTCAATTTCTGAAGTATCTGTAACCTGTTTGAGCCCTTTTTCCTCAATAATTTTATCTGGGTCATGGCTGGTTTCCCACATAATTTCAAATATCTCTTTAGCAATCTTTCCTGAAATTGTTTTATCTAAAATTCTAAGAATTAAGTTAGCTAAATTCTTATAACTGATTTTACTTTCACTAATTTCTAAATTTTCTTTATTTAAAAAAGCTGATAAGTCTCCCATTACCCAATTGGCAGATAATTTAGGTTCTTTAGTGATTTCTACAACTCCTTCAAAGTAATTAGCAATATCTCTATTAGCAACTAAGACATCTGCATCATAATCACTTAATTCAAAGCTATTTATAAATCTTATTTTTTTATCTTCTAAAAGCTCAGGCATATGATGTTTAACTTCTTCAATAAAGTTATCTTCTATAATGACAGGCAATAAGTCTGGTTCAGGGAAATACCTATAATCGTTTGCGTATTCTTTAGATCTCATAGGTCTAGTTTCATCCTTTACAGAATCATAAAGGATGGTATCTTGAGTAATTTCTTGACCATTAGTTAGAAGGCTAATTTGTCTCTTTATTTCGTAATTAATTGCTCTTTCTACAAATTTAAATGAATTTACATTTTTGATTTCTGTTCTTGTACCTAAATTAGCATCCCCTTTTTTTCTAACAGAAACATTAGCATCGCATCTCATTGATCCTTCAGCCATATTTCCATCTGATATGTTTAGATATCTAACTAAGGAATGAATCTTTTTTAGGTACGCAACAGCTTCTTCTGCGGACCTTATATCAGGTTCTGAAACTATTTCTAAAAGTGGAGTGCCTGCTCGATTTAAATCGACACCTGTCATTCCTTCATAATCTTCATGAAGTGATTTTCCTGCATCCTCTTCTAGGTGCGCTCTTGTAATTCCTATTTTTTTTGTTTTTTCTTCAGAAATAATATCTATTGAGCCTCCTTCAACTATGGGATCATCAAGTTGACTTATTTGATATCCTTTTGGAAGATCAGGGTAAAAGTAGTTCTTTCTTGCAAAATTAGTAGGACTATTAATTGTAGCATTTATTGCTAAACCAAACTTGACAGCCATTTTTAAAACTTCTTTATTAAGGACTGGTAAAACACCTGGTAAACCTAAATCTATATTGCATGCTTGGGTATTAGGTTCTGCTCCAAAGTCTGTACTTGCTCCGGAGAATAATTTTGACTTTGTATTCAGTTGGACATGAATCTCTAAGCCAATTACAGATTCCCATTCCTTCAGTAAATTTTTTTCTATTGTAATGGCCATTTCTTATGATAATCAGTAACTTTTTGAAATTGATGACATGAATTTAGCAACACAGATTCTTCTAGCTTATTAGCTACAAGTTGCATTCCTATAGGTAATTCATTATGAAAACCTGTTGGAAAAGAAATAGCAGGTAAACCAGCTAAATTTGCTGGAATAGTAAATATATCTTGTAAGTACATCTCTAATGGATCATCAACTTTATCACCAGCCTTAAAAGCAGTTCCTGGTGTAGTTGGAGAGAAAATTAAATCCACTTCCTTAAAAGCTCTCTCAAAATCTATAGCAACTAGCCTTCTACATTTTTGGGCTTTTAAGTAGTAAGCATCATAGAACCCTGCTGATAAAGCATATGTTCCTATAAGGATCCTTCTTTTAACTTCTTCTCCAAATCCTTCTTTTCTAGTTCTTAAGTAAAGATCGTCTAAATCCTTAGGGTTCTCACATCTATAACCGAATTTTACACCATCATATCTGGAAAGATTTGCTGAACATTCAGCTGGAGCCAAGATGTAATAAATTGGTAATGAAAGATCCAAGTTTGGTAAATCTATCTCGCAAAACATAGCTCCTAATTTTTCTAACTCTTTCTTAGTTTCCTCCATATTTTTTTGAATATAATCAGGTAGATTATAAGAAATAAACTGTTTCGGTATTCCTATCTTTATACCTTTTAAACTAGATTCTAAAGTTTTAGTAAAATCAATAGATTCTTCTTTTAATGAAGTTGAATCTTTTGGATCATTTCCTGACATGTAACTTAGTAAGTAAGCAGCATCTTCTGAACTCTTTGCTAAAACACCACCCTGGTCTAGGCTCGAGGCAAAGGCAATCATTCCATACCTAGATATTCTTCCGTAGGTAGGTTTTATACCTGTTAATCCACATAATGCAGCTGGTTGCCTGATAGAACCTCCTGTATCTGTACCTGTAGCTGCGGAACACAAACCGGCTGCCACAGAAGCTGCTGAACCTCCAGATGACCCTCCAGGTACGAATAGCTTATTCCAAGGATTTTTTACTTCACCAAAGAAACTTGTTTCATTTGATGATCCCATTGCAAATTCATCCATATTAGTTTTTCCCAAAGAAATAGAGCCAGCTTTATCTAGCTTCTCTACTACTGTAGAAGAATACGGAGGAATGAAATTACTTAGCATTTTTGAACCGCAAGTCGTTAAAATATCTTTTGTACAGAAAATATCTTTATGTGCTATTGGAATTCCATCAAGAGGGAGATTGGATTTATTTTCATATCTTTTATCTGATTCTTTTGCTTTTTTAATTGCCAAGTCTTCAGTTAATGTTATATAGCTATTTAAATCACAATCAATATTTTTAATTCTTTCTATATAAGATTCTGTTATTTCGATAGCTCTAAACTCTTTTTGCATTAACCCTTTCAATTTATCTTTTATAGAAAGTTTATATAACTCAGACATTAATCTTCCTTGTCTATAACTTTGGGCACCAAGAATAGTCCAGCTTTAGTATGTGGTGAACCTTCTTGTAAAGACTCTCTTTGGTTCTCTTCAGTTACTTTATCTTTTCTTAAAGGTTGAGATATATCCAAGGGATGAGACATAGGAGATACATTTTCAGTATCTGTTTTATTTAATTCGTTAACCATATTTAAGATATTAGATAATTTTTCCTTAATTAACTGGATCGAGTCTTTCTCTATGCCAATTCTTGCTAGATAAGCTATTTGTTCTAATTCTTCGTCTGAAATGCTCATTTTCTTTATGAAAAAACGCTAATGTACCATATTGTTCCTTGCTCAAAAACAAAGCAATTGCTAGAGTAGCGTTTTTTGTTGATGGGAATTAAATGTTAAAGAAAATAAGGGGTGCTTTTTCTAACGATCTATCTATTGATTTAGGAACTGCGAATACACTAGTTTTTGTTAGAGATAAGGGAATAATTTTAGATGAACCTTCGGTTGTCGCTATCAAAACAATAGAAGGAAAAAGAACTGTTGTAGCTGTTGGTGCAGAAGCAAAGAAAATGCTTGGTAGAACTCCAGAAAATATTTCAGCTATTAGACCACTTAAGGATGGAGTAATTGCAGACTTCGAAGTTACAGAAGAGATGCTCAAATATTTTGTAAAACAAGTGCATACGGGAAATTTTGTAAAACCAAGTCCGAGGATATTAGTCTGCGTTCCTTGTGAATCAACACAAGTAGAAAGAAGAGCTATAAGAGAATCTGTTCTTAAGGCAGGAGCGAGAGAAGTAAGATTAATAGAAGAACCTATGGCAGCTGCGATAGGAGCTGGCTTGCCTGTTGAAGATGCAACGGGTTCTATGGTTGTTGATATTGGAGGTGGCACAACAGAGATAGCAGTACTTGCTTTGAATGGGGTTGTTTATGCTCAATCCCTTAAAGTAGGAGGAGATAAACTGGATGAATCTATAATTTCTTATATTAGAAGAAACCAAGGAGTCTTAGTTGGTGAAGCCACTGCTGAGAATATAAAACATGATATTGGGGCTGCATCACCTGAAACTGAAGAAAGAGAGATGGAAGTAGTAGGGAGAAACTTAGCTGAAGGAATTCCAGTAACTTTTACTATGAAAAGTAGCCAAGTTTATGATGCTATGCTTGAGCCTTTATCAAATATTGTACAGGCCATTAGAGGTGCTTTAGAAGAATCACCCCCTGAATTAAGTGCGGATATTTCAGCAAGGGGTATTGTCCTGACTGGTGGAGGAGCGAATCTGAGAGGGTTAGATCAATTAATTACTAGTCAAACAGGAATTCAAGCTATTGTTGCAGAACAACCACTTACCTGTGTTGCCAGGGGTGGGGGGAGAGCCCTAGAGATAATGGATAAGTATGATGTAGATTTATTATCTACAACTTAGAAAGTTCCTTGATTGTAACTTGGTTCGTTAGTACTTAAGATGTCGCGTGATGATCATAAGGTTTCAAATATAAGTAGCGATGCTATTTTTGCAGTTAGACCAATTGGACCAATAGCCTTTATAAGCTCTTTTTTAATTTGTTTTATTTTACTTTTTTTAGATATAAGAAATAGTATAAGTGATTCATATAGAGGACATGGTCATGATTTACTTAATCCAATATTTAAATTCATTGATTTACCAAGAATTACTTTTGAGAAACTCAGATTAAGGATTAAAGAAAAAAGTTTTCTTTTAGAGCAATTAGAAGAGAAAAATGAAATTATTGAACAACTTGAAGTAACAAATCTGCAACTTCAAGAAATTCAAAAGGCTAATAGAGAGTTAGGCTTTACTTGGGAAAGTATCTCAAGCCAAAAAGAGAAATATTTTCTAACAAAAAAAGTCCAGGTTTCTGGAAATCCTTTTAACCCAATTTTAGTTCTAGAGATTTTTGCAGATGCTGAATTTACTAAAGGATCTGCGGTAATTTCTAAGCAAGGAATTGCAGGTAGAGTTTCTTCTGTTGGTTCAAGTAGTCTAGAAGTTATGCTAGTTCAGGACTCTAAATCTTTTATTCCAATAAAAACTTCTATCACTGATTATCATGCAATAGTTCAAGGAGCTGGATTAGAAAGAGAAGGGAAACTAATAAATGTTAAAAAGACAGCGGAACTCAAAAAGGGAGAAAAAATATTAACATCTGGGGTAGCTGGTGTTTTTCCATATGGTTACGAAGTTGGAACTATTTCAGAAATAATAGACATACCAGACGATAAGTATCTAAAAGTAAAAGTGCTTTTTTCAAGCGATCCCTTGATAATAGATTTTTTTCTTGTAAATCAAACTAAACAACAGAATAAATAATTTTAGAAATGAGAACTTCTATATTTATTTTAATTTCTTTATTTTTAGCATTCATGTTTGATGTTATTTTAGTTTATTTGGATATTGTAGACTTCAAGCCATTCTTTTTCTTACTTACACTCATTTATTGGAATCTAGCTCTTCCGGAAAGGATCTCTTTATTTTCAGTTATAATTTTTGGGTTAATTTATGATTTATTTCAAGGAACTTTGCTAGGAGTTTTTGGAATAGCCTTTTTATCAATAACTTATATTTTTCAGAGATTCTTTTATCAATTTAGGACTTTAAGTATTATTCAACAAATACTTCTTGTTTTTATAATTGCTTTCTTCTTAAAACTTTACTTAGCAATCAATTTTGAAAATACAGCTTTATTTAGTTCTGCACTTATTGATAAAAATTATATTGGAAAAGCTGCTTTGAATGCTCTAATCAATGCACTTATTTGGCCATTCGTCTTTTTTACCTTAAGGGCTTTTAGGAGAAAGTGGATAGGACTTAGGAGATAGCTTTGAGATTAGGAGTAATAAATAAAACATTAAGCTTTATTATTGGTATTTTCTCAGCAATTTTAATTTTTAGTTCTTTAGTTTCTTACAAACCTTCACTTGAATGGCTTATTAGAGTCTCTGCTGGATATTTTTTAGATGCTGAGATAGTGAATATTGAAGCAGAATCTAATTGGCATCCATTTGCACCAAAAATAAAGGTGGTACAGGCTGAATTAGAGTTTGGTGAGAATAATCCTATAACATACTTAAACTTAAGTGGAATTAACTTGAGTACAGACATTTCCAGATTTTTGCAAATAGACTCATTTTTAGAGCTTAAGATAGAAAAAGGAGAGCTAAGATTAAACCCTAAATCAAGACTGAATAGAGATAGTTCCTTTTCTCTATCTGAATATTTATCTTATATTGATATAACGGATATTAAAATAAAGGACCAAAATCAAATTACCTTAAGAAGACTATCATTTAATCAACAAAATCAATTCTACATAGAAGCCATAGATGAAGATGGAGGGAGTATAGTTATTTCTTCTGATAAAGCTGAGATTCTAAATGATAAAAACTATCTTGATGGATATATAGAAATTAATGAATTTAACCTTAATTCAATTAGTAGCCTTTTAGGCTTTACTTTATCTGGTGAGTTAAATGCCAAAAGCTGGATAAAGCTAATAGAAGGTAAATTAATTTTTTTAGAAGGGTATTTTAATCTTAATGAAACTTCTCTATTTTCTAATCAAGACAAAATAAACGGCCTTATTAGGCTCGAAGATGGATATGAACGACCTTACTTTTCTTTAACAGACTTGGAAATAAATACAAATAACCAAACTTTTAATATTCCATCAACTTTTGTTTCTATCAATGAGCAGGGTATAGAAATTAACATTCCTAAGATATTAGCTGGAAAGGAAACATTAGTAGAAAAGGTAACAAACTTAGATTTTGTTTCCTTTGGAGGTAGTTTGGAAGATGTTTTTATAAGGCTCGAAGGTAATGGACCTAGGTTATCTGTTAATTTCAAGGATATTACCGTTATAGATGAAAATAGAAAGTTTGTTGTTGAAGGTATAAATGGCTTTGGAGAATTTAGTAATGATATAGCTCTATTAAATTTGGATTCCTCAAAAATTGATATTTCTAGTGAAACTTTTTTTGAAGATAAATTTAGTTTAACTGATGTCACTGGAAACTTTTCAGTTCATTTCCTAAATGATTCTTTAAAGTACTCTTCTAAAGACCTTATGTTTAGAAAAGAAGGAGAAATTCTAAGAAGTAAGATTTCGCACTATATTTCAAAAAAAGTTAATGATTTATCAATTCTTATCAACACAACTGAGAATAAAGTAAATAATCTGAAAGTTTTTTTTCCAATAAGTCCTAATACCAACAAAATAAGGAACTTTATAAATGATTCTTTAGAATGCGGAAAATTAAGAAATAGTTCTTTGCTCTATAGAACCAATCTAAATGATAGTCCATACTCTTCAGAAAATATCCAAATGACTTTTAGCCTAGAAGAAGGCTGCTTATCTATCTCTGAATATGATTTGAAGAATGTTACCTTAGTTGGAACTTTAAATTCATCTAAATTTGATGCAGAACTTAAATCTTCTAATTTTTATGGTTCTAATTTAAAAGCAATTTTAGAATTCAACCCTAAAGAAAATAACAACCTTCTATCAACATCAGGATCTTTTGAGGGTCCTTTAGAAACTTACTTCAAGATTGTAGATCCAAACTTGGAATATAAAAGTTCTATTAAAAATACAACAGGATCTCAGAAAACCACATTTAATTTGAGTGGAGGTTTATCCGACTTTATAAATGATAAGCCTAACAAAAAAGATACGATTAATTATTCCTTCTACTCAAGAATTACTAATGGTTCTTTTGATATGGAATTTCCTGATTTCAAAATAAAGAAACTAAATAGCACTATAAATTTTGATAGCAAAAAAGGAATAACTAATAGCTTTGTTGACTTAAACTTAAATGCACAAGCTTTAAGGTTTAAAGCTTTTAGCTCTAAAGAAAATCTATTATTTGAATCTAAAGCTACACTTAATTCAAAAACAATTGCTAAATCAGTAGGACTAGACTTTATAAATGCAAAAGGAAAATCTAATTTTTTAATTAGAATTTCTGTCCCATTTAAAGATACTAAATCAACTATAGTTCAAGTTTCCTCTAATCTTAGGGGAACTGATTTTTATTTAATAAGTGATATTAAAAAAAGTAAAAATCAAGAAATACAGTTCGACCTTAATTCTACAATAAGAAGAAATGACTTAAGTTTTGAACTAAATTTAGGAGAATTATTACAAGGTAATATAAGACTTCTACAAGGACGTACTTCTGGAATAGTTGTACTGAACCCTAAACCAGGTAATCAAAATAAATATATAGAGAGAGTAGGTAAGCTTAAAATTACGGGGTCACTAAATTTTCTTAATTTTGAAGATATTTTAGATAGTAACCTAGAGTCTAATACAGAAATTCCTTCAAATGTTCTTATTGAGGATCTATATATTAGTAATGCCTCTGTTGGTAATTTAGATTTAGATGAAGTTAAACTGAATCTTAACAACCAAGATGACTACATTTATATAAATTTGGATGGTAGAGAAATAAAAGGAGATGCTTATTTATCAAATAATTTATCTGATGGTTTAATTCTTTCCTTGGATTATCTGATTTACAATTCATCAGAAAAATTTGAAGGTTCTATATGGGACTCGTTTCCTGCTTCTTTGAATTTTCCTTTAAGCTTTTATTCTAAAGAAATAGTAATTAACAATGACTATTATGGCCCCTGGTCTTTTGATGTATCTATAGATAGCGAGATTATTTCTTTCGAGAATATTTCTGGATCTTATGGACAATTTAGAATTGGAGAAAGAATATCTATTCCTGATTTTGATCCTCAAGTAAACCCATTTGATAAACTTAATGGGCTAACTAAGAAAAAAATTAATCAATCCTTAGGGCAAGGAGATTGGAGCATTCCAACACAAACTAACCTAAGGTTTTATAGAAATAAAAGACAAAATTTTTCAAAGTTATCAGGCATTATTTCTACTCCAAACTTATCTAATGCAATTGGCCTTGAGTATTCTGAATATAAAGTTGAAGCTGGAGAATTCTTTCTTTTAGCAGATGTAAGGTGGGAGGGCGGACCAGAAAATATTGATCGTAATAACTTGAAAGGCAAAGTTGAATTCCGACTAAAAGATTTATTTATACCTAGAGAATCGGAAGAAACGTCTGAAGTTGATATTTTAAGACTTATACGAGTATTTAATATCGCAGATATTTTTGGTAATTTAACTGATTTATTTAATAGAAGATTTGAGAAAGGATTTTCTTCAGATAGAGTAGAAGCATTTCTTGAAATCAGTCCAAATAAATTAGAGACGACCAAGTCAATGGTCTTCAAAAGTAGCTCAGGTGAGTTTAAGTGGGATGGTTATGTTTTAAAAGATAAATCAGGAAAGTTTACCAAAATCGATTTTGATGTCGTAATGACTCTACCTTTGAGGGATTATCTGCCTGCTTATGCTCTGATTTTAGGGGGCCCATTGTCAGCTGTAGGAGTTTATATTGCAGGAAGAACATTTAAGAGGCCTTTGAATAAATTAAGCAGTGGTAAATGGAGAGTCTGGGGAAGTTTAGATGACATTAAAGCTGAATTTGTAGAATGGTTTGAATAAAATTTTTTTATATAGTTCAGCCTTTTCTATTTCTGCTTGATTTCAGATTTAAAGATATTCTATATTTGGTTACAGTCCTTCTAGCTAAAGAGATTTTAAATCTTTCGAAAAGCTCTTTTTTTATCTGTTGATCACTTAGAGGAGAATCAATATCTTCATTATCTATCAGAAAAGCTATTTTAGTTTGCAACTGATGTGAGGTAATGTCTTTTCCACTTTTGGTTTTATTAACTTTTCTTTGAAGGAAATGATTTAAAGGAAGATTTTTATTATTTACCTCTATATATTTGGAACTCATTAATCTGGAAATAGTCGATTTACTGAGATTGCTTTTGGTAGCTAGATCAGAAATACCTAATGGCAAAAGAGGACCCTTACCTTCAAGATAGCTGGTTTGTGATCTTAAAATAATTTTACCAATTTCAACTAAACTCTCTTCTCTCTTCTTTAAGCCTGAGATAATGTTTTTTTCTTCTATCAAATCTTTAT
>MDSW01005726.1_pt1 | contig 13427 bp, 4 predicted proteins | sample 811171 | NCBI WGS metagenome assembly MDSW01 (sample SAMN05326641, study PRJNA326480) | marine metagenome | isolation source: seawater | place: Atlantic Ocean: North West | collected 2012 | reverse complement strand
GCTATTTCCTCGTGCGTCCAAGTGTATGATTGGCCTTCTTGAATCGTCTGAGTATAAGATATGATTTCGGTTCCTGTTGAGTCTAGAAGTCGCCAGGTAATTTCAACATCATCAGGAGGTGGAAGCGGCGCGACATTCTGTACATTAGTGATAGTCGATGAAATGGAAATACTATGTGGCGATTCTACCGAATTCTCAGAGGGTGCATCAATATGAAGATCTGCTGGTTCATCAACTCCTGTAGGTTGTGTCTGATTCAGGTAGAATCCGCCATGAACTACAATTCTGATTTCCTCTTCAGCCGAGTTTTCGCCTGAATCATTCGCACCAGCAATGGATTGGAATACCCCATGTGACTCATAATCCCTGAAGAGCGTGCTTGCCTCAGCGGCATTTACCGACACTCGCTGACCGCCATCACCGGGATTTAACCAATATTCAGTCAAGGCACCTCCGCTAGATTCTGTACCTAAGAAATCGAAAGTCACCCTGAGTTCATTCATTGCTGAGGTTCCATTATTGGCGGATTTCTCGATATGAACATTGCCCGGCTCGCCCGAAACAGAAACATTGAGATCGACTACGCTAACAGTTTCTTCACCCACACATCCAACAAACAGCAAGACAACGAGGATAACACCGAGGCGTAACCCTCCACTCATGTATTGCCTCTAACACCGGTTCCGCATAAACCAAGCGTGTCCATCAGTCCATATGGATGAATTATTGGTAGCGAGGGATGGATTTGAACCAACGATCTCCGGGTTATGAGCCCGACGGGATAACCAGACTACCCCACCTCGCTGGCCTCTGCTGTCTATCACCCCTATTTCAAGGACTCCGAAAGGGGAGAATGCTCATTGAGTCGTTATCATGGTAGGCTCTTGATGACAGGCAACCTGCTTGTCCAGAATGCGATGATGGCTCTTCCAAATGGTATTGTGGAAGGTGACCTGCGAATCGTCAATGGCATAATCCATTCCATTGCCCCGGATGGAGGATTGGTAGCCAAAAAAGATGAGTTCGTCATCGATGGTACAGGATTGCATCTCCTTCCGGGTGCAATAGACCCTCATGTCCACTTCCGAGACCCGGGAAATCCAGAGAAAGAAGATCTAGAAAGCGGGAGTAGGGCGGCGGCAGCTGGTGGGATAACTTCCTTCCTCGATATGCCAAATACGGTTCCAAATGCAACGAATCGAGTAGAATTAGAGGCTAAAATTGCATTAGCCTCCAAGAAAGCAGTAAGTCATCATGGTTTTTTCATCGGGGCTACATCAAACAATGTTGCAGATTTGCAAAGTATCGATGGTATGGACGGAGTATGTGGCATCAAGATCTTCATGGGTAGCAGTACAGGAGATCTTCTCGTCCATGAACAGGAGCACTTAGAGAACATCTTCGCAAACACAAATGGCATCATTGCAACGCATGCTGAGGATGAAAATAGGCTCCAATCTCGAATACCTCAATTCAAACATCGAACTGACATTGCTGCACATGCAGAATGTCGCGATATTGAATGCGCACTAATAGCGACAAAACGGGCTTCAGCACTCGCTAAAGATCATGATCACCGATTACATATTGTACACCTGACAAGTGGAGTTGAAGCCGATTGGTTAGCAACCAACAAAGGAGACCTAATCACCACCGAAGTATGCACTCAACACCTGACATTCGATCAGGAAGATGTCGAAAAACTTGGAGTTCGTGCGCTCATGAATCCACCCATTCGATACACTGAGGATAGAGATACTCTATGGAAGCGACTCAAGGATGGAACCATTGACTGCGTCGTAACTGATCACGCCCCACATACACTAGATGCGAAATCGATAGGTTATCCCAATGCTCCTGCAGGTATGCCTGGCGTCGAAACTTCTCTACCTCTGATGCTTACTCACGCGATTGACGGCAAGTGTAGTGTCTCGGATGTGGTAAGTTGGATGTGTGCGGGGCCTGCAAAGGTGTATGGCATAGAAAAGAAAGGGTCACTAATTGAGGGATATGATGGAGATTTGACATTAGTTGATCTTGATACTCGCCGTACTATCACTGATGATGATGTCTGGACGAAGGTTGGATGGACACCATATGCAGGTATGGAACTCACCGGACTACCGATGTGGACTATCGTGGATGGCGTTCCAGTTCATCGACGTACGCCAAATGGATCCTTCATGGGTGAACCTTTAGTCCGACCTGGACAAACAGGACGAGTGCTTCGCTTCTCCTAATCAAGCACTATCTGATGCAGGAGCCGATCCTTCCCCACCATCAGAGGAATCGCTCGATTCCCCCTCTTTATCATTGGAAGCCGTGACCGTGTTATGGTACACTATTCTTGGTTGCTCAGGAAGATCCACTGTTGTTACATGACTGAGATTTTCTGTCACATGGACTGTCATTCCATTCGATGAGATTGCATAGATGTAATCTCCCATGAAGACAGATCTTCTGATATCTGTAGAGTGGTACCAGTACTCTTGCACCCCATCTCCATAGAGATTAGAATGGTCGACTTCTCCGTGAAGAGTAAGGCTCTTGTTATCAGTGTCAACATCGACGAGTTTCAATGTAGAAACGAATTCATAACCGTAATAGGAATACAGACGTCCATTTTCCTCGATTACATCGTAGACATACCTGTTCGTGGATAGTGGAACCGCAAGTAGTCCCTCGGGGGCCCAGTAATTGAACGCCTTGTGCTCATATGTAGCTTCAGACCATGACCAAGACCAACCGCATGAGCGTATGTTGTCACAATTATCATCTAGGTATCCTGGGGAAAGTGCAAGTGAATCCGCCAAAGTAGGATTCTCTAAATCGCTTACATCGAAGAGGCTGATCTGCGTTTGAGACCAATCAAGGCCGAAACCATCCTCTCCAGCGGGACCGATACCGATAGTGAGGAGAAGATCTTCGTTGACTGGATGAATGTAGGTCGAGACACCTGGAACCTCAAGCTCGCCGAGAATTGTTGGATTAGTCGGATCCGAGAGATCAATTGTCCAGAGAGGATCGATGTTTCGGAATGTGACAAGGTAACCAATTTCACCAACAAAACGAGCACTCCAGATACGTTCACCACAGGCGATATCATTGATCTCACCAACTGTCTCAAGAACGCCGTCACCAACATTCTGTAGAACTGATACGTGGTTCGATGGGCCGAGGCATTCTGGAATCTCTGGTTCAATGATAGGTTCAGAATCAGTAGCAATTGCTACATCAACAGCCTCGGCGATATCAACAGCGATTTCAGTTGCAGCCAACCACCAACGGTCCCAATTGTCTGATGTAGATGCAACACGGATACTACCATCATGCTCAGAAATTGAGAACTGATCCTGTACGTTTCCTGTCACGCGTCCAGAACCGATATACTCGGTGTTTGACGGTTCAGAAATATCGAAGGCGTGAATATTAGTCTCATCTTCATACATCTCATCTGTACCCCAATACCACCACCAATCGTTTGCAGGTTCGGCAAGCACCATCATCTCCCCAGATGAGTAAACGTTCACCCATGAAGAACCAATATGATCCACTTGGATGGTTGTATCCTCCTCAAAGAGACCAATCGTGGAGATTGTAGTGAATCCACGCGAGAGCGAACTATCAGCCATGGAGAACTCGCTGCAATCGCCGGCTGTCACGGGGTGTGTCATTATCGTATCATCGATGCGTTCGTAGATACGTGGAGCAAAATCCTCTAACACTAAACTATCAGTAATTTCTCGATTATGGAGAATAGCGTCATCCACTGAACTATTCCAAACATCCATCCGGTCATAGCGATCTTCAATCTGCCAGTAATCTGACGGAAGTTCGGGATAATGGAGCAATCCATCAATGTAGGTTGTAGCATGTGTGACACTACGCATTGTTCCGTTGACAAGACGGGCAGTGTGATAGTATCCTTCTACGAATATTTCGCGCTCGACTTCAGGAGCACTACGGTTACTGACATCGATGACCGTGTATTGAACAAGATTCTGCATTCTGTATGCGTAGTAACCCCACTCGTCCACATCTCCTGTAACCATCAATGCACGGAGAGGGTCATCCACCTCGAGATTCCAGTAGTATAGATTGGAGATAAGGACGAGACGATCTCCATCCAGAAGCATTTCGCGCGGGGTACCGTCCAGCGTCATATTGGAGACCATCTCTAATTGACCAAACTCAGGAACACCAAGAACTACGAGATGACCATTATTGATCACGTATATCCAGCGTCCATCGGTTTTGAGAAAGTCTGCTTCATCTACGCCTTCCTCCTGATTGTTAGTTCCAGAGAAATCCTCGCCTTCTACAGGAGCGGAATTTCCAGAATCTGTAGCACCTGTTGTTGGAGTGCCGCCATCAACTGCCATGTCATCTGATGCCATCTCAGCGACACCATCCATCATTACGTCGCCTTCACGGAGGGCATAATAGTAGGAATCAGTCCAATGCCAGTAGGCATTCTGATCGAGAGAAACCAATGCCTCCTCAAATGCAGCTTCCTGAAGATCTGCTAAAAGATCCGAACAAGCATCATAGGTTTGGAGAGCCGGAGATGCACGTGCACGCTCGCCAAGCTCCAATGAGGGATAATCATCAGAAGAATCTTCGATTTCATCAATGATATCATCCACGATACTCAAACAACCTGCAAGACTAGTTCCAATCATCAGAAGAGTCAACAAAATTGCATACTTTCCTGTTTGTCTCATGAACGAACGATTACGTGGTATGATATCAAAGCCATGGCTAATTGCTAGCATCTATGGTGATGAGAGCCGCTTTGATTCGGACGCGGTTTGAATAACCAGAGATAGGATTGAGGGGCAATGGTCGATGAGCAGGACCTCGGGTCTGTGGCTGCGGATGCGGCTGAGAAGGAGAGGATTCGTAATTCGGCACGTACCGTTATTGATACCTGCATGCAACTACGCAGCCATGAAAATCTCCTGATTGTCACCGATCCCCATACTGCAGAGATTGGACAGGCGCTATATGAGGCTGGGTCGCAAGTTTCAGATCGTGTTCTCATGGTTATGATGCCAAGCACCCATCGTCACGGACAGGAACCACCGAATCCAGTAGCCGATATGATGCGACGACAACATGTTGTAATCGCAGCAACACGTTACTCATTGACTCACACCCGTGCTCGATTAACCGCTTCTAAGGATGGAGCAAGGATAGCTACGATGCCCGGGGTAAATCGGGCCATGTTTATCGAAGGAGGCATGACTGCAGATTTTGATAGCCTTCAGACCAGTATCGCCACGATGGGTAAAATTTTGAGACGGCACCGGAGTGTCGTCATCGAAGGAAATGGAACAGGATTGAGCTTCGATATTTCTGGTCGTTGGAATCTCGAAGACAACGGTATTTGTAATCGGCCAGGGCAAGTTACAAATCTACCTGCAGGCAAAATTTTCTCTCAAGTCAAAACAGAAACTGTGACTGGAACAATCGAAATCGATGGGGCTTGGGACTCTGTCGCACTCAAATCTCCGATTACTGTAATCTTTGACCAAGGTCGTCTTATTGAAATCGAAGGACCAGAAGATGGTCAACTAAAAGAACAGATTGCTGAAATTACCGAGGATGGAATTGACTCTATCCAATTAGTTGAATTCGGTTTCGGAATGAATCCTCAAGCAAGAATTACTGGTAATGCGCTAGAAGATGAGAAAGTTCTCGGAAGTTGCTACATTGTCTTGAAGCAATCGAATAATCGCCGGGGTGTTGACCTTCGATCTAGTGCAGTGACCACGAAATCTACGGTTCGTCTTGGTGATCAGTACCTAATCGATTCTGGCGTATTCCAATCGAATTAATCACATTAGTCGATTCGAGCAAAGAGGGCAATATCGCCAATGATGCTCGACACCAATACCACATGATGCACAGAAAACACCAGTCTGTATAGTAGCACGAACTCCAGAAATACCTCTATTGCGCACTTTTCCTGAGCCCACTGGACCTGATGTACTAACTGGGGTTTGTCCACTAGATGGTAAAGCCCCGAAAGTGGGTTGAGCCGTCTGTCCGAATGTGGGCTGCGAAGGAGGTGCTCGGCTTCCAATTGGAGCACGGGATGGAGCAAGAACAGTCGGTGCATTCGCTGGAATCGGCGGTGTCGGAGGAACTGATTCTGAAGATACGTCTTCGAGTTTGACCGATTCAACTGGAGGTTGAGCTACTTGTGGTGATTCAGATACAACTACAGGAGAGGGTGAAGGAACTGAAAAGGCAGACGCAAGAGCGTCTTCAGCAGGCCCTGTCTCAACCGACGGAATGGAAGAAGGGGACGGTGGATTTTCTCCGGAGAAAGCAGCAGCAAGAGCGTCTTCTGCACCTGAGATATTCTGGATCTCAGAGATAGGTTCAGGAACGGAACTAGTTGGTTCAGACGTATCAGAAGAAACAACTTCGACTGGAACTGGTGTATTGGATTCTGTTACGACTTCCGCAGGTTTTGGAGGAGAGACGCCTTCAGGTGCACGGATAATCTGGGAAGCCACCTGTGTCATACTAAGTACTGATAGGCCAGAGACCTCTAAGGTCGTCTTCGCCTTCTCCAATGTCTGATCTAATTGTGCCTTGAGGGCAATAAGACGGACTCTATTTGTAGACGGGTCGGCAATCAACTCCTCAAATGCTGCAATGTAAAGATCGAGTTCCTTGATACCTCCAACTGTATGGCCAACTGCGAGTAATTTGAGAATCCTAAATGGATCGTTGAAGGTATCCAAAGCAGCGATTTCCTCGGAGGGAATATCGGGTACGGTACCTTGGTTTCCTCCAGAATCCTGTTGACCAAGATAGAGACGTAGTGGATCAGTCATAGTGAAAATCCCAAATGGTCCCGAAAGTAGATAGTAAATCTCACCTGATTCACAACCCAAACGTTCCGAAACAACATCAAAATCAAACTGATCTGTGAGCAGGAGATCACTGGTTAGTGTCAGGAACTCCCCAAGACCATTCAAGCGATCTGTCTCGTTCAATCGGATAATCAGATCCGACGTCTGAGTGACGCCAAAATACGCTGATGTTTCATCAACATCAATGCCGTCTGTCGGAAGCGAGGCGCCTTCGACTTCAGATTCGGTCATCTCCGTCCACCTCTTTCATCCGGTCGGTGCAGGTGATTCATGAATCAATCTGATGCTAGTCATTCATGATTTGAATCTCATCGGGACGTATCGAGGATCGCTCGTGACTGTTCTGCGCTCCAACCACCAGCTCGCTGGAGTTGTCGAAGAATGTCCCGATCCTCTTTTCCTTCACTAACCATCGAACGCGCCATCTCGATGGAAGCAAGCACCTGTTCACTCTTCGGATCATCGAATAAGGAGTCAAAGGACACTGAAGGATCTGAAGTTTCCTTCACAGTTCGAACTGCCTTCTTTGCGACTTTCTTAGTGGTCGTCGGAGAAGGAGTATCTTCTGAAATCGAAGATACCACACCCGCAGTACGACGCACACGTCGGACTGGGGCTGCTTCTGATGAAGTCACTTTTCTAGGGTCAATGCGAGGAGTTGCAACCTTAGGGATTTCATCGAGATTGGTCTTGACTGGAGTTCGGGCAACACGAGGAGTCTTGGATGCTGGTGCTGGCTTCCTCTTCGGCGGACCGGGGCTTCGGGATGGTGGACCAGATTTTCTCTTTGGCGGCCCAGTAGAACGGCTAGGCGGGCTACTCCGTGATGGAGGTGATGCAGATGGACGTGGACTTGATGGTCCACGACGAGGCGGTTCTGATTGCTTCTCAACGCGAGAGGATTTTGAACCAAAACTGAAACCTCGTGGCTCATTATCATCATCATCATCATCATCATCATCACCATACCAGTCATCATCATCATCTTCGTAATCGCCACCAGTAAAGAGCCTCAGAACGAGAACGATGATGAGAAGAAGACCGAGAAGACCGCCTCCGGCAGCTGCAATCATCATCAGATCTACACCTTCTGAACCTTCAGTTCCAGTTTCTTCGAGTTGTTCATTGGTGCATCCGTTAGATTGGTCAACGTAAACCCCAGATGGACTATCTGGGCAGATATCCACAGTATCATAGACACCGTCCCCATCAGTATCGGTCTTGTCAACGTAAGGACATCCTGCTCCACCTTCACCTCCATCGATATTGTTTCCAGAATTTCCGTCTTCTACTCCTGGTAAGTCTGGACACTGGTCTGGATTACTACCATCGGCCTCATCGCCATATCCATCACTATCACGATCCCTCCACTGTGTAGAATCGTTAGGGAACGCATCAGCTGTGCCAATCGGTGGTACAGAATTAGATGAGTCGGGGTCAGACCAACCGTCTCCATCACCGTCCGGGCAACCGTTCCGGTCTTCATCGGATTCTCCAGAAACAGATGGGCAATCATCGGGATCTACACCTTCCGCATTGTCACCGAAACCATCGCCATCAACATCAGTCCACTGTGTTACTTCGGTTGGGAACGCATCCTCAATGTCATCGATGCCGTCACCATCGCTATCAACACCAGCAAGAACACAACCAACATCGTCTACTGCTGCCCCAAGAGTTGTGTTTGGACAATCATCGAGATCATCTGTGATGCCGTCTCCATCTGTGTCACGCTGTGAAGGAGCGCACCCGTTAGAATCTACATCGTTCGCTGATAAACTGGTCTCAGCACAAAGATCGTCTAGATCGCGTACTCCATCACCATCCGTATCAGCATTCTTCTGAATATCACTACAACCGTCTGAATCAACCGAAGTATCGGAAGTGGTTCCTGGACAAAGATCAACAGGATTTAGGATTCCGTCGTCATCATCGTCACGCTGCGCATCTGAACATCCATTTTGATCAACGGATGCCCCCGAAGCAGTGCTCGGACAAAGGTCGGATTCATCGGCTACACCGTCTACATCCGCATCATCAATTGGAGCCGGACAACCATCACCTGGAATTCCATTCAAGACACCTGGAACACCCACACATTGGTCACCGCCCTGCTCTTGAGGGAAATCCCCGAAACCATCTCCATCCTTGTCACGCCACTGTGCAGGATTATCTGGCAGTGCATCCCCACGCTCGTTTACACGTAGTCCAGTGTTCTCATCAATATCGAATGAATAGAGATTGGAATGACCATCCCCATCTGTATCCAAACAACCCCAACGGTCCAAGGAAGAATTTCCAGTCACTGTTGGACAATCATCGCTAAGATTTGCTTGAGGGACCCATTGGCCAACTCCTCCGGCCCGTGTCGCATTGAGGGCGGGATCATCCCAATTGTCACCATATCCATCGTTGTCTGTATCGGACCATTGCCATCCATCTGTTGGGAAAGCATCCCTAAGGAAAGCACCAATTGAACTGTTGTCACCGAAGCCATCCCCATCTGAGTCAGCCCACTGCTGATGGCACAAGGTTCCACAGGTGTTCTCGGGTGAGGTATCTGTTGGGCTCCAAGGCCACATATCCGCACCATCATCAATAGTCCAAGCATCATCATTTGCCGTGCTTGTCGCCTCAGTAGGGTCACTATATCCGTCACCATCGCTATCTACACAACCAGCTCGATCGTGTATACTCAGACCTAACAGCCCTGGACATTGGTCACCATCTGGATCGGAGGAATTGTCACCCACACCATCACCATCTGCATCGACCCATTGTTTTGGATCATCAGGGAATTCATCAGCTAAGTCAAAACCACAGCAATCAGGACCGTGGTTATCTCCAATACCATCGCCATCTGCATCCCTCGCTTGAAACCAATTTGTGGGTGCGATGTCACCATTGGAATAATCCCCTCCATTGTTAGACCAGCCATCTCCATCGGCATCGCTACAACCAACTCGGTCGTAGTAAGAATGGCCACCTGTGGAACAATCGTCGTTGAAGTTCGACCAAAGATCGTTGTCTACATCTCCACATCCTGTATCACCATACAAACTGCTACCCACATCGGTCATGCAGTCATCCATTCCAGGACCAATTGAATTGTCCCCGTAACCATCTCCATCGTAATCGGACCATTGTCCACCTTGTGCGGGTAAATCATCAATGATATCTGGAATGAAATCGCGATCTGTATCAATATCCAAATGGACGGCGATTGAGTCCATTGTTCCAATTGTCTTTCCAAACAACACTAACCCTGATCGATCACCATTACGTTCTATCACAGAAAGGCCTGCAGATGGATCGAAATCTAATCCACTTAGAAGTCCATATGGAGTCTCAAGAGAACCATCTGAACGGATTCCGAACTCCATCAGAGAAGAATTACCTTGCAACGCTACTGATTCGACATAAGATGACAAAGAAGAAATTGAACATTCCAACATGTTTGATAGAGAAACTGGACATATCAGGGAGTTAATGGTAGGGTCACCGTAACTCAAATGGAAATACTGTGAGGACAAGTTAGTTCCATCCAAAGTAATCGAGGACCCATTATGGCTAGACCCTACAAATGTCCAGTTGAATCGTTCCTCGAATTCCGTGGAGTTGTTTGAGAAATCGATTAGTATCCCAAAACCACTAGCATTCACAGCAAGCAGAGACTCACCATAATCCGTCGAGAAGGTACGCAAGTGTAGGTAATCATCCATTTCTGAGAGATTGTGAACTGTCTCATTCGATATCGTCCAAGCATCAGCGTCAAATCTCAATGTTCGGAGTCCATCCGATGCAACGTAAGTTACGAGGGTTTCATTTGACGAGGAGATTCCTGCTACATCAAAATGGGAGTAGTTCGCTTCCCCTACAGGACTGAGAGCGATTGAATCCCACCCACTTGAATTCCATTGAGCCGCCATCAATGTAGAATCATCTCGCCAAAACATTAGATTGCGCTCAAGGTCGACAATCGGAGTTCCATTCAACGAGCCAAGTGAAGGTCCAGAAGAAATTTCGAAGCCCGAATTCGTGGCATTTGCGAATCGAATAAGCGAACTACCTAACATGTAACTAGTCCTCAATTCACCATTTTCACCAACGATTGCCTGAGGCGAAGACCCAGCATCACCAATCGATTCGATCGTCGCTAAGGATGCAATATGCCCCACATCACGACCCAAGCAAAGTGTCCCCTGGTTACACTCATACACAACTACAATACGGCCTGATTCAGTAACGTCAATCGCCGCATCCTCAGAATCAAAAATGAGGCGCTGGGACCATTGGCCAGTGGATGTGAATAATTCATCGGGACGGTCTAAGATAACGAAACCAGAATCGGTATGAACACCAATTACTGAACGTTCACTTCCATCAATCACCAAATCAAGTGAAGTGAAAGTTTGAGATTGTCCAAAAGGACCTGTGATACTTGCTATCTCAAGATCGAGATGCTCATGGATAGGAAGATCTCCTTCTCCCACGAAGACCCATTCCTCTTGAGCGTCATCATCCAAATCAGATACACGAACGACATCAGAAAGATCACCCATTTCATACAGTCGAGGAGTAGAAAGAAGGCCAGTTGAAGAGCCCCACAAAAGAGCGAGATCGCCATCGTTACCAACACCTGGACGAATTGCCCAAACGTCATCATAACCATCACGATCTACATCCCCTGCTGCAGCCATTTGAACGCCTAAACGAGAGCCTGCTGATGGGCCAGAAATCGTCTGGTTGTAAGTGCTACCAAAACCGGATGCACTGCCAAACAAGACATGTAATGCTCCAACTGAACTTGGGCCTGCTGAATCAACATAAGGCTCACCGATTCCAAGATCATCGAAGCCATCCCCGTTTACATCGCCTATGATTCCCATAGAATATCCTAGGAAAGTACCTTGGAGAGTTCGTGTCCATGTAGATTCAGGCGATGTTGAATGCCCAGTCGCCCCACCAGTATGCAAATCAACACGACCGTATCCAGTAAGGTCGGTTAGTCCTCCAGCTGAGGATACTACCATGTCATCGAAACCGTCATCATCAATGTCGCCAAGGGGTTCAATTGCCCAACCATACTGTAGATTCGTTCCACTGCCGGTCAAAGTAAGTGAAGAAGAAGTTGGAGGTGATGAACCTCCATGAAAGATGTAGATACGCCCAACGGATGAATCTGAACCTGATTCTTGACTTGCAAGGACCGCCCAATCCTCATATCCGTCATTCTGCACGTCACCGATAGGGACTATCTTCGCTCCAAATCCAGAGCCTTCATTTCCAGTATGATTCCAAAATAACTGCAGACTACTAATTGATCCGAGATGAATCTCAGCATTACCCTCTCCCGAACTTCCAAGTAACAAATCATCGCAACCATCTTTGTTAATATCAGCAACATCAACATAGTGATCGCCTAGAGTTAGGGTAATCGTGGAATCTGGTAATGAGTTCAAACCACTCGTTCGCCCATGATAGATGCCGACCTCATCGTCTGTAAGTACGACAATGTCAGTAACCCCATCACAATTGAAATCGCCTTGATTCAATCTTGGAGATGTATCATTTTCGTCTGGATCCGAAATAGTGCTAACAGGATCGATTGTGATTCGACCCTCGCGTCGACCACTCAAACTTCGAGCGAATTGGATTAAAGTCTCATTCTCTCCAGCATACACCGTTTGGATATCGTCGCCTTGTCCAGCATCATCTAGAGGCGCCCCTATGTAGGCACCTGCATCGATGTTCGTCATATTCATCGAAGGCCATTCAGCAGTACGAATCAAACCTGAGACCTCATGCAATATACGAATCGAATTTCCTTCTTGACGAGCAGAAAAGCCCTCGATTGCAGATTCGATTACGGACTCATGCTCCCAATAAGTCGAGGTATAGTAGGACGCATGTAGGTGATTTGTACCAGATTCCATCCACAGAACAAAATCCGTTCCAGCACCTCCGGTAATATCCTCATCTCCAGAGAGAATAACAAGGTCAATAGGAGCGCTAACAGTTCCAAATTCCGTCACTGTCCTCACATGCCAGTCCTGAAAATCCACATAGTGATGTGGCGTATCTATTGCAAACTTCAACTCATTAGTCGTGACATCTAGGTAAGCAATCCTAGCACGCTCTCTAGCATCTAACTCGATGTCACAGGATTTTCCTACAACATTCGTCGCATGATCATCAACGATGGTTCGAACCACAATACCCGTCGAATTCAGATGGAAATACTCCAACGAACCCGAGGTTCCGTTGTGTACACATGCATGCACGCCACCAAAGCGATCGAGAACCATGTCAAGGTCCGAATAATCATCCGAATGGGTTGTATCCCCCCTATCGAGCAAATGGAGAACATCGAGCTCTCTGAGAGACCGTGTCGATTGAACTGTCCAATCAACTCCGAGATGAGTGATATCCTCACCTGCTAATTCCTCGCCCCACTCATTCGTCGGGAGTGGGGCTTGGATTGTTGCACTATGCGATGATTCATCCTCTAGAGCAGAAGGTGGCTGGGCGATTGGT
>MDSW01151539.1_pt1 | contig 13430 bp, 12 predicted proteins | sample 811171 | NCBI WGS metagenome assembly MDSW01 (sample SAMN05326641, study PRJNA326480) | marine metagenome | isolation source: seawater | place: Atlantic Ocean: North West | collected 2012 | reverse complement strand
TGCGCGCGCGCGCGAAGGCGGCCGAGGTCGAGCTGCGCGACGCGCGCGACGCCGCCGACGCCGCCGAGGCGCGCGGCGTGAGCGCCAGCGCGAAGGCGCAGCGCGAGGCGGAGGAGGCCGTCGCCGAGATCCAGGGGCTGCTGCGCGAGGAGCGCGAGCGCGGGCGCACGCGCGCGGAGGCGCTCGCCGCCGAGGCCGCGGCGCGCGAGCGCGCGGCCGAGCAGGCGCTCGCCGACGCGCGCGCCGAGCTGCTGCGCGAGCAGACCACCGCCGAGGCGCGCGCCGGCGAGGTGGAGCGCTACGCCGCGCTGCTGCGCGAGCAGACCGCCGCCGCGGCGCAGAGCCGCCGCGAGCTGATGGAGCGCTCCGACGCCAAGACGGACGAGCTGCTGCAGCGCGAGCGCACGACGCTCGCCGAGCACACCAAGGCGCTGCGGCGCGCCGCCGACGTCGCGCGCGAGGCGGAGAAGCGCGCGGTCGCGGCGGAGGCGCGCTCCTCGGCCGCCGACCGCCGCCGCGACGCGCTCGAGGCGGAGATCGCCTCCGTGCAGGAGCGTCTGGCGGGCGGGCAGCAGGCGAGCACCGAGCTGCAGCTGCTCCGCAGCGAGCTGGAGACGACGCGTCGGCTCAAGGACGAGGCCGATGCGGCGCGCGCCGAGGCGCGGCGCGAGTGCACGGCGCTGCTCGACCAGCGCCGCGCCGCCGAGGACCGCCAGCGCACCGAGCTCTCCAGCGTGCGCCTGGGCTACGAGCGGCAGGTGGCGGCGCTCGAGTCGCGTCTCGCCGAGGCCGCCGCCGCGGGCAAGAAGGCGTAGGACGTAGGAGCGTAGGGGGGAAGGCGTAAAACCGTATGAACATGCGCCCGCGCGCCTACGCGCCGGCGCGCGCGCGCGCCCGCCGCACCAGGTCCTGCCGCTCGCTCTCGGTGAGGCGCGGCCGTCGCCCGCCGCCTTGGCCGTTCGCCTGCGGAAAGATGTTCGTGTGGTGGAAGCAGACGCGCGCCATCTCGGCGTCGGTGAGGTCGAAGGCCGAGCAGGGGACGCGGAGCGCGATGTGCCACGCTTTGCCGTAGTCCTCCCACCCGAAGGCCAAGCCCGCCTCGTCGAGCTGCGCCTCGATCTGCGTGCAAAAGGCGGAGTACGAGCACGAGAGCACCTCGCGCAGCCGGGGGTGGGTCGGCGCGTCCGGATTCCCGTAGAAGGCGCGGATCGACTTGCAGATGTCGGCGAGAAGGGAGCGCATCCGCTTCGCCTGCACCTCCGACGAGGGGTTCGCGGCGGGCGGGGCGCGCGACGTCTTGCGCCGCTTGCGCCTGCCCTCGCGGACGCAGTCCGCGCAGTCCAGACGTTTGCCGTCCCAGTGCGTGTTGCGCGTCGTGAACGCGTCGAGGGGGCGCCACGTCCCGCACGTGCAGCACACCTTCCCCTCGACGCCGTGGACGACGCGGTGCATCCTGCGCCCCCGCTCTCCACGTGGCCCGTCCTCGCCGTTCTCGTACCGCGCCTCGAAGCCGCCCGTCGTCTTCCGCTTACGGTTCAGCACCTTCGAGAGCGTGCTCACGTCGAGGCCCTTCGCGTTGGCGGCGACCGTGGCGTTGGGGAAGGTCTCCCACGCCTGCGCGTCGCCGCGTCGCAGCTGCACGCGGTTGATGCGCATGATGCTGGGGTTTTCCTTTTTTTCTTTTTTTCTTTTCCCCTTGGTACTACTACTAGATGATGTGAGTTTTTTTTTCGCTAGAAATTTTGTATGGGTATAGTAAGAAACCGCGAATCCGGCAACGGCCGAAGTTCGTGATGCATCCGAGCGTGCGGCACGAGCTGCGCCGTCGCAAGGCGGCCATCGTCGAGCAGGAGACGCTGCGCGGCGGCGCCCGACTCGTTGACGCGCGCCGCGACTGGAACCGCGCGCACCAGGCCGCGCTGGAGGCCGGGGCGTGGTGGACCAGCGCCCCCGCGCCCAAACCGGCGCTCGTCGTCGCCGCGTTGGGCAACGAAGAGATGCACGCCCAGGAGCAGGAGCGCCGGCTTCAGAGGTGGACGACGGCCGTCAGAAACGTCGTTCGCGACGCTCCGAGACAAAATCCCGCTCAGATCTGGGACATGAGTCCACCGGAAAACGTACCCGCCCTCAACGCCGCGGCGGCAACGCCCATGGTTCGTGTCGATAACGCGGGTGCGGAGGACGTCAACGGCCTTTACGTGAAAATACAAATGGTCAATGACAAGGCCTACTACATGAAAGTCGGGACGCTTTACTCCCTCACCGACGAGCGTTCCACGAGAGTAAGTGGCTCGGGGCCGCATGTCGTTCTGGGATGGGGGCCTTTTGGTGACGAGACCGAGGGCTGGATGATCAGCATGTTCACAGAGTCCGCCGACCGCGTGATGTACACGAGTCGCGGTACGTCCGTGACCGGTTTGTGGGAGGTCGGGGACGAACGTTCGCAACCGCCGACGGTGACCATGATTCGGACAAAGGACGAGAAGATGAAGCTGATCCGGCGACGAGACATGTCACAGCCGTACCACGAGTGGGTGGACGACGCGGGCGGCGTGGACGGTTCGAAGGTTCCGTGGTACTTTCGCATGACGAAGTATGACGCTCGGATGCAGAGCGTGATCAATACGAAAACCATCACACCCTTTCATCTCGCCATCGACCTGGGCGATGCGAACCTGCTTGGCACCATCCCACCCTCCCTCCTGAAAACGTTCGCCGCATACACGCACGTCTGGAAGGAGGATGGGTCACCGCCGGACCTGCGGTTGCCGCTTTCGAACGTGTGCGAGCAGTACATCAACTTTACCGGTGCGGATGCGACGGACCAAAAACGCAGAATGCTACAAAACATCATTAACAGGACTACGAGTGCGTTGGAGACGGCCGATCCCAACGGCCGAGAGCGCATCGACGGGGTCATTCGCACCACGTTTCAGGCCATCGTCGTCATGGTGCACACCACGACGATCACAGACACGGACGTCCTGAAGCGTAGTGGCGCAGTGCTGTATCAGATGCGCGAAGGCCGGGGGGCAAAGATCGACGAGGGTGACCCGCAGGGAACATACGCCAAGATGCTGAAAGAGATCGACAAAGCGTCCAAAATGAGAAGTCGGTTCAGCGAGGAACAAAAGCAACAGGAGCTCGCGGCACGCAAGCAGAGAGCGGAAGAGGAGGCGCGGCGGCAAGAGGAGGAGCGACGACGGCAGGAAGAGGAGGCGCGGCGGCAAGAGGAGAAGCGGCAACGTGAGAAAGAGGAGCGTGATGAGCGGCAGATTCGAGAACTGAACCGTAAGAAAAACGAAGCATTGTCGTATGTCCGAAACGAAATTGCCGCCAACGAGAATCGCGAGGTGCGCATGCTGGGGGTGCACGGCGCCGGCTCGCCGGAGGTCAACGGATGGTACTACGAAGTAGAGCAGGAGGATTACCCCCTGCCGCTGTACAGACAATTCAAGGGAACAGTCGCGCTGACCTATGACGAGGGCGCCGGAGCGTGGGTCTTTGTTCGAATTGGCCAGAACGAAGAAAAAGAAACAATGTACACCTCCACACCCACTTCATCAAGGAGCGAGCCACCAGAAGGCGAGTTTAGCACGCAGGGAAGCATAGGATCGGGGACCGTGCTCGGCTCGAAGACCGGGTCCGGTTTACCTCCCCCTCCCACGCTCTTACCCGTGGAAAAAATTACCCCACCGGAGTCATCATCCCCATCTTCCACGCCCGTCGAAGACTCCGACGAAGAAGACTCCGACGAAGATAAGTGGTACGTGGCAGATGATTCGTGGATGCCACAAGATCATGAGATGGATGCGTACGAGTAAGACGCGAGTCGAGCCCCGCGCCTCTTTTTTGTCCGCGTACAAGAAACGACCACCACCAGTACAACCGAGTCCGTCCCCATGATCCGCCCCTTTGCCGATCCGCAGTTCGAGCAGTTCGAGCAGTTCGCGCGCGCGCCCCGCCCCTGCGACCTGCCGCAGGTGGGCCTCCTCTCCGACTTCGCCGATCGACCGCAGGTCGTGCCGCTGCGCTCGGGACCCATCGGCGTCTTCGCGCCGCCCGTCTGCGCCGGCGTTCCGCACGACTCGATGGCGACGCCGCTCATCCTTGACAACCGGCACACCATGCTCGACCGCCTCGCCGCGTTCGAGCGCCAGCACGTCCAAAAGTAGCGCGCGCGACGTACAAGTTAGGTCCAAAAGTAAGTCCAAATACGAATGGAGTAACATAAAAAAAACTCACGTGCAGCACCTACCGCGCGCCGCCGTCGCTCAGCACGACGAAGGTCTGCTGCATGAGCCGCAGCTTCGCCGCGTCGCTCGCAAAGCGCAGCTCGGTGCCCATCGCCGTCTGCGCGCACACCACCTCCATGCCGTGACACGCGCCGCCGTCGACCGTCAGCCGGCCGAAGAGCGGCGCTCCCGTCACGAAGTGGCGCGTGTGCGCGATGACGAGCGGCGCCGTGCACACGACGTCGCTGCGGTCGAGCAGCACGGCGATGCGCGTCACGCGGCGCACCGCGGGGTGCTCGATCGGCGCCTTCGGCCGCGCGTGCGCGCGCAGCAGCGCGGCGGCGAGGGCGGCGTCGGGCTCCGCGCGCCCCTCGACGATCGCCAGCAGCGCCGCGAGGCGCTGCAGCCGAAGCGCCGCCTCCGCCCGCAGCGCGTGGTTCAGCGTGTCGAAGAGCGTCGGCGGGTGCAGTCGCCACCCCAGCATCGCGCAGAGCGCGCCCTCCGCGCTCTTGACCGCCGGAGTCGCCTCGAAGAGCTCCGTGTCCAAGCTCTCCCACACCTTCATCGCGACGAGCAGGCACGCGTCGCACGCCGTCGGCGTCACCGTTCGCGGACCCGCCAATTCCTGCACACGGAGGTGGAAGCGCGCCGCGCAGAAGAAGACCTCGGGCACCACCAGCAGCTCACGACACCGCTTGAACATGCGCCACATAGGCTCGGCCGTCGGCGCCACGGGTGGCGCTGCGGGTGGCGCGGCGGTCGCAGGCCGCGGGGGGCGCGACGCGTGCGCCAGCGCGGGCGTGCCAACGGGCGAGGCGGAGGAGGGGGGTGCCTTTGGGAGGGCGTCGTAGGAGCGCGCGCAGACGGCGGCCATGCCCCAGAAGGTGGTGCGCAAAGAAAAAACACAAACCGAGGGGCTACCGTGGTGCCAAATTTAAAATGCGAAACATCGGCTCAGCGCTCCTTCTTCTTCTTGCTGTTTTTTTCCTTTTCCGGCTGGCGTCGATTCCACAGCTCGGAGGCGACCACGGCCGCCACGCACAGCGCCGCCGCGTAGAGGCCGAGGTGCTCGGGCACGTCGTCGTCGCCCTCCCACAGCTGCAGCGCGCCGGCGCCGACCGCGTAGGCCTGCACGGGCGTCTTGAGCAGCTTGCCCGCGACGGTCGACGCGAGGAAGGTGCCCGCCGGCATGCGCGCGACGCCCGCCGCCACGCCGGCGGCGTCGAAGACGACGCTCGGCCACGCGGCCAGCAGCATGACGCCCCACCCGCCCAACCGCTCGACGAGGCGGCGCGTCGTCGTGGCCATCCACGTGTGCTCGATGTGCGGCACGAAGCGGTGCGCGCAGAGGTAGGGCGGCAGCTCGCCCACGGCCGAGCCGATCGCCCACGCCGTCATGGGGGACGCCGTCTCCCACAGCGCCGGCTCCACCTCGCCGCGCGCGACGGCCGATCGCGCGACGAGCGGCCAGAGGTGCGTCGACCCCGTCGGCAGACCGAAGCCGAAGCCGACGGTCGACGCCACCCCCAACGCGCCCCACCAGCCGAGGTGCAGCAGGTCGTCGAGAACGCTCATCGCGGGCGTCGCGCGCTCCCTCTTTTCCTACGCGCAAGACTTTCGGGCGCGCGGTCGGCGACCGCCGCGCCTCAGCGCCGCGCCCGCCACCGCGCGATGCGACCGTTCAGCGCGCGCCGCGCCGCGACGTCGCGCACGCCGGTGCGCGCCTCGCCCGCGCGCAGCTGCCGCTTCAGCTCGCGCAGCGTCGCGCTCGTCTCGTCGAGCCCCCCGGCCGCCTTCCACACCGTCTCGGCGACGCCCTCCTCGCACCGCTCGAGGTCGCTCCACTGCGGGCGGGGCGCCTGCTCGCCCGCCCACACGACCTCGGCGCGGTCGCGGTCGCCCTGCGGCACGGCGATGATGGCGCAGTTGCCCATCTTCTGGTACGCCTTCGGCGCTCCCGGCACGCACAGGAAGGACGAGCGCGGCTGCGTCGTGCACGACGCCTTCGCGCGCTTCTCCACGCCGGTGTACAGCTCCATGCGGTGGTGGTGCGAGACGACGAGCGCGTGGCCCTCGCCGAGGACGAGGCCGAAGTCGCGCGCCTTGGCCAGCATCTCCTCCCACGCGCCGCCGAACGTGTACGACTGCCACTTCGCCGTGTGCCCGGCGCGCTCCTTCGCCAGACCGTCGGCGTCGTAGGCCGTCTGCAGCGGGGCGGATGGGTTCATCGGGCTCGTGATGAGGTGCTCCGCGAAGCCCTCGGGCATCCGATCGGAGGGGATGTTGTCGGCGCTGCGCACGCCGCTCGCCAACGCGCGGAAGCCCTTGGGCAGCTTCTTCGACTGCGACCACTCGACGAGGCCCGCCATCGGGATGAGGCGGAAGCCGCGCCCGCTCCCGCGCGTGAGCGCCTCGCCGAGCTCGCGCGCCGTCTCCAGCGTGCGCCGCAGCGGCGAGACGAAGATGGCGATCGGCGCCTCCGCCTCGGGGGCGTCCCACCGCCGAATCGTGACGAAGTCGCTCTCCGCGTCGAACGCCGCCCCTTCGTCCTCCGACATCTGGAACGTGCGTCGCGTCTGCGCCCACTCCCGCAGCTCGGCCGCAGCCGCGCGCGCCTGGCGGATGCCGATCTCCGTCAGCTTGCTGTCGGCGGCGAGCGCGCCGCGCTGGTGGTTGGTGATCTTGCTCCACGCGCCCGAAAGGCCGCCGCGCTGATCGCCGGCCCACTTGAGGGCGTTGGCGCACGAGTGGCCGTGGCGCACGAAGACGAGGTCCTGCTCGGGCAGCGGGGCGGAGCTCATCGGCGCGGTTCGTTGTTTTCGTTGTTCGTTGTTTTTTGTAGCGCAAGATTATTTGGGTACGCAGCGTTTTGGCTCTACTGGCAACTACTGGATCGCGGCGAGCTGCTCGTCCGTCCACGGATCCTTGGTGCCGCCGTCGTAGGCCTTCGCCCACCCGCCGCCCACCAGCGCCGCGCACGCGTCGACCGCGTCCGCCGTCTCGATGCGTCCAAGCAGCCTGCCGTACTTGTCGAAGCCGCCGCAGTGCAGCGTGACGGTGCGCCGCGACGCGCCCAGCGCCGCGCGGACGCGCTTGCGCGTGAGCTTGCTCAGCCCACCGAGCGCGCGCTCGAAGTGCTCGTCGCCCAGCAGCATGCGCAGCAGCGCGCGATGCGCCACGCGCGCCGCCTTGCGCTCGAGGTCGTTGCGCGAGCGCTTCTCGGGCGTATCGATGCCGACGAGGCGCACGGAGAACTTGGTGGGCGCGCCGTTGAGCGAGATGACGGCGCGCAGGGTGTCGGCGTCGTAGTTGTCGACGACCTTGGCCTCGATCGTGCGCCCTTCGAGCGTGAAGAAGGGCACCGCGTCGGTGGCCTCGGCGAGCGGCGGGGGGGGCGACGGCGGGGTCGGCGACGAGGACGCGGGCGGGGGGGAGTCAGACATCATCGGGGGGTGGGTCGGTGCGCGCGTGTGTTTGCCTCGGCCGAACGAAATGCGCGGCGGCGTCTCAACGCACCCCAACATTTTGTCCAGTCATATAAAAAAAAGGCAAAGAAGGCAAAGGAGAGCGATATGGACATGGACCAAGTCGCGCCGCTCAGATCACCCGAGCGGGGTCCGCTCATGTCGGCAAAGACAACGGCGGTCATAGTCAGCGCGATCCTCGGCGCGCTATTCATCTACACGATGCCCATGTACATGGCGTCGCGCGGGGAGGTCTTCGGCAAGCGACCCGGCTCGACGTGCATGGTCCTCGATGTTAAGCCCCAGAACGCGACGCTGAGCGAGTGCTGGGCGCGCTGGCAGATCTACTTCCGCCGCGGCTTCGAGGGCGAGCTGACGCGACCGCTGGGGTGGACCGACGCGATCTGCCCGTGCGACCGATCCATCTACTTTCCGCCGTTCCCCGTCATGAAGGACGTGCAGGTGTGGCCCGGCATCCACGGCTCGCCGTACGGGCAGAAACTGTGGCGCGCGTTCCACGACCGCTACGACGCCGACGCGCGCGCGCACCCGCACGCCGTGGTCTTCGCCGACGGCTCACGGGTGCCGCCCGAGGCGATCGGCGGCGATACCAAGCCCAACGAGTTCTTCGCCGCGGAGACGGAGGGGCTGCACCTGCGCTTCGGCAAGGAGGAGTGGGGCGACGACGCCGATACGAAGGAGACGGCGCACGCTAAGGGCCTTCGCGCCCTACAGCAACAATGGGGGGGAGGAGACGGATCCGTTAATCAGGGGTGTGTCTGGCAGAACGTCTACGTCGACCCCGACACGGGGTACCTCGTGACGGAGTGCCACGGCGACCTGTACGAGGGCCCGGTGGTGGGAATCATGAAGGACGTGGACAACCCTACCCTCTCGACCGACTCGGACCCGCCGTTCTCCGCCAACACGTGCGCCGACGACCCGTGCAAGGTCGTCGGGTGCGGCAAGTACAGGACGGCGACGGGTCTCAAGTTCAAGAAGGGCGGACCCGGCGCGCGCGTGGGCGGCGTGGCGTGCACGCGCAAGTTCTACGGACCCGGTCGATACGAGGTCGTGACGCACATTCCGCCCAGCGACGCGCCCGCGACGACGTACACCGACCGCGACGACAAGAAGGTGCACCAGCCCGCGGGGCGGGGGTACGTGTGGGCCGCGTGGACCTTCTCGTACTTCGAGAGCTACGCGCAGGGACGGCCGGCGGAGCCGCGCAAGGGTCTGCCGGCCCTGGAGCGCGACCCGCAGTACGTCTCGGGCGGCAAGTTGGGGCACGCGGATTCCGAGTTTCCGGGATTCAACCCCCTCAGAGACGACGACCCCGACAAGCAGTATACCGTCCGCAATGATGAGATAGATATAGAGATACCAGCCAACTTTCCAACTGTCGGCGGCGAGGAGGCGCTCGGGAAGCGTTTCGGCTGGAACACGATCAACCTGAATTCGTGGGTCAGCGACAACGAAAAGTACGGCGAGCTCGACGAGAACGGTCAGCAGACCTCGTGGTACCGCCAGATCGCCGCGGAGATCGACCCGAAAACGAAGAAGGACTTCATCGCGAAGAAGCCCGCGCCCGGCGAGAAGCCGCAGTTCAGGAATTACTGGTTTGACTGGATTGTCCCCAAGGACGGGAGCCCGCCCTACATAGACTTTTGGGTAGATCATGAGTTTTTGTACCGCGAGACGTGCTTCGTGCCGTCGCGCTCGTCCAGGTTTAACTGTGGGCCGTGGTTCGCTTGGTGGGGGTTTAACGGCGTGCGCGGGCAGCCGCACACGTACACGGCCAATTTCGACACGGTCAAGTGCCTCATCAAGGAGATCCGCATCACGCCCGATCCGAACAGCAAGGTGACGGATTATCCGCAGACCTTTAACCAGGCCTCGCCCTTTATGGATGACGAAGACGGTCGACAGGATATGTGCGACATCCGCACGCTCGATGGCGAGATTGACCGGACGCCGCCGCGCCCATCCCGCGCGTCATAACGCCAAGGCACAGAGGACAAAAATGAAGAACGCTGCCGGCACCATCAAGAGTTATGCACAGGATCCTCGCGCCCGACGGCGGATCGAGTATTCGCCAAGCAAAAGCGCACCGAGCAGCGGAAGGGCCTCGCAGAGAAAGAGATTGTTGTGTACGCGTGGCGTGTTGATGACGTGTGTGGCGCATGGAAGAAGGATCGTCACTGCTGCGCCCGCGACGAGTGGATTGACGTTGGTGTAGGTCGCCGCCAGCGCCGCGACGATCGCCACCGTCAGAATGGAATCGACAGCCCAATCCAGCCAGGCCCCGAATTCGCTCGTTTGATTCGTCTCTCGCGCCACGCTTCCGTCGAGGCAGTCGAAGGCGTACCGCAAGATGAAAGCGAGGAGCGCCAAGGCTACCCGGCGCTCCAGGATCGCGACGACCACGAGCGCCGAGGGCATGATGCCCAAGACCGTGATCGCGTTGGGCGAGAGTGTGCCGCTCAGCGCGCGCACGACAGGCTGGAGCGGCGAATAAAACAGGACATCGTCGGTCGAGCCGGGTGCTGGCGCCGGCATCTTCGATCTTTTGAGGTACTGCAATATTTTATCTACAACACTAGTACAACGTTGTGCTGTAGTAGTTATTTTATTGTAAGCCCGTCGACGCACCCGATCGGGAATTATTTTTTCTGGTGTATGATCAAGAACCATGGCGGCGGAGCTGAACTTGTTGTCATACAACGTTTGCGGGGCATGCGGGTACTCGAAGCGACGGTTGCGCAGGATTGCGCGATACCTCCACGCCGCCGCCACCAAGTACGACCTCGACGTGATCGTCCTGAACGAGGTCCTATGGGGAGGCGAGTATGACGTATTCAGCCTCGCCATGGGCGACGATTGGGCGCCCGTTAACGACCCTTTCTTTCAAAAGAAAATTCCCCTGCTTCGGTGCGGCGGCAGCGGCGTGATGGTGCTAGTCAACCACAAAAAAGGGTTTCAACTAGGAGAGGTCGAGCATCACACCTTCGAGCACGCGGCGAGTATCGATCGGCTGGCGACGAAGGGGTTCACGCTTATACCCGTCATCAAGGAACGGGTCGAGATCAACCTGTTTGCGACGCACCTCCAGGCCGAGTACACGTACCCGAATCTCTTTGGAACTCGATTCAAGTGGCCTCGTGAAAAATGGACGATTCAGGCGCAACTACAACAAATGGTTTCACGAGGCAAGCAGCTGTCCAACCCTAAATCAGCCGTGTACGTCGGTGACATGAACACAGACGATCGAAACGTTTTCAAGAGCGTCGGGCTGCACTCGGCGTTGCGCCATGACAACCATAACACCGTGTGCGGCACGTATTACGGGGATGGCGACGAAAATAAACAGGATCTCGATCACGTCCTCACGCACACGTTTCAGTCGAATCGGATTCGGATTTTGCACAACTCTGAGTTGAAACGGTTATCGGACCATTTCCCGATTGTCATGCGACTGCATTTTCCGCAATCCGAAGGCGAAGGCGTTGTGTGAGACCGGCGGCGGCAAGGAAGCAGACTGATATTTCAATTACATGCAGTTTGCCACCATTTCTACGTTGCCTCGGGCGAAAAAGGAAAAAAGGGAAAACAGCCAACCGGATCGCTTTTTTCCTTGCCAAAGTCAAAGACGCCATGGCCGAAAAAAGGTGGCTGGACCGAAACCCCCGGTTTTGGACATTCCTTATCGTCGTCTTGATCTCTGCGAATTTCGCCTCGTATTAAATTCTCGACACCGTCGTTGGGCATCAGCGCGGAGGCCTTGTTGTACAGCTGACTAGTTGCAACTAGACTGACTGGACTCTTGCGACGAAACGTTTGCGTCACTTTTCATTTTTTTTCATTTTTTCAGTATGGCGACGCGTGTAGTGGGTCTCGTGTGCTCCACGTTCGCCAGTTTCGCGTGGCTCGGCTCGCGCATGGACGTCAACACGGCGACGTGCTTGGCGGGTTTCGCGTTCGCGACGTTCATCGGTCTCGGGTGGTCGGAGCAAGGCCATGTGACATACCGGCTGCTTTGGGAGGCGGCCGTCGTCGCCCTGCTCCTGCCGCCTCTGCTTCCGTTCTTTGGATACCTCATACTTTTCTTCTTCTTCGAGACGCTCAACCTGGCGTCGCACATCGTCGAGGGCTTCTTCACGCTGCTGACGTAGCCGCTGACGTAGATGCTGACGTAGCCGCTGACGTAGCGCGTCATCATAAATAATAATGTTATCTATCGAACATCCGTCGTTACTCGCCGTGCACGGCCGCGTCGCTACGCCGGCCGGCGTGTCGCCGGTTTCGCCGGCCGAGAAGAGGCAGCGACAGGACGGGCGCGAGGATCGGCACCGGTGGGGAGCGCATCGCGTGCAGCGGCGGCGACTGCATGAGCCGACGGAAGCCGCGCGCGCCGCGGTAGGGCTCGCGCGCCGCGAACGGGGGTGGCGGCGGGATCGGTACGGCGGGCGCGGCGTACTGCCCGCCGAGCAGCCGCGCGCGCACGCGGCGCACGTGCTCGACGAACCAGCTGAGAACGACCTCGTGAATGGCGCGCCCGGCGGCGCGCTCGGCGTCAAGGATGGCGCGCTCGCACGCGCCCCGCACGCGCGTCGGCGCGCCGCGGTGCAGGTTGGCGAGCGCCTCGGTGAAGCGGCCACCGTGCTGCATGCGGCAGCGCAGCATGACGTGCGCGACGGGCTCGCGGTCGTTCGCCGACTCGTCGGTGACGGTCTGCACGACGCGCGCGACGTCGGCCTCGAGAAACTCCTCGAGCCCGGCAGCCTGCGGCTCGCGCTCCCGCCGCTGCTGCTGGTGGCGGCGAAGCGCCTTCTGCAGGTCGATCCCCGAGTCGCGTTGGAGGCGCGCCAGCTCGACGCGGGTGAAGGGCACGCGCGTGAGCGGGTGCAGCGTGTTGCCCGTCGCCTCGATGTACTGCGCCAGGCTCGTCGAGTCGAAGTACGTGACGACGTTCGTCGCGGCGTCGACGTGGCGCCACGGCCGCTCGATGGGCACGAGCATGATGGGGTCGACGCCCTTCCGCCGCTGGCGCTCGCGCCACGCGGCGGCCAAGGTTCGCGCGGCCCTCGCCCGCCGGACGTGCGCGCGGGTGAGGACGGGCATGGCGGCCACTTGCTTGACAGAGCCGACGAAAATCGCGCACCCGCCCGACGAACGAGGGCGCGCGCCGACGCGCTCGTTGGCCGGCGCGGGTCGAAAGTGTGCGCCGAAAAAAAAGGCTGAACGGTCCCCTACCATGCCGCGCGACCTCTCCGACGTCGACACCCTCGTGCTCGGGGGCGGTGGCGCGCGCGGCATGGCCTACGTCGGCGCGCTGCAGGAGCTGGCGAACGTGTACGACTGGTGGAGCGCGGAGCGTCGCCTGAAGCGCGTGTGCGGCTGCAGCATCGGCGCGCTCTACGCGGCGACGATCGCCGTCGGCGCGACGGTCGACGAGATCTCCGCGATCGCGCGCGAGCAGCCGATCCGCTCGCTGGTCGACCCCGACGTCCAGCTGCTGGTGTCGAAGTGCGGCATGGACACGGGCGACGCGCTGCTGCAGTGGATCGACGGCCTGCTGCGCGCCAAGACGGCGCGGCAGAACCTCACGCTGGCCGAGCTCTTCGAGCTGACGGGGGTCGAGCTCGAGCTCGTCGCGACCAACCTCAACCTCGCGCGCGTCGAGTACTTGAACCACGAGACGGCGCCCGGCATGCGCGTCGCCGAGGCGGTG
>MDSW01126566.1_pt1 | contig 13430 bp, 13 predicted proteins | sample 811171 | NCBI WGS metagenome assembly MDSW01 (sample SAMN05326641, study PRJNA326480) | marine metagenome | isolation source: seawater | place: Atlantic Ocean: North West | collected 2012 | reverse complement strand
TTTACCACTGACCTCAGCCTTACAGTCAAACTTCCAAATACCTTTTTTTTCAGAACGGATAGTCGCATATAAGTCTATTACTTCGCCAGGAATTACAGGATTTTTAAATCTTACCTTGTCAACACCAGCAAAATAATAAATACTTCCTTCCTCTGGAGTTTTGTTCATTGTCATAAAACCTAAAATTCCAGCCGCTTGAGCAAGTGCTTCAATTATTAAAACTCCAGGCATAACTGCTTTATTAGGAAAATGTCCATTAAAAAAATCTTCATTTATTGAGACATTTTTTTGAGCATGAATTGTTTCACCAAGCACAACAGATACTATCTTGTCGACAAACAAAAATGGGTGTCTGTGAGGTAAATGCTTAAGGATATCTGAAAATTCAAAGCTCATTTTGAAGTGCGTCTCTTTATAAAAACTGAAGACTTTGCCCAATCTTTGTGTTCTTGCGCTGGCATTATGCCGACATAATTTCCGGATTCATTAATACTCTTAGTAATAAGCGTATGAGCACCGATTAAGACATCATCAGCTATCTCTAAATGACCTAAGATGCCAGATAAACCACCCATTTGGAGGTTTTTTCCAATTATTGTTGACCCAGCTATTGCACAAGAGGCGGCAATTGCAGAGTTTTCTCCCAGGATTACATTGTGCGCAATGTGGACAAGATTATCCAACTTCACGCCATTATGAATTTCAGTATTTTCAATTGCTCCTCTATCTATAGTACATCCAGCACCAATTTCAACATTATCACCAACAATTAATTTTCCAAGCTGCTCAATCTTAGTGTAACCATTCTTATGAGGTGCATAACCAAAACCATCTGATCCTAACACTGAGTTAAAATGCACAATTGAGTTCTTCCCGATCTCAACATTCATTACCAGTGAAACATTAGCATGAATAATTGAGTCCTGACCGATCTTGCAATTAGGACCAATAAATACATTTGGTCCAATAATTACTGACTCATCAACATCAGAACTTTCATGAATAAAATAGGAATGCTGTTTGGATTCATAAGGATTTGGATATTTTTGATACAAAGTAGAGATCTTTGCATATGCTAAATATGGGTCATTAACAACGATTCCTACCTTAATTTTATCTTTGAATTCTGGACTAACAATAATTGCAGATGCAGAAGTGTTAGTAAGATATTTCTTATATTTCGGATTTGCCAAAAAGGTGATGCATCCCGGAGAAGAATGTTGAATTGTGCAAATTGCAGAGATCTGAAGACTGGAATCTCCAATCACCTCTCCATTAACCTTATCAGCTAAATCATTAAGGCTATAAGATTGCCCTGACAAATTAATTATTCGTTTTGACCTTCAGCTAAGGCAACATCAAGCAACGAAGTAACATCATCAGTTAAAACAAGAGCAGGATCTGAGAAAAGAACATTTTCTTGCGAAAGAAGAAGTTTGACTTCTTTAGCTGCTATTAGCTCTGAAAGAATTTTTTGAAGAGTAGGATTTATATCTGCAAAAATCTTTTCAATCGTTTGATTTTGCTTGGCTTGAACTTTGCCAATAATAAATTCAATCTCCTGACCCTTTTCCTGAATCTCTCTTTGCATATCTACTATTTCATCTTGAGCAAGAGTTTCTCCATCTTTTTGCAATTTTTCAGCTAAAGCTTGTCTTTCGGTTTGAAGAAGAGTTGCTTTTTCAATATTAGCAGCATAATCAGTTTCCTCTGATAAAGCCTTCAAAGTATCTTGTGCAACCTGGGTGCCTAATACAGCATCTCTCATATTAATAACCCCCACTCCTTCCATAGCCAATATAGGAATTGCTGCGAGTAGTGATGCAAGAAAGAAAGGTACAAATAGTAATTTTTTCATTATTAACCCCTTAAATGGTTGTTATATTCTATAGCAATTAAGATAAAAAACACTACCTAGTTAGTTAAAATACGGTTCCAATGGTGAACTGAAATTCTTCTGTTCTATCATAAATCCCATCATTGAATGGTTGCGAAAAGCTAAAACTCATTGGCCCAAAGCCTGTAATCCATGTAACTCCGACTCCAAGAGAATAACGCAGCTCATCTGCTGATGGTTCATAACAATTAATCTGATAATCCTGACAATCAGTAGAAAAAACATTTCCAAAATCTAAAAAAAATGCTGATCGCATTGATCTTTGATCTTCTATCATTGGAAGTTTAAAGATTAATTGAAGACTACCCTCAATTAGTAAATTACCGCCAATTGGATCTCTCCTTTGTTGATAAAGATATGGATTTTGAGCAATTGAATCAGGAGTTCCATCAAAATCTGTATCAACAATTAAGGGGCACTCTTCCGTAACTGGATCAAAGTTATAGCATGGTGATGGTGTCACCCTCGGTCCAAGTGTATTAGATTCAAAACCTCTGATAGATCTTGGACCACCAGAATAAAAGTTCTCAAAAAATGGAGTTTTCTCAGTATCTCCATATGCTCCTATGTATCCGAGCTCTCCATCAAATCCAAAGACAAGATTAGAAAAGCCAAGGGGTCGGTAAAATTTTTGCCTAAAATTGGTTTTGTAATAGGTTAAATCACTTCCTGGAATTGTTGCCTGAAGCATGATATCAGTTGAAGATCCGAAGGTAGGAAACATGCCCCTATTGAGAGTGACTCTTGACCAAACAGCCTGAGCCTTTAAGACATCAAAAACATTACCCTCAGAAGATAGAAAATCTGCAATTTCTCGAGATGGTAAAGAGCCAGAATCAATATCTGTATTATCAAAATTTATATTTAAACCAATTCTTTGTGTATCACTTATTGGGTATCCAAATTGAACCCCAAGTCCTTGAGAATTTGTTAAGTAATTTGCAATATTGTATTCACCGTAATCTGTTTCTCTAAAATAGATGCTATAACCTCTGCTAACTCCATCCATAGTGAAATATGGATCAAAAAATGAAATATTATAAGATTCTTGATAAATGCTTTTATTTATTCCAAAAATAAATCTATTCCCAGAACCAAGATAATTATTATCAGAAAGATTCAGTCCGATATTCATTCCAAAATCACTATATCCTATTGAACCTCCAACGGAGGATGTACTTTCTTCTTCAACTGTAAATTCAATATCTACCTGATCTTCAGTTCCAGGCACCGGAATTGTCTCAACATTTACTTCTTTGAAAAATCCAAGTCTTTCAAGTCGAACCTTAGATCCTTCAATTAAATTATCCGAGGCCCATGCTCCCTCAAATTGACGCATTTCTCTTCTTAAAACCTCATCATTAGTTAGGTAATTTCCTGCAAAAAGTATTTTTCTTGCGTATGTTCTATTTCCAGGCTGAACTAAAAATATTAATGAAACGGTTTTATTTTCTTGGTTGATTTCCGGATTTCCAGAAACCTCAGCAAAGGTATATCCTTCATTGCCTAAAAGATTAACAAAATATTCCTCTATTTGAGTAATTTGAGCTTGGGAATAAATTTTATCTTTCTGACTTTCTATTATTGGCTTATAAAGTGCTTCATTTAAAGGCATCTCGCCAATTACACTCACATCATCAACTTTATATTGCTCGCCTTCTGAAATGCTAAGAGTAATAAATACATCTTCTTTATTTTTTGAAACAGAAACCTGAGAAGATTCAATAGAAAATTTTAAATAGCCTCTATCTAAATAAAATGACTCTAAGTTCTCTATGTCTCCTTCAAGTTTTTCTTTAGAGTATTTATCCTTATTTGATAAAAATGTGTACCACTTACCTTCTTGAAGCTCAAACCCAGTCATTAGTTCATCATCAGTAAATAAATTATTTCCAATAATATTAACTTTTTTAATTTTTGCGCTTTTGCCCTCATCAATAATAATTTTTAAAGCTAGTGTATTTCTTGGCCTATCTTCAGTTTCGATATTAACACTTGCCCCATATCTTCCCTGGGATGAATATTGGCGAACTAATTCACTTTTCATTCCATTTAAAGTCGAACGCTTATAAACCTGGCCTTCAGCAATACCAGCACCCTCTAGACCTTTCAGCAAGTCCTCAGATTTCAGTGCTTTATTGCCCTCTAATTCAATAGAAGATATTGAGGGTCTCTCGAGCAAGCTTATAATTAATGCATTTCCGTCTTTGGCTATCTGAATATCATTAAACTGTGCGGTAGCAAATAATGCCTTTGAAATTTCCCTGACTTTAGACTGATTCATTTTATCGCCGACACTGACAGGGATCGCAGTAAAAATACTTCCAATGGAAACACGTTGTAAACCTATAATTCTTATGTCTGTAATTAAGAATTCTTCAAATGCTGGAGCTGAAAAAGATATGAAAGCTAGGAAATAAAGCGATATATTTTTCATCAAAGTTTCTATAGAAATTTGGAGATGTCATTAAATACCGCAAAGACCATAAGAAGGCCTACTGCAACCCAACCTGACATATAGAAAAAGCTTTCCATTTTTTCTGGCATTGGTGATCCACGCGCTGCCTCAATACCAAGCATCACCAATTGACCCCCATCTAAGACTGGGATTGGGAGGAGATTCAAAACCCCTAGACTTATACTCAATAGAGCCATGAGATATAAGAATGGCATAAAACCGGCTTTTGCTGTATCACCTGCCATCTGGACAATCCCAATTGGACCACTTAGATTTTGAGTTCCTAGATCTCTTGTAATCATCTTGCCAACAAAAGTTAAAGTTTTGATACTAAGGTTATAGGTTTCATACGTTCCTTTTAATAGTGAAGAAAAAAATGACCTTTTTAAACCTGGTATTATTCCAATATATTTTTCTTCATTTCCTGCAGCATTTTTTCTGGTACTCAGGGGTACATTGAAATACATAATCTGTTCATCTCTCTGCACCTTAAAATTTATATCGTATCCTTGATAATCCTGTAAGAAGATTCTTAAATCTTCAAAATATTTAATAGGTTGGCTATTTGCTGCAAGAATTAGATCATTAACTTTCAATTCACTTTTAGCAGCATTGCTATCTTTTGCAATAACTCCAACCACAGGTTGTAACTTCATAGATAATGCAAAGCCCATAAAATCTTCTGGTGCATTCTGTTCATTTGGATCTGCAAGATAATCATTTACAGGAACAGAAACCTCATATTCAAACAGTTGCTCACCACTTAGAAAAGTAAAATTAATGATTCCATTTGTGCCTGATAAAGAAAGTAGCTCTAATCTAATATCTTGAAGACTTGAAACTTTTTTTTCATTGATTGCAATCAAAATGTCCCCTGACTTGAGAGCAGAATTGCTCTGAAGGAATTCTGAAGATACTGAAGATACTTCGGGAATAAATTGACGCTCAACAGAATTAACAAAGATAATAGATAAAATCCCAATAGCAAGAATAAAATTTGCTACTGGCCCTGCCAGCATCACAAGTGCTCTTTGCCATCTTGGTTTGCTTTCAAAAGTATTTTTATTTTGTTCAGTTGTTAAGGGCTGCAAAAGGTCTAATTCCTCTTCAACTGCTTTTTCAGTGTGAAAAGCAACATACCCTCCTAAAGGAAGTGCAGAAAGAGCAAATTCAGTTCCGTGCTTATCTAATTTTTTGTAAATAACTGGTCCCATGCCTATCGAGAAACGATAGATGTGGATATTACACATTCTTCCAACGATAAAATGTCCAAATTCATGGATAGCAATCAGGACACCTAGTAATACTATTGCTGAAATTAGATAAATCATAACATTGAAAAATTTAGTGTAAGGATTTTATCACCTTCTCTGCTTGAATGCGTGCTTCTTTGTCATATTCAAAAATTTCATCTATTGTGCTTACCTTAGAACATGAAAAGCAATCAAAAGTTCTCTGAATAACCTCATAAATATCAATGAAATCAATATTTTTATTTATAAAGGCATCTACAGCTATCTCATTAGCCGCATTGAAAATAACTCCTAGATTTCCATTCTTATTGCATACTTCCCTGGCCATATCGAAAATTATCTCTCTGTCATGCGCAACAGGTTCAAATGACAAATTTAGCCTAGAAAAATCAATTTCTTTAAAACTTATAGGCAGTCTTGTTCCCATTCCCAATGCATTTGAGATCGGAACTTCCATGCTTGGATTGCTCATTTGAGCAATGGTTGATCCATCAATAAAAGTAATCATTGAGTGAATAATACTTTGAGGATGAACTATAATTTCAATTTTAGATTCAGGGATGCTAAAAAGATAATGTGCTTCAATTAATTCTAAGCATTTATTTACAAGAGTAGCTGAATCAATTGTAATTTTAGCTCCCATGCTCCATGTAGGATGCTTAAGAGCATCCTCAAGTGATACTCCCTTCAAATCGCTCAAAGACTTTTCTCTAAAAGGGCCCCCTGAAGCGGTAATTAGTATTTTAGAAATTTCATTAAGATTTCTTTCACGAGGAAGACATTGATATAAAGCATTGTGCTCACTATCAACAGGAATAATTTCAGAGTCTCTCAACTCAGCGAGTGGCATTAAAATATCTCCGGCCGCTACAATACTTTCTTTATTTGCAACAAGAATTTTTTTGCCAGCCTCGATAGCGAAATAACTTGTTTTCAACCCAGCAAATCCTGAAATAGCTGAAATAACTATATCTACATCTGGATCTTGAATAAGTGCTTGTAACTCATCTTCGCTGGTTAATATGTTCGAATTAATTTTCCAAAAATTATGCGATTTATCAGCCTGAGATTGAGCAACATAAATATGGTCTGGATTAAATTCTTGCACAATTTCTTGAGCCTTGTCTAAGTTACTCCCAAATCCAATACCAAACAAATGAAAATGTTCTTTATTTTGCCTAATCACATTCAAACAGCTTTTTCCAATGCTGCCAGTAGCTCCTAAGAGAACAATATTCTTCATATAATTAAATTTGTTATTAGAATAAAAATTGGTACTACGGCAATATGTGAATCTAAACGATCCCAGATACCGCCATGTCCAGGAATTAATGATCCACTGTCTTTGATTGATTTATCTCTTTTTAACTGACTTTCAAAATAGTCGCCAATAAATGCGAAAGGCAAACTGAACAAAGCAGCTACAATCAGATCTAATGAGATAAAGTTATAAAAATAAATTACTAATAAAAAAACTAAGACAAATACAATCCCTCCTACAAAACCCTCAATAGTTTTATTTGGACTAATTTCCTGCAATAAAGGAGTCTTTCCAAAACTGCTTCCAATAAGATAAGCTCCAACATCAGCTAATATGGTATTAAATAAAATTACAAAAAGTAAAAAATACTTATTAATGCCGACGAATTCTGAAAATAAGATTAAATAGATTAAGCCATACAAAAAACCCATTACTAAAAAAGCGCCCAAATAGTTATTTTGGAAGCTAATGTAAGAAGGAGTTATCTTTAGAATCAAGCAAATACTATATGCAAACCAAAATATTGAGATTATTCCAATGAATAACTCAAAGAAACTTTCTGTAAAAAAAATGGGTAGCATAATTAGGGTCACAAAAAATATTATTTGTTTAAAATCAATCTTTGATTCAGAAAGTATCAGCCATTCTTTAAATAGCAGAAATCCAACGGCTAATATAACAATAAAAATAAGAATAATATTTTGAAGGTAAAGAATACCAGATAAACAAATAGCTAAGATCAATGCAGCTGGCAATCTTTGCAAAATATTTTTATATAGTTCTTTTGCCAAAACGCCTCTCCGTATTTGAAAATGCTTCTAAGCATTGTAGAAATTCTTCTTCAGTAAAATCTGGCCAAAGTGTCTCAGTAAATTGGATCTCAGAATAAGCTAAATGATATAACAAAAAGTTACTAATTCTTTGATCGCCACCGGTTCTAATAAGCAAATCTAAATCATTGATTGGAGCTTTTAAATATTTAAAAATTATTTCATCTGAGACATCCTCTAATGTAAGTTTGTCTAATTTGATTTCATTAGCTATTAGTTTTGTTGCATGAACAATGTCTGCTCGACCTCCGTAACCGAGGGCAATATTTAATTTAAGCTTGGGATCTGCAAATGCAGTAGATATCTCTGCATCTTGGATAGCATTAACAACTGTTTCTCCAAAAGAAGAATAATCTCCAAAAAAATTTAATCTTACCTTTTGTTGAATCAATTCTGGCACTTGAGAATCTATTGCTTTGATAATAAGCTTCTTAATTCCTAAAATTTCTTTTTTGGGACGCGACCAGTTTTCAGTGCTAAATGCATACAAACTAAGAGATTCTAGTTTAGCTTTTGTAGCTGACTCAACAATTTTTCTTACAACATCTACGCCCTTTTCATGGCCTGAGGTTACATTTAAAGCATTCTTTTTTGCCCATCTTCCGTTGCCATCCATAATAATTGCAGCATTTATTCCTTGAAGGTTGAGTGATGGGTTTTTACTTTCTGCCATTATGGCTGGATATGAAATAACTAAATCTCTATTAGATCTTCTTCTTTTTGTTTAAGTTCTGCATCTACAAGTCCAATAAAGTGATCGGTTTCTTTTTGAACTAAACCTTCAATTCGCTTCAGATCATCCTCTGAAAAGTCTCCAGCTTTTTGCAGATCTTTTGCTGAATTGTTTGCATCTCTACGGGTATTTCTTATTGAAATTCTACAATTTTCTGCCTCGTTTCTTGCTTGCTTTATGTATTCTTGACGAGTCTCTTCGGTTAAAGCAGGCATTGTTAGTCTAATTAAATCGCCGCTTGTGCTTGGATTTAAACCTAAATCAGAAGCCATTATTGCTTTTTCAATCTCAGCTATAAGAGATTTATCCCATGGAGAAATAGCCAAAGTTCTTCCTTCTTCTACTGAAATATTTGCTGCTTGATTAATGGGAGTTGGATTTCCATAATAATCAATTTTTACTGAATCAAGAATGTTAGGATTAGCTCTACCAGTTCTGATTTTATTAAACTCATATGCTAATGAATCAATAGCTTTCTGCATCTTGGGTTTGATTTGATCAATAATTTCGTTCATAACTATGATATTAAAGTTCCAATTTCCTCACCGCAAGCAATTCTTTTCAAAGCATCGTCTTGATTCAAGTTAAAAACCTTTAACGGCAAACTATGATCCCTGGCTAAAGTTAGAGCCGTTGCATCCATAATCTTTAAATTTTGTTGAATTGCATCATCAAAAGAAAGCGAAGGGTAAAAAATAGCATTTTTATCTTTTTCGGGATCAGCTGAATAAACTCCATCTACTCTAGTTGCCTTAAGCATAATATCTGCTTGAGTCTCTATTGCTCTTAAACATCCTGCAGTATCAGTGGTAAAAAATGGATTGCCGGTTCCAGCAGTAAAAATCACAACAAAATCATTAGCTAAAAGTTGAATTGCAAGGCGTCTATCATAATGCTCTGCAACACCAGACATAGATATGGCTGACATCACTCTAGTTTTTACACCAGCTCTTTCTAGGGCATCTCTCAAAGCAATCCCATTCATAACGGTTGCTAACATGCCCATGTGATCCCCAGCGACCCTATCCATCCCGGCTTTACTTAACTTCTCACCTCTAAAAAGATTTCCTCCGCCTATTACGATTCCAATTTGAGCACCAAGTTCTTTACAATCTTTAACTGATTGAGCCATTCGATCTAATATTTTTGGATCTATACCTTGATCATCATCTCCAGCAACAGCTTCTCCACTAAATTTTACAAGAAGACGTTTATAATTAAGAGGTGTCATTGTTGCAGTTGTTCAGCCACCTCTGATGCAAAATCTTTAACCTCAATTTCAATGCCCTCACCAACTTTAAAACGTGCAAAAGAAATAATTGATGCATTATTATCATTTAATAAGTCTTCAATTGATTTGTCTGGATCTTTAACAAAGCCCTGAGATAGCAAAGTTACTTCTGATAAAAATCTCTTTACCTTGCCTTCCACCATTTTTTCCATAATTGATGCATCTTTTCCAGAATCATTTGCTTGCGCTAAAAATATTGCCCTTTCTCTTTCAAGTAATTCAGGATCTATATCTTCAGATCTAAGACAGCTGGGATTAGTAGCAGATACATGCATAGCTAAATCTTTTGCTAACTCTTTATTATCTGTATCAATAGAAACCATAGCAGCAAGTCTTCCGTCTGAGTGAACATATGATCCAATACAGCCATTAGATGGAACCTCAAGTGTTACTAATCTTCTTAGCTGAATATTCTCTCCAATAGATTGAATAAGGGATTGTCTTTTCCCATCAAATTCTTCGATTAAATCACCTACATCATCAACTTTATTATTAGATAAGTAATTGGCAACCTCAACTGCAAAATCTTTGAACTGGGAATCTTTAGCTGCAAAATCTGTTTCTGAGTTTATTTCTACAAGACTAGTGTATGCAGAATTATCAGCTATCTTTACAGCACCATCAGCTGCAACTCTAGAGGCTTTTTTCTCAGCTTTTAGTGAACTATTTGCCCTGAGAAGATCTAATGCTTTTTGTAAATCGCCATCAGTTTCAACTAATGCCTTTTTACATTCCATCATGCCTACACCAGACATTTCTCTTAGCTCTTTAACTTGGCTAGCTGAAATACTCATTTTTCTCCCTTAGAATCTTTATCCACATCTTCAGATTCACTTGAATCGTCTGAAGGAACTTCAGCACTTTGATCAGCTGATTCATCTTTTAAATCAACAGCATTCTCGTTAGCATCATCAATAGACTCTTCTGCATCAGTTGACAAAACCTCTTCAGGCTCACTCAACTCAGCTTCTTCTACAAGATTTAACGCTTTTCCAGATGTTACAGAAGCTTTTTTAATTTTAATTGGCGGAGCCTCATCATCGGATTGTATATTTACCGCGCCACCTTTTGAAGATGCAAGACCTCTAGCACATGCATCACTAATTACTTTTGTTATCAATCGAATTGATCTAATAGCGTCATCATTTCCTGGAATAATATGATCAATGCCCTCTGGGTTTGAATTGGTGTCAACCAAAGCAATAATTGGAATGCCCATTTTCTTTGCTTCCGTGACTGCTATTTTTTCATAAGCAACATCCACAACAAATAATGCATCTGGCAGACCTTTCATGTCCTTGATTCCACCCACGCTTGCATCTAACTTTTCATACTCTTTTGTAATATCCACTGCTTCTTTTTTAGAAAGTTTATTAATTCTTCCGGAAGACTGAAGCTCCTCGATGTCCAATAGTCTTCTGATTGAGCCTCTAATTGTTTTCCAGTTAGTTAAAGTCCCGCCAAGCCATCTTTTATCAATGTATGGCAAACCGATCGCAGATGCAGATTCTTTTATGGTTTTTGAAGCTGAGCGTTTTGTACCAACGAATAATATTCTATTTCCCTTTGAACAAATTTCTTCGGCTTTAGATGCAGCAGCATTTAAACACTCTTGAGTCATCTCAAGATCAATAATGCTAATTTTTTTTCTAGTGTCAAATATAAAGGATTCCATTTTAGGATTCCAAAATCGTTGCTGATGACCAAAATGAACGCCTGCATTTAACAGGTCTTTTATTGAAACAATACTCACAATTTCCTCCGGGGTTATTCTCCGGTACCTCATATAGTTGACTCAAATTTTATGAGCACCCCAACAATAATCTCTTAGTACCTTCGGGATTAAATTTTTGTGTATTTTATAGAAAAGTTTGCGTAGATTAAAGCTTTTTATCTAAGAAGTCAGCAAAGCTATATTCTCCAATTTCCATTGAATTGATTGATCGTGCCGCCTTTAAAGCTCCTTTTGCAAATACATCTCTACTACTTGCAATATGCTGAAAATTTGTAATTCCCTCCTCACTTTTAAACTCAACTCTATGAATTCCAAAAATATTCCCAATTCTATGTGACTCCACATCAATCAAGCCATCTATTTTGTTTGCATGATAATTTTCTAGAAATTTTACAATTTCTACCGCCGTACCAGAGGGAGAATCTTTTTTCTTTGTATGATGAATCTCAACGATTTTACACTTAACTGGTCTCTTAATTGAAATAAGATACTTCTCTATTGCACTTTTTAAATTCGCAACACCAAGAGACATATTTGATGCAATTAATATCGGGATAATTTTTTTTGCAGCTGATAAACCTTTAAGATTTTTGTCACTTAATCCTGTTGTTCCTGATATAAAAGGAATCTTATTTTCTTTACAAAACTTTAAAGCAATATTGAACCCTTCTGGTGAGGAAAAATCTATTAATGCAGATATGCCATTCGAGTCAAACTCTTTTGCTTGAAAATCACTTACCTGAATATCAGTCAATTTTTTACATTGAGCCTGAATTGCCTGGCCCATATTTCCGTTAAAGCCGTTGATTAATATGTGCACTTTTCTATTTGTTATGAAATTGATCGGAAGCTTTGTTGAAAGATTGCTTTATTGGATGATGTTCATCTCCAGCTGTTGATTTAGCAAATTCTTCAAAAATCTTTATTTGTGCCTTTGAGAGATTTACTGGAGTTTCAACTACTACCCTACACAAAAGATCGCCTCTTCTAGAATCTCGAACTGAAGCGGCACCTTTGCCTTTAATTCTAAAGATTTTACCTGTTTGAGTGTAAGCTGGAATTTTTAATGCAATTTTTGATTCCAATCCGGGAACATTAATTGTTCCACCCAAAACCGCAATTTCAAAAGGGATGGGAGCTTCAAAGTAAAGATCTCTCCCTTCTCTTTCAAATATTTCATTCGGAGAAACTTGAATAGCTACATAAAGATCGCCGGTGTGACCTCCTCTTGCAGCACTCCCTTCTCCAGAAAGCCTAACTTTGTCTCCATTGTCAACGCCAGAAGGAATGCTTACGGATAATGACTTAGTCTCTTTTATTACCCCAGATCCTCTACAGGAATTACAGTGATCCCTGATAATTCTCCCTTCTCCTCTGCATGCATTACAAGGCTGTTGAACAGAAAAGAATCCTTGCTGCATTCTCACCTGACCCGCTCCATTACATTGACTACAAGTAACAGGGGATGAGCCTGGTTTAGCGCCAGATCCTGAGCACTCTCTACATGATTTATCTATAGGTATTTTAATTGTCTTTTTAACACCCAGAATTGCTTCTTTAAGAGAGAGTTCTATGTTGTACTGGAGATCTTGACCCCTAGCTGTTCTTCCTGAAGAGCTGCGACCTCCAAAAACATCTCCAAATATATCCCCAAATATGTCCCCAAAATTAAAATCCTGGAACCCGCCACCTTGACCACCTCCCATACCCTGGACACCGGCATGACCAAATTGATCATAAGCTGACTTTTTTTCTGAATCGGAAAGTATTTCATAGGCCTCTGCAGCTTCTTTGAATTTTGCGTTTGCTGAGGGATCATCCGGGTTTCTATCTGGATGATATTTCATTGCTAATTTTTTAAAAGCTTTTTTTAACTCAGCATCTGAAGCATTTCGAGAGACCCCTAAGACCTCATAATAGTCTCTCTGTGACATTGTTTATTTTTCTTCTTCTTTAACTTCTTCAAACTCTG
>MDSW01222502.1_pt1 | contig 13431 bp, 13 predicted proteins | sample 811171 | NCBI WGS metagenome assembly MDSW01 (sample SAMN05326641, study PRJNA326480) | marine metagenome | isolation source: seawater | place: Atlantic Ocean: North West | collected 2012 | reverse complement strand
AGATTTCTAAGTTTTTTAAGTTATTTAAATCAAGCTCATAACTATTACATGCATCTAAATCGTCTAACATCACTAGATCATCTGCCTCTGAGAAAGCATTCCTCATGCCAAGGAGTCTTCTGTAAAGACCATATTTAATAATAAAGTTTGCTGCATCCCCGTTTCCCGCCCTAGCTTTAGCAAGCAAGGCATCAGCAACTCTTGTAGGATAAATGCTATTGACCAGAATAACTTCTTTGGCTGCAAATTTATGGTTCAGGACCATGTCCAAGGCAATTAATCCGCCCATACTATGTCCGCAGAGGGTTAAATCTTTAAGATCGAAGATTTTTAAAGCATTTATTAAAAACTGACCATAAGATCCAATGTTGTTACTTGAGGATCCCTTTGAATCACCATGACCAGGAAGATCAATAATCAAAGGTTTGTTATATTCAGAGTCAGGCAGTCGAATAGCTCTAACCAATCGATGATCCATACCGGCGCCGGCAATAAATAGAATAGATTTTTTGTTTTGATCAATTGATTCAAAATTATGAAAGTATGTTTTTGAATTTTTCATTAGCTCAATCTATTTTTAATTAATTCTCATGATCAAGTTAGACTTGAAAATTTGGTAGACCCGAATGGACTCGAACCATCGACCTTCGCAATGTCAATGCGACGCTCTAACCAAAACTGAGCTACGGGTCTAAAATCTCAAAATATTATACAGCTAGACAAATAATAAAATAAGTCTGAAGTTAAGCAGAAAAAAATGATTCTAATTTAAAAGATAGTGATGTGGATTTTATTGAGAATTATATATATCAAAAAAATCTAATTTTAAGTTCAGGAAATCTGCGTATTTTTTGAAGTACTGAATTGCAAATATTCTTGCTGGAAAAATTGAATAATCTCCATGCTCTATGCCCTTAATGTAATTTACATTTACAAATATTTCAGAGGCAACTTGAATTTCTGATAAAGAGAGTAATTGTCTTCGTTCTTTAAATAATTTTCCAATCTTGCACGTATGTGCAGATTTAAGGCTGGGTTGATTATTTATTTCACTTATTTGCATTTCTTCATACTTAAATATTTAAGAACGAACCTATAAGTATACATATAAATGATAAAATGTCATTTCTATAATCAACAAATCTAGAACTTTGCTCTAAATTCAAATCACTGAGAATTTAGTCTATGGAGATGGATCTTTGGGTTAAAAACTCTTTTGTATCCTCAAGGATGGTTTGAGTTTCTGGAGAATTATCTTTATCTAGGAGTTTTTCTAGCTCTGCCATTACTTTGCTCATAGATCCCCATGGGCCCTCTTCATTTAGGCGTTGAGTAATAAGTGATTCATATCGGCTCATCATATCCTCTGGAGCGGCTTGAGGATAAAACTGACAGATTAATCTTTCTGCAAATTGTCTATGACGCTCATCTGTGATATTTCGACAAATTTTCACTCTTTCTTCTACTGAATCAATGCGATGGAAGTCTGCCATGAGATCTTTGTCTTCATTTGATGGAAATCCACCCGCATATATCATTTGCTCGATATGGTCATATTCATTGTTCCAATTATTGATTTTATCTGCCATGGCTTGACTGACAAGTGACTGAAAATCTATGTTTTCTCTTACCTGCTTCGCTCTATCCTCCAAAACTGCAAAATCCATATCAAAGGCATTTTTGTCGTCAATCATGGAACTGGGACATATAGGTATTGTTTTATTAATTCCATATTTCTTAAAAGGACCTGATTTTCCAGGTTTTTGTACCATGGAGTAAATTTCTTGTGTATCAAGATCAAACACTTCTTCAGGCTCAAAGCTTAAATCAAAAAACATTAAGTCATTTGGCGCTTTGCTACCACAAGGGACAACAGGGTACCTAAAAATTTCTCGCCTGAAGACTTCCCCCAAACCCAAAAAACCTTGTTTTTGAACAGCTTCTTGAACGCCTGCTTTAGAAGAAATACTGAGGAAAAAATCTAGTAATTCAGGCTTTTTTTCATTAATAATTTTAAGCAAAGAGATCATCAATTTACAATCAGCGATTGCATCATGAGCATCACCAATTTCAATACCATTAGCTTCAGCTAAGTCTGCCTGCTTCAGACTAATGGCCGGACCACCATCATAAAGTGGAATATTTAGTAAATCAGGAAAAAAGGCAGCCACATTATTCATCATCAATAAAAGATCTAAACGACTATTTCCATTAGTATTAGTAAGATACGACTCAAATAGATTCCAATAAAATTGTCGTCTTACCAGCTCTTCATCATAAGCCATGCCATTAAAAGTAATGAAAACTCCTGGCTCATCAATGGTCCATTGGCGCCATTGACGATTCAGATCTCTCATCATTTCATAATGCGACACATTTGAGTTAAAAAGATGAGTTTTCTTATTAGTAACCATTGCCATGGGGTGAGGAATTGACCAAGGGAGAGGAGCACAACCTAAATTTTGCTCATCTAAGATTTCTAAGTTTCGATTGGACTGTATGGAACCACATTGAAGTATTTGAGCAAAGTCTTTAATTAAGCCAGTTGTCTCAGTATCGTAAAAGATTAAATTGTTAATCAATTATCTTCTAGGATCTACTTACGTTAGATGACTCTACTTTTGATTTATCATATTCAGAATACTTGCCCAACTCATATCTAGCAACAGATCTTCTGTGCACCTCGTCTGGCCCATCAGCAAGTCGCAAAGTTCTCATACCGGCATACATTCTTGCTAGTGGAAAAACTTGAGAGACACCTGCACCACCATGCATTTGGATAGCTCGGTCAATAACATCGCAGACAATATTTGGAACAATTACTTTGATTTGTGCTATCTCACTTGCAGCAACTTTATTACCAACAGTGTCCATCATGTGCGCTGCTTGCAAAGTTAACAATCTTGCCATATTTAATTCAATTCTTGAGTTAGCGATGATATCCATATTGCCGCCCAGTTGAGACAAAGGCTTACCAAAAGCAACTCTGCTTTGGGATCTTTCGCACATCATCTGCAAAGCTCTTTCACCCAAACCAACTGCTCTCATGCAATGATGAATTCTGCCTGGTCCAAGACGACCCTGAGCTATTTCAAAGCCTCTGCCCTCGCCAAGAATCATATTACTTTTAGGAACTCTCACATTTGTAAATTTTAGATGCGCATGACCATGAGGGGCATCATCCCAGCCAAAGACCTCCATCATTTTTCTTACCTCAATTCCTTCTGAGTCCATAGGGACAAGGATTTGAGAATGTCTCTTATGTCGAGGAGAATCTGGATCTTGATCAGTTACACACATAAAGACAATTATTTTACAGCGAGGATCGCCAGCACCGGAGGTCCACCATTTTTCACCATTAATGACATACTCATCGCCCTCAAGAACTGCAGTCGCAGCCATGTTCGTCGCATCTGAAGAAGCAACTCCTGGTTCTGTCATACCAAAAGCAGACCTAATTTCTCCAGCTAAAAGAGGTTTTAGCCAAGTTTCTTTTTGCTCTTCAGAACCATATCTCTCAAGGACTTCCATGTTGCCGGTATCAGGGGCTGAGCAATTAAAAACCTCAGAAGCAATCCCAACTGCACCCATTTTTTCTGCTAAATGAGAGTACTCAAAATTACTTAAACCAGTTCCAAATTCTCCTTCATACCCTGGCAAGAAAAAATTCCACAATCCTTCTGCTTTTGCCTTGGCTTTCATCTCTTCCATGATTGGAGGTACACACCATCTTCCACCCTCTTCAACTTGCTGGGCATAAGTGGCCTCATTGGGTCTAATTTCAGCATCTATAAATGTTTGAACCCTATCTAGAAAAGCTTGAACTTCTGGTCTTAAATCTCTCATCATTTTCCTCTTATTAATATATGTTATTTATAATATAAGTATTGTGAATGTTATAAAATAACTTTATTATTACTAGTCACTCTGTTATCAACCATGATAACTGCAAGCAACATGCAAAGCTATAGGATGAAACAAAAATGAAAATAAGTTCTTTTGATTTAAATCTATTTGTCATTATGAACTCGATTTATACGGAAGGCAGCCTCACAAAAGCAGCAGAAGTTGTTGGCATAACTCAGCCTGCTGTCTCCAATGCACTATCAAGACTAAGAGAGAAGTTTGACGATGAACTCTTTGTTAGAACTGGAAGTGGCATGGTTCCAACGCAAAAAACAGAAAATATTATTAAAGATATTCAAAATGCTCTTCAGCTCATGCAAAAAAGTGTCAATGAGCCTGATGAGTTTGATCCAGCAACTAGCCAAAAAACTTTCAGAATATCTCTTGGTGATATAAATGAAGGTAGAATCCTGGCTATCCTTTTGGGTAAAATGGAAAAACAAGCTCCAAATATAAAGCTGGAGTGTTACTATTCTGCAAGAGATCAAGTCCCACATGCGCTTGCAACAAACGAGCTCAGCTTTGCCGTAGATCCTTTCATACCTAATTCAAAAGATACCAATTCTATGAAAGTATTTTCTGACCAATTTGTAATAGCACATCGCGCCAATCACGCTGTAACTAAAGTATCGGAGATTACACTAGAAGAAGTGCTGAAGTTAAAATATATCAATATCTCAAATAGAAAAAGAGGTGCATCAGTTGTTGAGATGGAAATGCAAAAAATGCAATTGCAGCCGGAAATTGCTCTCAGATCACAGCATTATCAGGTGACACCAGAAATTGTTAGATCAACAGACCTATGCTTACTTTGCTCAGAAACTTTTGCAAAAAAACATGGCTTAAGTTACCTAGAACTTCCATTTAACGTTCCTCCCCTTGAGCAATATTTAATTTGGCACACTAGTGATGACAATGATGGCTCTCATATTTGGATGAGAAACCTCATCATCGAATCGTTTGAAGAAGTTAGCGCTCTAAAGTCTTAGGAGCTTCACCGTAATATAAAAAAGATGCAATTTTTGGACCTTTAATATATTTCTTTTTTAAATCCTTAAATTTAAAGCCTCCAGCAAGAATAAGCTCTTCAATATTTCTATCTAAATTACAGCCGCCAGCAATTTTTTTCCAAATTGGTGTAACCCGATGCTGCCATTTTTGGACATTAGGCTCAGGTGCAAGACCATGCTCCATAAAAAATAATGAACCGCCTGGTTTAAGCAATCTGCGTGCCTCTGCAAGAGCTTGCATGGGATCAGGAATCGTACAAAGACTGAAACTAATAACCACGCTATCAAATGTTGAAGATTCTAGATCAATTGATTCAGCGGTTGCCTCTATAAAAGAAATTTTAGAACAGAAATTTGAAGCCCTAGATTTTGCAATTGCTACTGAGCTAACAGCTGGATCAACACCAATGACCTCATCTACCTTCTCAAAATCATAAAAATCAAAATTTAGACCTGATCCGATCCCAATTTCTAAAACTCTGCCATGGACTCTGGGAATGATCTGGGCTCTCTTTTTTTGAAAGCCCTCCATACCGCAACAACAATCTAATAATTTTGGTAAAAAATATTTTTCATAAAAGGTCATAACTAGCTTAAATCATGTCCAGCCGTCCCAACCAAACCGCCATCAGAAGGAATAATGGCTCCGACCGTATATGCACCTGCTCTTGAGCAGAGGAATAAGACTAATCCAGCTATATCTTCAGGAGAGCCAATTCTTTTTCGTGGGTTCCTTGATTCTATAAATGAATAATCATGATTTACAGCAGCCCCCAACATCATAGATTCATAGGGGCCAGGCGCTATTGCGTTCACTAAGATGTTGTCTCCAACAAGTCTTTTGGCCAGAATTCTTGTTAAGTGATGAACCGCAGCCTTAGAGGTTCCATATGCATAGGCTTCTATTACGGGAACATTCAAACCATCCACAGACCCTATATTTATCACTCTTGATGGATCCTCTAATGATGAATTTGCACTAAGCATTGGAGTAAGTTTTTGAGTGAGATAAAAAATACTTTTTACATTTAAATCCATGACCTTATCCCATCCCTTCTCTGAATACTCTGCATAAGGCTCTCCCCATGAAGCGCCTGCGTTATTAATTAAAAAATCAATATGCTCCTCCTTTGATTGAATGAAATCAACAAAGCCACTCATACCATCCATGGTGCTCAAGTCACAGGGCACAGGAATACATTCACCCTCATAAATATCAGATAATTCTTTAGCTTTTTCCATTAATGCAACTTCTTTTCTGGCTGTAATATAGACCTTAACCCCATTAGCTAAAAAACCTGCCGCTATCATTTCACCTATTCCTCTTGAGCCTCCAGTGACAATTGCTACTTTTCCTGAAACATTAAAAAGTTCTGCGATTTTCATACTTATCCTTGCATAATTTGATAAATGCTTATGTTCTCTTGAAATCATTATGAATTCAATAGCATTGCCTTTAGAATACTGTCATGGCTTTAACTTTAAATATCATTCTGCTGCTAGCTGGCATCACAATTCTTGTATGGGGAGCAAATAAATTTGTTGACCATGCATCTGTTATAGCCAAACATTTAGGTGTTGGAGATCTAGTCATTGGACTCACTCTCATTGCAGCTGGAACATCTGCACCTGAAGTATTTGTTGGCATATCTGCAGTCTTAAATGGAAATGAAGATATTGCTCTTGGAACCGCCATTGGCTCCAATATTTCAAATATAGCTTTAATTTTTGGGGTTTCTTGTCTTTACTTTAATAAGGGTTCTAAGACGCAGCTGTGGAATTTATTGCCTTTTGGTTTGACTGTTATTTTGCTTGGATTAACTTTGGCAGATGGAATCATCTCATTTAGCGAAAGCATGGGTTTTGTTGGTTTGTTTATGTTATTCATGTACGTCCTTATGAAAACTGATGGCGTGCCTGATGAAGAAAACTCAGAAGTCTCTGAATTTACAAAAAGCTTATTTTTATCAATGGTTGGTCTTGTTGGATTAATAGCAGGAGCGAATATATCCATTGTCTATGCTGAGAGCACAGCTTTATTGTTGGGTATATCAGAGCTAATTATAGGTCTAACTATCGTTGCTTTAGGAACTAGCTTGCCTGAATTAGCTGCCACGGTCGCGGCCTTAAAAAAAGGCAAGCATCAAATGGTGGTCGGCAACATTATTGGATCTAATGTTCTAAATTTGGTATTCGTCATTCCAATTATTGGATTTTTTGGATCTGTAAAACTCAGTCCAGTTGTGATGGAAAGAGATTTTAGCATCCTTGCGATCCTAAGCCTGGCCTTTATTTTATTGGCCATTGCATTGACCAAATTAAAATTCAGAAGAAGTTTATATATTGCTGCAGGGGTAATTTTAGTCAGTAGCTACGTTCTCTACATTGCCGCTCTTTCTGGGATTGTATAGATATTTCATATACAGGAAAAAAGATAGCGACAAGATAAAAGTTACCACCTCAAAGATAAAAAAAGTGTTGTAGAAAGTAGGTGTAGACGGAATTAATGCAAAAAGATATCTTCCCAGTGCAATGCTAAAGGTAAGAAATGCAAGAAGAGACAAGACATATGCAGTGATTCCTCTGCTAAATAAACCAAGGAAGCACAAAAGCCCAATAATCATATTGATGCCACCATACAATCCTGCTACCTCTGAATAACCAATGACTCCTGAAATACTTAAGCCAACAGCATCCATAAATGAGGGAATCTGATAACTAAACTCTAGAGCATCTTTAACTGGATCAATAATTGCCCACACACCGATACCAAAATATATAACTGCGTATACGATTAGAAAGAGCCTAATAATCCAAATCATTGTATTCCCTATAAAATTTCGTTCTTTCTTTTATTATGACCTGCTCTTGCAACAAAACAAATAAACAGACTTATTAAAAACATTGTAATAGGGTCTTTGGTTAAAGGCATAAATGTTACAAAGCCAATGATATGTGTTAATAAAAGCGAAACGCTGATCACATATATCGGCCAAAGAGGTGAAGTTGGGTTTTTTCCGGAAAAATATCTAAAGATAAAATAGTTTAATGTTAGAAAAAAAGCTGGTAGTAAAACCCTGGCTCTATATTCATCCATTTGATCTTGGTTGAACTCAGTTGCAAGAAAAGCGATTGGTAACTGATCATAAAAAAATAATGCAATAACGGTTCTAATTGCAGTATAGATACCAACTAATATGAGTGAATATTTGATCAATCTGTCCATAGACATATTAGAATACACTTAAATGATTAAAATTTTAAATATTTAGAAGGCTCAAAATAATATGAAGTTAACTTTAGATTTAAATGATTACCCTAACTCACCCTACCCAAAGCCTTTTTCAGGGGCTGTAATTACCCAAGAAGCATTAAAAAAATTTATTAAGAAAACACTCGACCAAAACAAGCAGCCTATAGTAATTTTTGGAGCTAATTGGTGTCCTGATGCAAGATTCTTAGAAGGAGTAATTCGTCTACCTGTTGTAAAAGATTTCCTTGAAAGAAATGCTAATATTTTGAATATTGATGTTGGCAAGTATGAAATAAACACTGAACTATTCAGAATGTTTGCACCAGGAATTGAAGACGGGATTCCAAGAGTATTTATTTTGGATAGAAAGGGTAAAAATTTAAATTTAAAAGTAAATGATACTATGCGAAAAGCCAGAGAACTCTCAGCCCAGGATATCTTTGACTACTTCCAAGAATTTGTTATCGACGCTTAGTTAATAACGAAAATGTTTAATCTTATCTCTGCTATTTTTTAAATCTGTCATAGCTTGGATGCCTATCTCTAAATGTTGATTTGCCCATTTAGATGTAACAGCTTGATCAGATTTTTCAGTCTTTACTCCATCAGGTGTCACAGGAACATCAGAAACTAACAGCAGTGCTCCTCTGGGGATTTCATTGTAATGGCCAACAATAAAAATAGTAGCAACTTCCATATCAATACCAATGGCAGTTGTCTTTTTAAGTTTTTTTAAAAAAGTTTTGTCATGCTCCCACACCCTTCTATTGGTGGTATAAATAACGCCGGTTCGATAGTCCGTTCCAGCATCCAATATTTTGTCAGAGACAAATTTATGCAGTTTGAATGAGGGCAAAGCAGGCACCTCAGGAGGAAAATAATCATTAGATGTTCCATCCCCTCTAATTGCGGCTATTGGTAGAATAAGGTTACCAATTTCAGATGAGTCCTTTAGTCCTCCACATTTTCCAAGAAACAATACCCCTTTTGGTTTTCTTGCAACCAGCAGATCCATAATCGTTGCGGCATTGGGTGAGCCTATACCAAAATTAATAATACTTAGACCCGCATCATTAGTGCTTGAGGACATTGGTCTATTTTCACCTTGAATATTACATTGAAACCTATTGGCGAACTGCTCAACATAGTCTTGGAAATTAGTAAGAAGAATGTAATCTCCAAAATCATCTACAGGCATGCCTGTATATCTAGGAAGCCAGTCTTTGGCTATATCATATTTATTGTCCATGAAACATTATAAACCATTCAGGATATTGGCGATATTGAGATGTTTTAAAGACTATTTTTAATAGATCAATGGATGTGCCAATCCTCAAGAATCATTTCAGATGCTTTTTCTCCAATCATAATGGTTGGAGCATTCGTATTGCCGCCAACAATTGTTGGCATAATTGATGCATCTACAACTCTCAGGCCATTCACTTTATGCACTTTTAGCCTACTATCGACAACAGACATACTATCATCACCCATTTTGCATGTACCTACAGGATGATAAACAGTGTCCGCTCCCTCCCGCATCGCTTGCTCAATATCAGAATCATCATTAATATCAATAGGTCTTTGAGAGTGTTCTGTAATGTACTTACTAAATGGCTCGCTACCGAGGACCTTCATCATGACCTTATAGCCATCAACCATATCTTTTATATCATCGGGATGACTCAAAAATTTTGGGTCGATTAGAGGATCTGCGAAGGGATCTGCAGATTCAAGAGTGACCTCACCATGAGACTTAGGTCTCAATAAACAAGAATGACAGCTCATACCCGTTCCCCAAAGAAGAGTTCGGCCATGATCAACTATCATTGCTGGTGCATAGTGAAATTGAATATTTGGTATTTCTAATTGGTCTTGCGTTTTAATAAAAGCGCCAGCCTCTGCAATGGTAGAGGTAAATAGACCAGTTTTCGTAAAAAGGTATTTTAAAATCTCATACGGATATTTAAAAAATATATTTTTTAAACTAAAGCCTATTAATTTCATTGAGTTGTACTTATGGACTGTAATGTAATCAATGTGATCTTGAAGATTTTTTCCGACACCAGGCAGATCTACAAGATGATCAATACCATGCCTAGTAATTTCATTGGCTGGACCTACTCCTGATCTTAATAGTATCTGAGGAGATCCGAATGCCCCCGAGGAAAGAAGTACCTCTTTTGATGCGTGTATTGTGAATGGATTATTATCACTGCCAATACATACAACACCCTTTGCATGATTTCCATCAATCAAAATCTTATCTACTTGAGTATCGGTCATTACTGTAAGGTTATCTCTGTCAAGGACTGGGACTAAGTAAGCTTTAGCCGCGCTACATCTTTTACCATTAATTTGAGTAGTTTGATAATAACCAAAACCTTCTTGCTCAGCTCCATTGAAGTCATCATTAAAATTAAATAACTTTGATCCAGCCTCTACAAAAGATTTGCATGATTCAGGTTGATGCGCAATATTACAAACGTTTAATGGGCCATCTTGACCATGATATTCATTATTATGAATCTCATTGTGTTCTGCTTTTTTAAAATACGGCAATACTTCTTCGTATGACCATCCATCATTACCTAGCTCGGACCAGTGATCATAGTCCCAACGATGGCCTCTAACATATAACATTGCATTGATTGAACTTGAGCCACCTAGGGTTTTACCACGAGGCTGAAAACCCTTCCTGTGTTCTTGAGTCTCACTAGCCATTTTATGAGTACCGCCAGCAGAATCTACTACCACTGATTCTGGTTCAGTCACTGAAACTTTTTCAAATTCTTTTTGCGGAACCGTATCATAAGACCAGCTATATTTGCTTTGTGTCATCCCAAAAGCAAAACCAATTGGCACATGCAATCTTGGATCATTATCCTTTGAGCCAGCCTCAATCAAGCATACTGATGTATTTGGATCTTTGCTAAGCCTGTTAGCCAGAACACAGCCAGCTGAACCAGCACCTAAAATAATAAAATCATAATTTTTCATGTATATACTCGATCTCTTTCATAATATTTTTTATTGTTCTGCAGCTGAAGCTAAACCAGTTAAAACAGTTTGTTGCTTGATGTATTCATGAATTTGCTGAGCTTGCTCTACATTTAGCACGTCCTTAAATGAAGCCATGCCACTCCCATGAATCCCACCCAAGACGCTTCCTAAAAATGAAGCATGACCTTGTGCATCTAACATCCTTAGGTCAGGCAAAACTCCTCCACCAATAACGCCTGCACCATGACAAAATTGACAGTGTTCATGGAACTCGTATTCACCTCGAGCAATTACCAAGGCATCTGCATTTAATTCAAAAATAGTAGGATTTAATTGAGCGATTGTTGCAACTGGCTCTTCAAGTTGAGTCCCACCGATTTCAAAAATCATCATTCTGCCATCTCGAGATGGGTTTTCATTTGGTGACTCTAGCCCGCCAGTAAGCGCGTAAGCACCACCATAACCAACTTGAACTGCAATGTATTGCTTCCCTTCAATCTTATAAGTAATTGGAGGTGCAACAATCCCTTGTCCAGTATCAACACTCCAGAGCAAATCACCGGAATCTGCTGCATATGCAACAAACCTCCCATCGGATGTTCCTTGAAAAACTAAATTTCCATCAGTTGAAAGAACGCCTCCACTCCATGGTCTTTTGTATTGAGCGCGCCAAACCTCTTTTTGCTCTTTAGGATCCCAAGCAAGCAAATAGCCAACCGTAGCTGCATCTACCATAGCTAGCTCATCTGGATCTTTTGGAAGGTAACTCATTTCAATTTGATTAGCTAAATTCCAAGTGTTCGGATTGTATTTAAATTCGTTATCTGTGGAGTAGATAAATATTGTTTCTTGAGCTGGAATATAGACCAGTCCAGTTTGAGGGCTATAGGACATTGGATGCCAATTGTGACCACCAAGAGGCCCTGGTGTAGTGAGCGCTGGTTGCAATTCATGGTTAGTTTCCTTGATTTCTACCGGTCTTCCGGTTTTTGGATCTATGTGTGACGCCCAATTTGTTGGCACAAAATTATTTGCTGAAATAAACTCACCAGATGTTCTATCTATTACATAGAAGAAACCGTTTTTTGGAGCCTGCATAATTACTTTTCTTTGTTCTCCATTAATCTCGATATCAGCAAGGATCATGTGCTGCGTGGCCGTATAGTCCCAAGTATCTCCAGGGGTAGTTTGGTAATGCCAAACGTACTTACCATTGTCAGGGTTAATAGCAACAATGGATGAAAGATATAGGTTATCGCCGCCTCCTGGGCTTCGAACGTACCTATTCCAAGGAGATCCATTCCCTGTTCCTATGTACAAAAGATTCAATTCAGGATCATATGCCATAGAGTCCCATACAGTTCCTCCACCACCGATTTCCCACCATTTACCTCCAGACCATGTTTCCGCTGCTTTTGCTAACGCTTCTGATTCAAAAGGTTCATCAGGGTTACCAGGAACAGTAAAAAATCTCCAAAGCATGGAGCCATCTTTAATATCATATGCAGAGACATAACCTCTTACTCCAAACTCTCCACCTCCATTACCAATAATTATTTTGCCATCTATAATTCTTGGTGCGCCTGTAATTGTGTAAGGTTTTGATTTGTCAATTGTTAAAACGTCCCAGTTCACATTTCCAGAGCCTTTATCAAGAGAAATTAAACGGCCATCAATTGTTGCAAAAATAACTTGATTGCCCCAAACAGCAACGCCTCTATTTACTACGTCGCAGCAAGCATTTCTTGCCCAAGCCTTATCAGCCTCTGGATCAAATGACCAAATTTGCTCTCCTGTCTTTGCATCTAAGGCAAAAACAATACTCCACGGAGCGGTGATAAACATCATCCCGTCAACCACAATAGGAGTGGTTTCATGACCTCGGTTAGTTCCTGTTTCAAATGACCACGATAATCCAAGCTGATCAACATTCGAATCATTAATATCTGTTAGAGGGCTAAACCTTGATTCATCATAAGTTCTTCCATGAAGCAGCCATGATTCACCTTCTGTGTCCGCATCTAGCAATCTTGAGGAGTAGGAATCCGTTTCTGAACAAGAGATTAAAAAGATTAGTGTAATTAGTGGTATTGCTAATTTTTTCATAGAGCTAATATAGCAAAGGTTAGGTAAATATACATTAGTTGGTAGGGATGGAGGGAGTCGAACCCCCACGCCTTTCGGCACTTGGTTCTAAGCCAAGCGTGTCTACCAGTTCCACCACATCCCCAGAAAGAGAAAGAATTATATTACAGAATT
>MDSW01138806.1_pt1 | contig 13431 bp, 18 predicted proteins | sample 811171 | NCBI WGS metagenome assembly MDSW01 (sample SAMN05326641, study PRJNA326480) | marine metagenome | isolation source: seawater | place: Atlantic Ocean: North West | collected 2012 | reverse complement strand
GCCAGAGGTTCCAGATGTTCCTGAAGAGCCAGAGCTTCCAGAAGTACCAGAGGTGCCAGACGTGCCAGATGTCCCTGATGTTCCTGAAGAACCAGAGGTACCTGATGTTCCAGACGTTCCAGAGCTACCTCCAGCTCCAGAGGTTCCTGATGTTCCAGAAGGACCCGAGGGGCCAGTGTCTCCTTTATCGCCAGTTCGTGCAAAAGTAGCTATAACTTGATCGCCATCAGAGAAAGGACTATTTTCCGATGAGCTGATCTTTGTTACATTAATTGTAAAATAACCACTTTGTTCTGAACTAGAGTTTATTTGAAATAAAATAAAATCTTGAGAACTTGATTTTTTACTTAACTTTACATGACCTTTTACTGTGCTAGTGCTATCGTCTATGATCCTTAAGTAAGCGGATATATCTACATCGGAGGGCGTTCCATCAGAGTTATCATCTATATATATTTCAGATGAATTACTTTGTATGGATTGATTAATTTTTATATTGCCACTACCCGGGTCACTATCAGCAGTATTAGTTAAAAAATTATACTCAAAAGCTGCACCGCCAAAACTTCCATCTACGCCTGAAGAACCAGAAGTCCCAGAAGTTCCAGAAGCTCCTTGAGGACCAGTAGCTCCTTGTGGCCCAGTGTCTCCTTGTGGTCCTTGTGGTCCAGTGCCTCCAGAAGTTCCTGAGCTACCAGATGAACCAGAGGTTCCGGACGAACCAGAGGAACCTGAGGTTCCAGATGATCCAGAAGAACCGGAAGTTCCAGATGATCCAGAAGAACCAGAGGAGCCGGAGGTACCTGAGCTACCAGATGAACCAGAGGTTCCAGAACTACCTGAGGAACCTGAAGTTCCAGATGATCCAGAAGAACCAGAGGTTCCAGATGTTCCAGAAGAGCCAGAGGAACCTGAGGTACCTGAGCTACCAGATGAACCAGAGGTTCCAGATGACCCAGAAGAACCAGAGGTTCCCGAGCTGCCAGATGAGCCAGAGGTTCCAGATGATCCAGAAGAGCCGGAGGTTCCCGAGCTGCCAGATGAACCATCCGAGCCAGAAGTACCAGAAGTTACCCCTTCTCCCGGAGGTCCTTGAGGGCCAGTAGGACCGACAGGCCCTGTTGGCCCCATAACTCCAGAAGTTCCAGAGCTACCAGATGAACCAGAGGTTCCGGACGAACCAGAGGAACCTGAAGTACCAGACGTACCAGATGTTCCTGATGTCCCAGAAGAACCAGCGGGTCCTACTAACTGTACAGCAGAGGAGCCTACGCTTGTAGAACTAGCTACGCGAGACCCGGTATTAATTGTTACATTACTATCCGAATCAGCAGTGCTTACTGTTATTTTTTGCTGGGCCATTTTTTAAAAATTTAATTAAAATGTGGCCTCGGGACTTACGTTAAACTTGCCTTCTAAAATTTTAGTTACATCTGTCTCATTACCTTCAGAATCGGTAGTAACTTGTTCTATATCGTATACTCCTTGAGTAACTGGAAGATCTGCAGTTTGAGACCCGCTAAGCTTAACGTCAATTAAACCGCTTACAAATGCTTCTCCTGTGCTACCTGAAACTACACTAGGACTGAGATCAACCATCTTACCAGAACTATAGTAGTGAGCTTTAGCGAAACCTCTTAGAGTGGTTCCACTAAAATTAACGGCAGTTCCATCATCCCCATTAATGGTTAGCCTAACATCCAAAGCCGAACCTTGGACAACGTTAAAGTCAACTCGAGCCATAACTTTGTTAAGTTATTACACATTAAAAGACTTTAACTAATATATTTTTACCTACCTTCTGCTAGTATATCTAGTATATCTTGGGAGACTTCTAAATTAACAGATTTTTTTGCAGGTTTTTTGTAAGCTGCGGCATGCCTATTAAACTCTCTGACTAGTCTTTTCATTAACTGATCTTTGTTATCAATAGGGATTATACCTATTTCAACAGCATGAGATTGAAGGTCGCTTTTATTGAGGCCGTTAAGGTAGTTTTTATATTCGTCGGTGTCTAAAGTTTTATACTTCCAGCCTCCGTCATCTCCAAAAATTTGATTAAGAGTTGTAGGCTCGAATTTATCAGCCATAGCGTCAGTCTGGGTAATATTATCTAACTTCTTTTTCCTTGTGGTCGCCTTAGTAGTTTTTCTGGTAGTTTTTCTTGGCATATTATTATCCTTTTCTCTAAGTGTTTATACACTAGTATTTATTAAAATTATTATATATATAAAAAAGAAAAAGCCCAAGTTTTTTAGGCTTGGGCTCAAAAATAATTTAATATTTTAGATGTGATTATCCAACGATAATACCAGCGGCTGCACGAGCGTCTAAGCAGACACGACCCTCTTCGAGGAAGCCGTAGAAACCGACTTTTTCATGTCTTGCCAAGAACTGATCGTCAGGAAGAGTGGTGAAAGTACCACCGGACTCGGCCTGCTGAGCAACTGGGCGAATAAACGATTCCTTGCTGAGGTCAAGACCAACGACAACTTCATCACTAGCACCAGCAAACGTGGTACCATTAGATCCTCCGATATCAGTATAGCTAGTAGAACCAGCAAAGGTATCGAACAGGGCGTTGTATTTCTGACCAGTACCAAGTTCGTTGATAACATTGATGTTAACACCGTAGATGTTGGCCATACCAGCGTTTCTGTAGATCTCATCTCTCATATTGTCAGAGATGGTCTGAGAGTTGGTATTAGTAGCGCTGCTATCTGTTCTGGCTGGGCCAGTAGCGAATGCTCTAATCTCAGCTTCAACCTCAGGGCTGACATAGAGATCAGTAATACCATTGCTGTAAACGTTAGCAGCAGTACCACCAGCAAAAGAACTGTTAATTCTCTTGATTCTGTTGATAAGGCTAGACAGATCGTTTAACTTGAATGTGCTCTGATCGCCACAACGGATAACGTGCTTGTTGTTATCTTCGTTGCTGCTGGCAGAGGAAGCTCCAAGACCTTTACCGAGCTTGTACTTAACAGTAGTGCTAGCTTCGGCGAGAGCCTTCATGATCACGGCCCAAGCGTTACGCTCTTGCTTGATCAAGATTTCCTGAGCCATTCTTTCAACAACCTTGCTTACAACGTCCAAGCGAGCTCTGCGAGCATACTTTTTATTGTAAGACATAGCGCTGTCGAGGCGATAAGTAGCGATCTTCAACTCTTGAAGAGCGCTGATGTCCTGAGAAGCGGGTAAGCCACCAGCCATTGTCTGAGACCAGACAGAGAAGTAATCTGTGTCAGTCTCCTGATAGTAAAGGTCCAGAGGGAAGCTAGGATTGTCGTCAGCATCGTATACAGCGTCAGTATAGATGGAAGACGCAGAACCTGCCTGCTGAAGTACTTCCTGAACAACAGGACCTACAAAAGCAGCAAAAGCTTCTTGAGCTTCTCTGGCCACAGCGAAGTCATTTGACCCGATAGCTTTAACAAGCTCAACTTGCTCGGGTGTATTCTTAAGTTTTAATTTCATGGCAATAATTCCTTATGAATTTAATTTTTAACCTATTACAGTTCGAGTTTGATTAACACATGGTTACTTGCGTCAACCTTACCTAAAGCCTTGCCAACTTGGACAGGTGCAGTTCCACCGTCGCCAGCAGATGCTAGTCCTAGTTCGCCATTACCAGAGTTAGACTGGTAAAGAGCAGTTCCCGGAGTAATGCTTGAAGCTAATCCGTTAGTAGAAGAAGTGATTGCGCCGCTGTAAAGGAAGATACCCTTAGTAGCAACAGGCATTGCCTGACCGCTAAGTACGACCTGCATTTCTTCAGCTTTTCTAGGATTGTAGAGAAGCTTTTCTCCGTTTTCATCTCTCTCGGCCATATCATAAAGAGTGATTCCGAGGGGAACGCTACCAGATTCACAAGGCTTAACCTTAGCGGTGACACCATAGCGAAGCGAAACAGTTCCTCCAACGGCTGCACCAGCGTTACCTAAGTCTGCAACAGACTCATCGGTATTTAGCCAGCCATTCGGCTCGTCATCGTCGTTGATTTGAACGAGAGTTCCTTTGTTAACCTTACTGTTATCAGCAGAAAGGTCCGTGCTGTTATCTGTTAAAGTAAACAGATTGACGACATCATGTTCGTCATAATCTCTAAATGGTCTTAAGTTTGGCATAATTTATATCTCCAAATTAGTTTTTAAACGTAAACTGATCTAAAGAAAATGCATTCGCATATTTCTCTCTAACAGTTAAATTTTCAGTTTGAGCAGGGTCGGTGGAAGCTGCAGCGTCTTCAATGACCTTTGCGTTTTCCACGGCTTCTGCCACGACTTCTTCGGCTTTTTGTGGCTCAACTTCAGAAGCGGCAGCTTCTTCGGTTTTGCGCACTCTGTCGCGAAGTAAAATTGAAAGTGATTCTTTAGCATTAGCAAAAGCCTCTTCGTCTAAATCAATGATCTGCTTAGCAATGACAGAGCGGTGTTCTTCTTCAAGATCATACTCTGAGTCAAACGCAGCCATTCTTTCATCGAATAACTCCTGCTTTTCTTTCTCTGCTTTAGCTGCCAACAAAGACTCATAGTCTTGCTTGATGGACTCTAAAGACTCGGAAAGACCTTCTTTCTCTTTCGAAAGCTCGTCAAACTTCGCTTCCAAAGAGTTGTACTTCTCCTCCGTCTCGTTGAGACGGTTTTGAGTCTCATTTTGCTTACTATGATAATCTTCGGAAGCTGACTTTAGCTGCTCTTCGATAAAATCTGAAATAACAGACGCAGATAACTCCTTAAGATTTTCATCAGTAATATCTTTTATAGAGTTGATTTTCATAATATTTGTTCCTTCTATAAGAGGCTTGTTTTCAGTTACATCTTTTTCTTTTGATTGTGAAATATTTTTTATCTCCAGATTAGATGTTTCCTCAGGGGTTTCTAAAGACTCTTCCGAAGAGCTTTTAGAATCTTTTAAGGCAATGTCCTGACTTGGCTTTTTGATAGATATACCCTGAACGTCTGCGGCGGGGGTGTCTGTTATGCCTATACCTAAAGGTAAGACATCATTAACAACCTTCCTGTAGACATTTCTACCATCTTCTAATTTGCCATTTCCTCCAAAAGCTTTAAGATTGCTTTGAAGTTGTTGGATTTGCTCTAAATTGTCTATTTCTAGTGCTGCTTCGATGTTTTTCTCATCTCCTTCAATCGCAACTAGATTATAATCTGTAAAGCCGAGCTCCCAGCTTGCGCTGATTTTCATGTAATCTTCACTACTAGGGTCTCCAGAAGCTTCGATCTTATCGGCAAGCTCTCTGTTAGTTACCTTCCATACAACACCACCCAGTACTACATTAAATGGGCCAGTCATTTTGGCTACTTCGGATTCTTCGAGGGGCTTGTCTGTTCCAAACTCGGAAAATCCGGCGGTAAGTATAGTTCCAATTACGTTTTGTCGGTTATGCTCTATATTAATAGGTTTATTAATGAAGTCCTTGTACATCGCTAAGGCGGTTTCTGTATCAACAACATCACCATTCTTGTTTACCCTATTAACAACAAAAGCATTAAAAGCGATAGGAAGTAAGTCGTAGTTTTTATCTAAATCTACATTTGGAACAAAATCCTCCAATTCGACCATGGAAGCTAAAGAAAGGTACTTGTCTCTTTCTTCTGATACTACTGGTCTAATATAAGAACTGAAAATAGTTGTATATTTAGCTTTCATATTATTTTTTAGTTTTTTTGTATAAATCTGAATAACCCTTAGCTTTTTTCATTTGCTCAGGGGTAGGAGCACCTTTGTCGCCCTTTTTTCTCATTTTTTCACCAGAGCCTTTTTTAATTCTGTCTCTCTTCTTCTTAATATTCTCCCAGAGGCTAGCGTCATTAGTTTCTCCTAGCTTTTTGAGAAGGGCTTCGTGGCTGGGGCCCGGCATGAAAACAGTATCATCTCCCTCTCCGTGCGTGTGGATATCATCAAATCCCATTTTTTTAGCCATTTGCATAGCTTGACCGGGATTGTCAAAGCTATACTTTTTCATATCATGCTTGGCTTCTGACTCCTGACATCCGCAGTCACCGCAGCCGCAATCCTTCTCTTCTTCGGCTTCTTCTGCAAAAGCAAGATTAGGATTCATGGAAAGAAGATCATCATGGTCGAAGATAGTTTCTCCATCCCACTCGTAATAACTCTGAAAAGACCCTTCTACTTTTTTCCCGGCACGCCATTGTTTACATGACCAATAACGAGCTTTGGTTTTCGGTCCGGGGTTATCGCAGTTGTGGCGAGCGCGGAAACTAGCACGACGCTTAGGGTCGTCTCGTTTAATTTCCATGTTTGGGTCACCAAAATTTACTTTAACAATGTTACCTTTCTCGTTTTTTACATAAACAGAGAATTTTTTAGGGCCATTAGGAGTGCGAAAAGGCTTATTTAAAGTCTTCTTTTCTTTTGCTTGTAATATTTTATCGGAAAAGTCTATATCGTATCTCATAATTCTATATCAAATACAAAAGGTTTCTCATCGACCGACAAAAATAAATCATTTTCTACGTCTTCAAAATCAAAATGACCTATCCCCAATTCATCTAACTCTTCTTGAGCTGCAATGAGCTCATCTTCATCCATAAGAATCTCGTCAAAATAATCTAACGATAAAGTTGATGACTTAGCTACGTCTTGATCTGCCTTCCTATAAGAGTCTTTAACTTTCCCGCCTCTCATCATTTTGAGGAACATGTTGACTCTAGCCATAGCCCATTGACCTCTAGTTTTACCCGGTCGATGAGATTGGGAGAAAGCTCCAGCTCCCCTTCTGTAAACTTTTTTGAGCTGAGAGAGTGTAACTTTTCTTTTACTCTTAGAGTTATGCTCTTTCACTTTATTCTTTAAAGATTGAGTAACCTTTTCGGAAAAAGTGATTGAGTCTGACTCGCTTTCAATCATTACCTTTGCGGCACTCCCCGGTTTATTCTTCTTTGAACCCTCTTTCCTCTCATGAGGCAATGCGGGAGTTTGCGCAGAAGATTTAGGGCCGGGGCGACTAGCGGAGTCACTAACGTCATAGCCTTCAAAGCCATAGCATGTAATATCGTCTAAGTGCATTACTTGAATAAATACACTTTATATTTTTAATTTTTCTTTATTTTACCAAAAAAAAATTAATTTTATTTACAAGCTACCGTATTTGATGTTGAAGGCTAATGAAAGTCTTGTGGAATTTGATTTGTTTGGGTCAACGTAGTGAGTCAACCAAGAGGGAAATATAATAACAGACCCTTCTTTAGGCTCGTAAGAAAAGACCCTGCAATCATAGGGGTTACTATTAGCGAATATGTTCGAATTGTCTTTGCTTTTTAAGTCGGGAGTACAATAAATTGGGGTAGGTCTGGGATCTGTAAAATGTATAAAGCCTGAGTTTTTAGGTACCGAAATATAATATACGCCTGAATAAGTTTGACCGGGGTGAATATGAGGAGGATTAAAACCTCCCAGAATATTAGCATTTATCCAGCAATCAAACGAATGCCATTTGTCTTTTTCCCAAATATGATACTCTTCTATTTTTTTTAAAAACTTTAATAATTGTACTTCAAAAAAAGAGCATATGTATTTATCTGAAACAGTTATTTCTTCTCCTCCATAAGTATTTAGAGAAGGATCACTGTTTTTATTATTTTCTAGATGCTTTTGAGCAGAGTGCGAATCAAGATATTTTAATATTTGAGATTTGAGTTGTTTGTGGTAAGGAAATTCAAACTCCCAAAAATCAGTAACGAAAAGATTTCTCTTAACGAAGTCCATCAATTTGGAAATATTTTAAGTAATTGGTCATTTACTTTAGCTATTCCCTCGGGAGGATTAGCTCCCTTCATTTTAATTTTGACAGACGTTTTATTTTCAGTAGCAGGACCGGTAAGGAGAGCACTGAGTTTATTGTTTTCTTGATTTATTTCATCCCCGAAATGCCCTAAATTCACAGAAAACTCCATTTCTAATTCGTCGATAACTAAGTGAGAATTATTCGATAGAGTTATTAATGGAATATCTGCCGTGTTAACTTCTCCGTTATTGCATGGAAGATTTACTTTGAAAGTTTTAGCATTCCCATGCTGGTCAAAGTAAGTGGACATAATTCTCTTGAGATGTTCTGTCTCTACTTTACGTTGAGCGAACATGACAGAGTTGTAAATACCCTCTACTAACTTGTCCAAAGAAGAAGCGCCTCCTTCAGATGGGGGCGCATCTGAAGGAGGCTTTGGGGGTTCGGGAGGCTTGGGGCCTTTAAGAGAGTAATTAGTTAGTCCCATATAAATAACCTGCGAAAATAATAGCTATTAGAAAGCAGAAGAAAACTCTTTTAGGTAATGTATCTGGGCTCATTTTTTAATTTTATTGAGTCTGCCCTGATGATGGCTCTTGATCTTCAGATTTCGCGGCAGGAAGATTCTTTACTGAATCAGGCGCGGGCTTCATGCTCTCATGAAGAATATCGAGCACTTTCATTAAACCTTCAGGAGCTCCGTCGTCTCTTGCTTCAACATGAACAGTATAACGTGCTGAGTTATCTGTCTTTCGGGTGTTTTCACTTTTATTAGCAACTGAAGCGGTCATTGAAGCTTTAACAGGAGACCACCAAGCGCTATAAGAAGCTTTTGTCGAAACTTTAGCTTCAGTAGAATCCTTATGCTCAGTAGAAGACTTAACTGTCATATCAAAATCAACAGTGACGTTCTTAACTGATAAATTTGGAGTATTTACGATACTCAATAAGGGGACATTTAAATTTCTTTTTTCAACAGAGACATCTCCAGTCTTAGGATTTTGAACTGGTACGTCGTACCCAAACTCAACAGTTCTAGCTTTTAATTTTTCACCGTCTTTCTCTAGTCCAACTTCCTCAATAAATTGTTCAGTTACGCCTGCTAATTTACCTTGGGCTTGGGCAGCCGCGATGAGTGGGTTTGCGATTAGCTCTCCGATTGGGAGCCCTTTAAATTGATCTGCTATCTTAGCCATACATATAATTATAGAGTCTAACGGACAAAGACTCTAAGAAAATTACATCATGTGGAGTTTTTGTTTAGCTTGAGCTATCATCCATCTATCCTTTTTGTCTAGATGGGATCTTAGGTGATCATCAATTGATTTCAACATCTCGGGCTTTTCTCCCATGTGTTGATCTCTTACTTTTTGGATGCCTTGAACTACTTTAAGCAAAGTAGAGCTTGCTCCGGTTGCGGGCATGGCAAATGGGGCAACTGCCGTTAGGATCTTCAATCCGACACCAAGCACACATAAAAATATTACTATACCTACGATCCAATATACTTTACCCATCAGACTGGCATACTTAGTAGCCTGAAGAGCGTTTTCTTGGTTGACTTGATCTAGCTTCGCTTGAGCATTACCTAGCTGGCCTCTGAGAATCCTGTTTTGATTCTGCAAGGCAACCAAGTCTTTATCCATACTAGCCAAAAGCTGCTGCCCTTTTTTTACTTCTTCGGGATCTGTAGAAAGCAGGCCGGTAACCATCGCGTCTGACTTCATGGCATTTTCCATTTGAGGAGCACCTAAAGCGGTAACACCTCTGGTTGTCATTTGTTTCGCGACTTGAGACTGCGGAGAAGGCGACGGATCTCTCTGGAGAGCTTGATCAGCAGCATATACAAAAGTGCGGCCACTCTCCAATTGTTTCTCTTTGTTTACATCTTCTTGTTTTTGAATATTTTCTACTACAGCTTTTTGCTTGTTAAAATTACCCAAAGGGGTTCGACAACCCGCAGCTATGACTAATACAAGCGCGGTAAGATAGAAAATATCTCTAGCGTAATGCATATTAAATTTCTATATAGTAACTAATAACAACAGAATAATTTGTATTTGAAGTACTGCTTCCTAACTTAACGGCGTTACCGGCTGTGATAGCAATAGGAGTTTGTAAGTTAGCAGAAAAAGAAGCTTTTGCATCTAAGTAAATGTCTAAAACTTCAGTGCTGTCATCATATATAGTGAATGTACCAGCAGTGCCTGTGGATGCAATGATGTCAGTAATGACAATTCTTTTGTTGGATACAGCAGAGACTACTGTAGCAGCAGTGCTGATGTCAACACCTCTTTTATCCACTCTTTGCTCTGGCCCCGGGGCGACTCTAATATCTCTCATATTATTTTCTCTACACTTTTTTTGACAATTTAGGCTTCATTTTTTTAAGGACAAGAATCCATTCTTCTAAGTTATCAGAGATAAAATCCTTTTTTACATCATGGAAAGAATTAACTATAAAATCTAAAAATAATTTAGCTACCTCATTTTTCTTTTCTTCAAATTTATTAAGAACGTCATCAAAGAAGCTCACGATCACTAAAGAATAACCAGCCATCCTTTCTGCCTCTTTCTTAACTTTGACAGAAACTTGAACTTCTTCGTTGGACACCTTAGGGTATCCGTGGAAAACTAAATCTGCCATATAATTCTTCTCTTCGAATGAAAAATCATGCTTTTTAGTATAGTGGAAAAGTAAGAACTTTACATAAAGATAAAATGATAATTCATTTATTTCTTTAAGTAATACCTTTTTACTTTTAGAAATTTGATATATAATTGAGTCAAGATCTTTTTTTTCTTCGAACAAGGAAGAAGCCGCTGCAAGAGGAACCCCCATTTTACTGGAAAGAAAATTGGCGTCCACACTAGACAGGGAAAAGTCGTTGTATAAATCTACTTTAGGTTTTTCCAAGGTAGCGTTCAATTTAATTTTTATCTTTCATGTGTTTAAGGCCTCTTCTTTTTTCGGAGTAGTTTTCAAAATATTTTTGTTTAACCGAGTCTTTGCCGGATTCAGACCTTTTATTGCTTAACTCGGCGGAAGTATCCCAAAGCTCACCTAGAGACATGTTCTTGGATTTAGTTTTTTCAATGAACTCAGTAGAGCTATTCGGATCTATGGAGGATAAGGAATCTACTTTAGCATAAGGAGACAAGAAAACTCTATCATACTTAACTCCATCTTTTTCGAAAGTATGATCATCGTTCACTCCTTGAATGACCGAAACCTGTTCTCCTGTATCTGGGTTTTCATAAATATATTCAGGCATCTTTTATTATATCTTGATACACCCTAAAAGCTTCATTTATTTTTGAGATAGCTACAGTAACTCTTACCTTTTCTCTCTTACGAGTTTGATTATCTCTTTCATACTCTAAGTGATCCATGATACAAAGTAAAACAAAACTCCAAGCTTTTTTTTGTTCTAGCGAGGAGTTTTCTACAAGTTCTAGAATTTGATGTTTGTTATAATTCATCTTTCTCCTTTAGTCCCATTTCGGTGAAGCTGAATTGTTTTTTAATCTTTTCTTTATACTCTTCGGGAGACATGCTTTTCATCTCCTCGGAAGCTTGTACAAAAAAGCTTGCTGCATCATCGACAGTATAAATACTCTGGAGAACAGCTGCGTCAAAATATATTTCTTTTTGACCGGTGATCTCGGAGTACTTTTCCTCTGCATCCATAGCGAGTTCAGTCAAATCTAGGGAATCGAGACCTAAATCCTCTCTAAACCTGTCAGAAGATTTAACCTCTTCTGGAAAACCGGGCACGACGATAGTTTTACCGTTGAACTCTCTAGTCGTCTCTTTTCTGTCTCCGAAGTTTTCCTTCATAACGGAGACCATTACTTCGATGGCTTTCTCTTTAGTTAAAGTCATGAAGTAATACAGTCTAATGTTTTAGCCCAAGTAAATTCTTTTTGAAGATCAATACCAGCTTGGTTAATGCTGCTCTTCCTATACCTCTCTATAGCTCTTTCGCATCCATCAATAAAAGCGTCGGGGTCAAGAGAAAAATAGTTTCCTTGATTATAGGAGTTACCTTTCTTGAAAAATACATTATCGTATATTTCTTCTTTGGCTCCCGGCTTGATCAAACAGGAGTTATCTTCATTTGCCCAAGACTTGTATCCAGTTGCATCCATGATAACAGCATGCTTACCTAGACCTACAGATTGAAACTCAGGAAGTCCCCAGCCTTCTCCACCAGATGCTCCAATAATAATATCACCAGAGTTAAGATAATCATTATATTGGGAATTTTTTGGCATGAAGGTGAGGAAGGTTATATTGGAGTACCTTTGATTACCTAATAGAGAAGCAAAAATTTGCTGGTTTTCCTCAGGCTTTAAAAATGTGTTTTGAACAGAACATTGGAGGAAGTACCTATTATCGTTACCAAACCTTTTAAGCCAAGTCTGAATTACATCTTTATGGTTTTTTCTCTTTTCGAACTTACCGACAAGATTGAAAGTAATTCTGTCATCGTCGAAATATTTTTTACCAGTTCTGAAAAAATTATAATGATCGAAACCTAGAGGAAGATATTTAGCATGAGCAATACCATGTTGCTTAAAAACATCTACAGAATATTGAGACGTTAAGAAAACTTCATCTATATTATTAGCTATGTTAATTTCTCTTTTAGTTAGAGAGTCGAGCTCATGAAATGTAATAAGCTTTTGATAGTTGCTCAGAGAACTGAGCGTAGTGGTATCATCGTAAAGATGCCATAGCTTAACTAAGGGGGAAAGCCTGCTGTGATTTTCAGCAGACTGCTTCATACTTGCTTTTATCCAGCGAGCAAGGTCTTCACTGTTTGGTTGAGAAGATAAGTCTACACCGCCGATGCCAAACAAATTAATTAAAGAGTCAGAGGCCCTAGCCATTAATTCTCTTAGGAGACAAGTGGAGACCTGCCCAAAGGAGACACCATTTATAGGCAGATGGTAAGAGAACTCTGTTGCTTTATTTGGGCTATGAGCCCCTGACTCTAAATTAGGCATACTAGCTTAACATTTCTTCAACTTCTGGTTGGTCGCCTGAAGATTTAGGCGCAGAAGTTTTGTTCTCTTGATCAGATAGATATAGAATAAAGTCAGGAGAATTCTCCTTGTTTTTAAATCCATTTGGGAATGCCAAGATTTTCTCGTCACTACCCAAGTTTCTATCCAGTACAAAAGAAATGTAAGGCTTGCCGCTTTTTTTAGCTTTTCTCTTCCAGCCAGCACCAACCCGTCTGGTTTCCATATCGAGACTCTTCATAGAATCGCTCATGGAGGGAAATATATCAGACTCAAATCAAGAGTCAAGAGCTTTTTTATATTTTATGCTGACCTATACTCGGGTATATTTTCGTCTGAAGATTTTATGTTTGATAAGGTCGATTCAGGCGGTGATGTGTTTTCCTTTGCTTGCTCGTAATCAGGAACTTCAGGAATATCACTTGGATTTTTATCTTCTGGATAGTGATTGTAAAAAAAGTACGGACTGTTTCCAAAAGACCTATCTATGTCTTCGGAAGTCATAGCGTCTTTGAAAATTTTTACTTTAGGTGGGTTATCCATAGGATAAGGAACAATAAAATCAGGGTTATGCCAGCGAAGTAAATTATTAGGAGGTATGGCGTAATTGCCATCGTCCAGTTGTAGAAAGT
>MDSW01129796.1_pt1 | contig 13432 bp, 14 predicted proteins | sample 811171 | NCBI WGS metagenome assembly MDSW01 (sample SAMN05326641, study PRJNA326480) | marine metagenome | isolation source: seawater | place: Atlantic Ocean: North West | collected 2012 | reverse complement strand
GCTATATCAGAGAGCAAAGGACCAATCGAACTAGGGCTTGAAAGTAAAAATTTTACAAGAGTCAGTATATTTATGAATGTTTTTAATTGTCATGTAAACAGATCTCCCACAAAAGGAAAAATTGAAGACATATTTTACAAACCCGGAAAATTTTTAAATGCTTCATTAGATAAAGCAAGCGAGGAAAATGAAAGAAATTATTTTAAAATTAAAGACAACAAAACAGAAGATGGTATTGTGGTAGTTCAAATTGCCGGTTTAATTGCTAGAAGAATTGTTTCTCAAACACAAAAAAATCAAGAAATTAACCAGGGCGACAGGATCGGTATGATTAGATTTGGTAGTAGAGTTGATTTATACTTCAACAAACGTAAAACTATGGTAAAAGTTGGCCAGAACGTTATAGCGGGAGAAAGTTTAATAGCAAGTTTGTAGATGCAAAAAAAAAATAAATTTAAAGTGGTGTCAGTTAACAAGTCTAGATATATCTTACCTAGCGTATTAACGCTTATAGGTGTTTGTTTAGGTATAAGCTCAATCAAATTTGCAATGGATGACAATTTTGGTTTTGCTGTCTTATTTATAGTGGTTGCAGCAATCTTAGACGGTCTTGATGGGAGAGTAGCAAGAATGATTAAAGGAACCACCGAATTTGGAAAAGAATTAGATTCCCTTACAGATTTTGTAAGTTTCGGAATAGCTCCCGTTTTTGTGGTCTATTTTTGGGAACTCAATGAACTAGGTCGAATTGGTTGGCTGCTTGTATTGTTATTTTCTGTTTGCTGCGTACTAAGACTTGCAAGATTTAATTTAACAAAATTTGATGTCAACGAAGAATGGAAAATGAATTTTTTTCAAGGAATTCCCTCACCAGCAGGAGGTTGTTTAATTCTGTTTCCAATAATTTATGAATTATCAAGCTTTAGTAGTTTGTTTCAAATTAAAAACTTAAGCCCTTTTCTAGTTGTTCTTGCCTCAATACTTCTAATAAGCAAGATACCAACTTTTTCTTTTAAAAAAATTGTAGTTCAGAGACAAATGACATTATTTCTTTTACTGGGTTTCGGTTTATTTTTTGTTTCTATTATTCAATTTACCTACGAGACTTTGGCAATTTGTTGTTTAATTTATTTAACTCTAATTCCTATAAGTGTTTATAATTACAGATCAAAACTAAAAAATGCTCAAAACGAAACTATAGAAGAAGATCATAGAGACATTTTGTAATTTTTAAATTAATGGACAACAAAAGTTACCAAGATTACTTTTTTCAAAAAGCAAAAGACAAGGGTTACAGATCAAGATCTGCTTTCAAACTAATCGAATTGGACTCAAAATTTAAATTCTTGAAAAATGGTATAAAACTATTAGACGTCGGTTCTTTCCCTGGAGGTTGGGCCCAGGTGGCTAAAAACAAAATTAAAAATGGAAAAATTTTATGCATTGATAAAAAGAAGATAGAGAAAGTTAAAGGCACAAGTTTTATCACAGGAGATTTTTTGGAAGAAAAGTCAAAAGAAGCTATAATCGAATATTTCAATTCAAAGATCGATGTGATCTTGTCAGATATGGCAGCAGATACTACCGGAAACAAAAGTTTAGATTGCATAAGAACCAATGAATTATGCTTAGACATCTTAGGTTTTTCAACAAGAGTGTTGAGTGGAAAAGGAACTGTGGTATCTAAACTTTTTATGGGAGAGGACTTTGAGAAAATTAAAACAAAGGCAAAAAAATACTTTAAAAAAATCGATTTTTTTAAGCCAAAATCTAGCAGGGACGAGTCCAGAGAAACATATATACATTGTTCAGGATTAAGTACATAATAAGAAAGTTGGCTAAATAAATATAATTTTATGAACAGGATTAAAATTTTTACCTTCTTTTTTTCATTAACTGTATTTTTAACGAATAACCTATACGCAAAGGACAATTATTTTGCACAAGGAAAAAAACTTTTTAACCAGAACAAGTTTTTAGAATCAAAATTTAAATTTGAAAAAGATATTGTTTTCAATCCTAAAAATGAAAAATCTTACCTGTATCTTGCAAAAATTTTTCACAAAGAAAAAAACGATAAACTAGAAGAACAAAATTTAGATACAGTGATTTTACTCAATCCTCAAAATGAGGAAGCAGTATTTTTGTTAACCTTGCTGAAAATAAAGCAATCTGACTATTCAGAATCAGAAAAATTGATAAAAATTTTTAATAAAGTTTGTAAAAATTCTTGCGAAAAAAAAGAAGAATTAAAAACAAAACTTAAAAGCTCACAAGTTAAGTAAATAAAATCTAAAAAATGGAAAAAAAAATTCTTAATATAAAAAAACTTAAATCAAAAAGTAAATTAGTTTGTCTTACAGCTTACTCAAAGCCTATTACAAAAATACTGGATAAGTATTGCGATATTATATTAATAGGAGACTCAGTGGCCACTGCTTTTTATGGAATGAAAAATACTCTAAGTATTAGCCTGGACACAATGATTAATCATGGCATAAGTGTCAAGAAAGCTTCTAAAAAAAGCACTGTAATATTTGACATGCCTATTAATACTTACAGAAGCATTGAAGAAGCAAAAAAAAATGCAAAAAAGGTTTTAAAAAAAGTTAACTGCGATGGAATAAAAATAGAAAGCAACGGAAAAAATTTTAAAATAATAAAAGCCTTAGTTAGATCAAACATTCCAGTCATGGGACACATTGGTTACACGCCGCAATTTAAAAAAAAATTTAAAGCACAAGGCTTAGAAAAAAATCAAGAGGAAAAGTTAATTAAAGAATCCATAAAGATAGAAGAAGCGGGAGCTTTTTCTTTAGTTTTAGAATGTGTTGCACAAAATACTGCAAAGAAAATAACAAAACTACTGAACATACCTACTATCGGGATAGGTTCTTCGAAATTTTGTGACGGTCAAATTCTGGTAACAGATGACCTAATTGGCCTGAGTGGCTTTTATCCAAAATTTGTAAAAAAGTATGTAAATTTGAAAAATATTATAGAAAAATCTATAAGAAAATTTAAAAAAGATGTAAAAAATAAAAAATTTCCAAACAATTATAACACGTATTAAATTATGGAAGCACAACCTACAGAAAAAAAGAAAATTTTTGACATTATAAAGTCCAACCTAAAAATTATTATAACTGCAATATTTTTGCTGCTTGTTATGGTTTCAGTTTATTCTTGGTTAAAATTTAAAGAAGATGTTAAAAAAACTAATCTTTCTCAAAACTATATAGAGGCAAAGATAATGCTGTCTCAAAAAAAACCAAATGAAGCTTTAGATGTTTTGAAAAAAATTATTAAAGAAAAAGATAGCACTTATTCCGTTCTTTCTCTTTATCTTATCATCGATCAGGATTTAGAAAAGAATGAAAAAGAAATTTTAAATTATTTTGATAACGTCCTGTCTATAAATAGTTTAAAAAATGAAGATTTAAACTTAGTAAAATTTAAAAAAGCAATATTTGTCTCCAGATACGGTAATGAAAAAGAGGTATTAAATTTACTCAATCCAATAATTAACTCAGACTCTGTCTGGAGGGCCCAATCAATCAAGTTTTTAGCTGATTTTTACTTCTCAAAAAAAGAATATAAAAAAGCAGATCAATACTATTCAATTCTTTTGACTCTAGAAAATTCAAATATAGACACCAGAGAAATAAAAAGAAAAATCAAAACTTATAAAAAATGAAAAATTTACTAGGTTTTTTTTTAATTCTTTTTTTAATATTTTTAAGCAATTGTTCTTTTGATAACAAAACTGGAATTTGGAAGGAGCATAATAAAAAAATAATTGAAAAGGTTAAAGACAGAGAGTCACCAGAGCAAATTTTTGCAAAAAAGAAAACTTTTGACACAGAAATAAAAAGTAAAGATTTAATTATAATTTCAAAGAAAGAAAAAAACATAAATTGGTTAGAGGACAACCTTACAATCACTAATCATGTTCCCCATCTAAATTACCAAAATGAAAAAAATAGCATATTTAAAAGCAAAAAAATTGGAAAAAACAGCCATTCAGTTGAAAGAACAAATTCTGAACCTTTATTTTCTGAAGAAAGTATTTTTTTTAACGATCCAAATGGAAATATTTATAAGTATTCATTAAAAGCGAGAAAATTAGTATGGAAGTTTAATTTTTATAAAAAAAAATTTAAAAATGTTCCTATAAAGATTAATCTTAAAATTCTATCAAATAGTCTAATTGTTTCAGACAATTTGGGATATCTCTACAATATTAATATGGATACGGGAAAAATTGTTTGGGCTAAAAATCAGGGTGTGCCATTAACTTCTGAGATAAAATCATATAAAGATAAGATTTTTCTGCTTAACCAAGACAATAAATTTTACGTATTCGAAAAAGACAATGGAAAAAAGATTTTAGACTTTGAAACGTTTCCTGTTATTTTAAAAAAAAATAACAAACAGACTTTAGCATTAGATTCCAGAGATAATTTATATTTTGTAACTTCAGCAGGACAAATATTCTCTTTGAATCACCAGAATTTCAAAATTAATTGGTTGAACAATATAAAAGATACTGGCTCATCTGATGAGTTTGGATTATTTTATTCATCTTCAATAATTGCAAAAGACAATTATGTTTATTTAAGCTCCTCTCAAAGCACAATGTCAATTGATTCTTATTTGGGTAAAATTAATTGGGAAATACCATTTGGAACAAGGATAAGACCAATTGTTTCAGGTAAATTTATATTTTTAGTTTCTAAGGAAGGCTTTATATTGAGTGCTGATCTTGATAATGGCAAGGTAGCATGGTCAAAAAAATTATTTACATCTAAAGAAGTGAATTCAAAAAAAATGGGCGAGGTTACTTCTCTGCTTTTGATATCAGATCAGCTATTTTTTACAACGAAGAATGGTTATTTCTTTTTTCTTAATTACAAAAACGGAAAAATTATCAATTACGCAAAGGTTGCTAAAGGTTTTTACTCAAGACCTATAGTTGTAAATGGAAAAATTTATATAATTGATAAAAACATGAGAGTTTTAGTGTTTAATTAAACTAACTACTTGATTTGCCGCTCAAAAAAGATAGCTGGCTGACTTTTTTATTTTCTAGTACATCAACTCTCTCAAGTGGATATTCTCCAGTAAAATAATGATCTGTAAATTGAGGGTAAAGTTTGTTTCTCGGTCCCGAACATAATGCTTGATAAAGCCCATTCAGACTTAAAAAATTCAATGAATCAGAGCCGATAAACTTACGCATTTCTTCCAAGCTTTTATTTGCAGCTAATAATTCTTTCTTCGAAGGCATATCAATACCATAAAAATCTGGATATTTAATTTCCGGACTAGCGATTCTTACATGTACTTCTTTTGCTCCAGACTCATAAATCATCTTAACTATTTTGTGGCAAGTTGTACCTCTAACCAACGAGTCATCTATTAAAACAATAGATTTATTTTTAATCGAAGACATGTTTGCGCTTAATTTTAGTTTTACACCAAAGTTTCTTATATTTTGCGTTGGTTCTATGAAAGTTCTTCCAACATAATGATTTCTTACCAAACCAAGTTCAAAACTCATTTTTTTATTCTGGGCAAAACCTAAGGCAGCTGGAACCCCAGAATCAGGTACTGGCACAACAATATCTCCAATGTTTTCACTTTCCTTAGCTAATTGGTGCCCAAGATTTTTTCTGTATTCATATGCACATCTGCCATTAAGCAAACTATCTGGCCTAGAAAAATATATATACTCAAATGCACACGGTCTACTCTTCTTATTCGGAAACGGTTTGATACTTCGAATATTATTTTTTTCAACAACTATTATTTCACCATTTTCAACTTCTCTGACAAATTTTGCTCCAATTATGTCTAAAGCACAAGTTTCAGAGGCTAGAACATATGAATTTTTTATTTTTCCTAGAACCAAAGGTCTTATTCCTAACGGATCCCTTACGCCAATAAGTTTTTTATTTGTCATAATTGTAAGAGCGTATCCACCCTGTATCTGAAAAAGTGCATCAATTATCTTATCAACAATCTTTGTTCTTTTTGACTTTGCAATTAATTGAACAATAGTTTCTGTGTCACTGGTCGTTCTAAAAATTGCACCATCTTTTACAAGATTGTCTCTCAATTGAATTGCATTTGTCAGATTTCCATTGTGAGCTATAGCGATTCCACCGCCATGAAGATCAGCAAAAAAAGGTTGTATGTTTCTTAGAGAGGACTCTCCTGCAGTAGAATAACGATTGTGACCTATAGCAAACTTTCCAGGTAATTTTTTTAGGATATCTTTATTAGTAAAATTGTCTCCAACCAAACCCTGTCTTTTTTCAGAATGGAAATTTTTCCCATCAAAAGATACGATACCGCATCCTTCTTGACCTCTATGCTGTAATGCATGAAGACCCAAAGCAGTTAGCGCTGATGCATCTTCGATATCATAAATACCAAAAACACCACATTTTTCTTTAACTTTATTCATTTAAATTTTTTCAATTTCTTTTTTTGTATCTTCAATGTCTCTTTTGTTTGGAAATTCCTGAATCAACAGTTTACTTCCTTTTTCAACTATTGGGAAAAAATATGATTTATTCAAAGATATATTCCAATTTTGATGTGGATAAAACCAATTTAGAATAGAAAAAATACAGACAAAAAAAACATAACCCTTAAAAATTCCAAAAAATAAACCGAAAATTTTATCTACCGGACCCATACCTGTATAAGAAAAAAGACGAGCTAGTGATTTTCCCAAAAGAATTAGTGTAAAAATAGTCAAAACATAAACAAATATTCCTAGGCCAATCCCAGAAATATATTTACTTTTTACAAAGTCAGAAATGTAAGGCTCAATTTTTGGAACCAAAATTATTGTTATAACCAATGCTAAAATCCATTTTAAAAAGGACAATAGGCTTAAAACAAATCCTTTTGCAAAACATTGGGTTGAAAAATAAATAAGAAAAATAAGAAAAAATATATCAAACAGTAATATATTTTCTCTTATTAAGGAAATTAGATCACTCATTTCCAAAAGGTTTAATTGTTAAAATCAATCTTGGCAAAAGGGTCAAAACTGAAATCATAGCTAAGAGCATTGCTATTCCCGTAAAAACACCAAAATAAATTGTTGGTATAAAATTAGAAAGAACCAATATAGAAAAACCAAAAATTATTGTTATAGAAGTGTTTAGAATTGCAACTCCTACTGTCTCATGGCATTTTTTTAGAGTTTCATTATAATTTTTTATTTTAACGAATTCTTCCCTGAATCTATATATGTAATGAATACTGTTATCTACAGCTATGCCTATTGTAATAGCAGCAATTGTTATAGTCATCATATCTAACGGTATTCCTAACAATCCAATTATACCAAGGATTAAGAAGGCAGCCATAAAGTTGGGTACTACACCAATAAGAGACAAAGTTACATTTCTAAACAAAACTAAGAACATTAAAGTTATGCCTGCCATCACGACCCCAAGAGTCAATATTTGAGATTTAAATAGGCTTTGTAAAAGATTGTTAAATAAAATTAGTACACCTGCCAATTTAAACTCTTCTTTTTTTAAGCCTAGTTTCTTTTCTAAATCATGATTGATTTTATTAATCAATTCGTTTCTTCTAAGATCATCTTTCGAATCTAATACTCTCAAGCTTATTTTTGCCTCATCGTTTTTTATGGAAATATAAGGATCAATTATTTCTTTTTTGATTGAATCAGGTATTTTAGTATACAAAACACCCATTTCTAAAGCTTGTAGTTTTTTTCCATCGTTTAAATCTTCAGCAACTCTTACCATGGAGGCAAAAGATATAACCTTACCTACCGCTTCTAAATTATCTACATAATCGTGTATTTGAGTAATTTTATCTATTTTGCTTCTTGTAAACCAATACTTTGCATCATCTTTCTCTTCTTCCCCCCAATCGTCTTCCAGATCATCATCATCTTTTCTTGGAAATTTCACTATTATATCAAGAGGAGTTGTGCCTCCGAGTTCTTCATCAATTAATTTCATACCTTTATAAATTTCAGTTTCTTTATCAAAATAATTTATAAAACTATTTTCCACCTCAAGCTTTGTTATTCCAATAATGCTTATGAAAATAACAAGTACAGCAGAGGTAAAAATAGTTTTAGTATTTTTCTGAGCCACATTACTTAGAAAAGATGTAATTCTTGATTTTTTTTCTTCCCTATGAGCTATGTTTTTACCACTTAAAATACTCAGAGCCACCGGGAGCAAAGTGAAGGTTACAGACATTGAGACTAATAAACCAACAGTCATCATCCAACCAAAATCTATTATTGGTTTTATCTCACTAAAAATTAAAGACAAGAAGGCGCATATAGTTGTCAGCACAGTATAAAGTATTGGCCAAAACATTTTTTCAGACGTCCAAAGCAACGCTTCACTGTTTGAAATGTTTGGATTTTCTTTTCTAAATTGTAAATATCGTACGCTCATATGTATATTCATAGCCATAGTTAAAATTAACATCAGAGCTATGAAATTTGAGGATATAACTGTAACTTTCCAACCAACCAAACCTAAAAACCCAACCATTATAAGAACTGAAAAAAAACAACTGAGTAAAGGAATAAATACCCAGACAATATTTCTAAAGACAAACCAGAGGGTAGCAACAATAAAAAGAAATACTCCTACGCCAAAAACAATTATATCATTTTTAATAAAAGTCATCATGTCATCAGCAATCATTGGAATTCCACCAAGATGGATTACTGGATATGAGTCAAAAGAATCTTTTTTGATCTCTCCTGGCGCAGGGTGATTATTGATAACTTTTCTTATTTCACTTATATTTTTATGATTTCTTTTATTGTATAATTTTTTGTATGAATCATAATCTTTTAAAAATAGTTTGTATTTTTTAGAATCATCTTTATTTAATCCTTTTTTGTCTTTTTTATCTAAATAGTAGTTTTTTGCTTGAATTAGCTCGGTTAATTTTTTGTCAGGCTTGATATAAACAATTATTCCGCTGGTTTTTCCATCATCACTTATTACAAAATTTTTATATATTGGGCTATTAATGATCTCGTCAAAACCTCTGTCTAAATCTACATCTCTACCAGACAAAGTTTTGAAGTTTTTTATTCTTTCGGTGATAGGATCGTCATTATTCTTAAGCAATGGTACATCCAAAATAGTTATAACTCTATCAACCCATTTTAAATTCTCTAAAGAATTTTTTAACAGTGTAAGATTTTTAATTGTGTTTTCAGATTTAAAATTATAAGAATCATTTGGTTTATGCGTGTACGTTAAAATCAAAAAATCCTTAGATCCATACCTTTCATTTATCTCTCTTAAATATTTTAAGTCCGGATCATTTTCTAATAGCAAGGTGTCAGACGAAGCATCTAGCTGAAAATCTTTTGAAAAATACCCAAAACTCAATAGTAAAATAACAAGGATTAATAGAGTAGATTTAGGTTTTCCGATTATAGTGTTTTTGTATAAATTAGAAAAGATCACTTTTATGAGATATAGCTTAAAAGTGGGTAATTTAAAATTATTTATTTTTGTCCTGTTTTAGTGGAATCTTTAAACTTGGTATACATGCCTTCAAACTCTACCTTGATATTACCAGTAGGACCATGTCTTTGCTTACCGATTATTATATCTGCCTCTCCAAGAATCTCATTCATTTTAGATTGCCAATCTGCATGTTCTACAGTTCCCATTTTAGGTTCCTTGCTCAGCAGGTAGTACTCTTCTCTAAACACAAACATCACAACATCTGCATCTTGTTCTATAGACCCTGAGTCTCTTAAGTCAGAGAGTTGCGGCCTCTGACCATCTCTTTGTTCTACTGCTCTAGATAATTGTGATAATGCAAGTACAGGAACATTAAGCTCTTTGGCCAACGCTTTTAAACCCTGGGTAATCTCAGATATTTCCTGGACTCTTCCGTCATATCTTTTTGATCCAGTTTTCATCAATTGAATGTAATCTACAACTATTAAATTTAAGCCAAACAATCTTTTTATTCTTCTTGCCCTATTGGATAATGTAGCAATAGTTATTGCCGGAGTTTCATCAATAACTAGAGGCAATTGATGAATATTTCTTGAGGTTTCAATCAGTCTATTAAACTCTTCTTCTGTGATTTTTCCTTGTCTTATATCATTAGACTTTATTCTAGATTGTTCAGAAATTATTCTTGTTGATAGTTGTTCTGACGACATTTCTAAAGAAAAAAAAGCCACAGAAGTTTTTTCATTATTATCCAATATTTTTTTAGCAGCATAGTATGCTATATTGGTGGCCAGAGCAGTTTTACCCATCGAAGGTCGGCCAGCGATAATTACCAAATCAGATTTGTGTAGGCCACCCAATCTTTCATCTAGATCTTTTAAACCAGTTGGAACACCGACAATTCCTTCACCGCTTTTCATCGCATTGGTAGCCATCTCGATAGTTTGATCAAGAGCTTGGTCAAATTTTAAAAAAGATTGACTAAAAGTTCCTCTCTCAGCTAAGTCGAACAGCGATTTTTCTGTATCTTGAATTATATCATCTCCACTTTTTTCTGTTTTTTCGTCAACAGCATCTTCTGAAAGATTCTCAGATATTTTAAACAATTCTCTTTTAACAAATTTTTCATGTATAATTTTTGCATAATCAATCGATTGCCTGGTTGAAGATGAAAGACGAGTTAATTTGACCAAATATTCTGTTCCACCAACTTCAGAGAGGTTTTCGTCTTTTTCAAAAGGCGTTTTCAAAGTAATTGGATTTGCAATCATTCCTTTGTTATGGAGTCTTTCAATCATATCGTAAATTTTAGAATGAATAGGATCATAAAATTCTTTATAATTTATTATGTTTGCAACCTCATCAATGATGTCGTTGTTAACCAAAACAGATCCTATCAGAGCCTGCTCAGCATCAATATTTGAGGGTAACTTTCTTTCCTGTGTAAACTTATTTATTCTAAGACTTTCCATTTATTGAAATATTTTATCTCAGCATGTGTTTCTTTTAAAAATAAAAGTTATTAACTTTTTTGTAGGGCTGTGGAAAAGATTTTCTTATTTGTTTTCCTTCTTTTCAACTACAACATGCAATTCGGCTATAACTTCAGAATGTAAATTAACAGCAATAGGGTACGTACCTGTTTTTTTTATTTCTTTCTTTAGATCTATTTGAGACGGATGGATTGTTTCTTTAAAATTTTCGAAAAAATACACTGAAATTTCTTTAGGTTTTATATGTGCAAAAAGGTCGCCATTTTCTTTTGTTTCTTTTTTAAAAATTAATTTTTTATTTTTTATTTTTTCTAATATTTTTTTAGCTTGGTTTTTCTTTTCGGCATTTTTTTTACTGATTTCCTCTTTCTTTTTATTAAATATAATTTTATTTTCTTCATCAGCTCTCAGGGCTTTGCCTGTTTTTAATAAAAAGTTTCTTCCATAACCATCTCTAACCTTGACTACTTCACCCATCTTTCCCAAACTTCTTATATTTTCTAATAATATTACATCCATTTAAACAAGCCCCAAAAATTGCGCTCTCTTAATTGCCAAAGATAGCCTTCTTTGTTTGCTTTGACTCACAGAAGTGATTCGTGAGGGTAAAATTTTTCCAGTATCCGAAATATATCTTTTTAAAAGTTTTAAATTTTTATAATCAATCTCAGGAGCTCCTTTGGCAGATAAAGGACAACTTCTTCTCAATTTAAAATCAGGTTTTTTGAACAAACTGAGCTTGTTCTGACTGCCAAATTTTTCACCTTTTTTTTTCCTTTTGTCTCTTCTCATTAATCCTTTTTGTTTTCCTCAAAATAATTTTTATTTAGATCTATTTTTTTATATTTTACAGTTAAATATCGTATTATTTTGCTCTCAATTGAGAGTTTTTTTTCAATATCGTTAACAACTTTACTATCTGACTCGAATTTAAAATGAACAAACATGCCTTTTCTATTATTTTTTATTTTACGAGGAAGGTTTAATAGGCCCCATTTTTCAGTTTTTAACAATTTACCAGATTTTGAAATTATATTTGTACACGAATCAATTATGTTATTAACATCCTTGTCAGAGATGTCCTGTTTTCCAACAAATGTGTGTTCGTAAAAACTCATTTTAGATATTTTTTTTTTAAGTTGGGACTTATACTATTTAAATATTGTTTATACAATAGTAATAATAAAGGGAAATCGATAAAATTAAAATGAAAGCACTATTATTTCCTGGCCAAGGATCACAATTTGTAGGGATGGGTAAAGACCTTTTTAGCAGTTTTGATTTAGTTAAAAAAATTTTCAAAGAAGCAGATGAGAAATTAAATTATAACCTTTCTAAGATTATTCTTGAAGGCCCCGAGAATGAATTAAAATTAACAAAAAACACTCAACCAGCTATTTTAACTATTAGCCACTCAATTTTTAAATTAATCAAAGAAGAGTTTAATATTAAAATCAAAGATGTAAAATATTTTGCAGGACATTCACTTGGGGAATATAGTGCACTTGTTTCTTCCGATTCATTAAATTTTTTAGACGCAATATACCTTTTGCACGAAAGAGGCAAATCTATGCAAGAAGCTGTTCCACAAGGAACAGGTTCTATGTTAGCAGTAATGGGCATGAAACTAGATGAATTAGAAAAACTTGCTCAACGGCTAAGCAGTGATTTTGGCATATGTGAAATAGCAAACGATAATTCAGAAGGTCAAGTTATTTTAAGTGGACATGCAAAGGCAATTAATGAAATTAGCAAAATTCTAAAAACCATGAAAAAAAGATCAATCTCGTTACCAGTAAGCGCTCCATTTCACTGTTCCTTAATGAAAGCTTCCGCAGAGAAAATGGACGGAAAAATAAAAAATACCTCCTTTAAAAATCCCCAAACAAGTTTGGTCAGCAATGTTACAGCTAGAGAAGTAAACGATTCAGAAGAAATTAAAAATCTATTAGTTAAACAAATTGTTTCCAAGGTAAGATGGCGAGAAAGTGTGTTATATATGATAGAGAACGGAGTAAATGAATTTATTGAAATTGGACCCGGAAAAGTGCTATCTGGACTTGTTAAAAGAATTAGTGACAAAGTTTCGTCTAAAAGTATAAATACAATAGAGGATATTAAAAATCTTAAATGATTGATTTTAAAAATAAAAAAATTTTAATAACTGGTGCTACCGGGGGAATTGGTGGAGCGCTTGTAAAAAAATTTCTTTCGCTTGGAGGCGATGTTCTTGGTACGGGAACAAAAGCTGAAAAGTTAGATTTAATTAAAAAAAATCATCCAAGCGTTAAAATCAAAAAATTTAATATATCAGAACATTTAGCAATCGAAGACTTTATTGATTCTGCCGCATCAGAATTGGGAGGGCTAGATATTTTAGTTAACAACGCAGGAGTTAACGTAGATAATCTATCTTTAAGAATGAAAGATGAAGAG
>MDSW01099147.1_pt1 | contig 13432 bp, 11 predicted proteins | sample 811171 | NCBI WGS metagenome assembly MDSW01 (sample SAMN05326641, study PRJNA326480) | marine metagenome | isolation source: seawater | place: Atlantic Ocean: North West | collected 2012 | reverse complement strand
TTGAGTTATCTGAGGAATAACATCACCTGATCTTTCAATTATGACGGGATCACCTATTCTGATATCTTTTCTTTTAATTTCATCTTCGTTATGAAGAGTTACATTAGAAACAAAAACTCCACCAACATTAACTTTCTTAACCCTGCCCACAGGAGTAATCGCTCCAGTTCTTCCTACTTGAAGATGAATATCATTTAATATAGTTTCAACTCCTTTAGAGGGGAGCTTATGTGCTATGGCCCACCTAGGTGCTCTTGACATATACCCTAATCTATTTTGTAAATTAAAGGAGTTTACTTTATAAACCAAGCCATCAATTTCGTAGTTTAAACTGTCTCTGATATTAATCATATACTGATAATAATCCTCAATTTCATTTAATTTTTTTACAATTTTTATATTATCTAATGTTTTAAAACCCCAATTAGATAATAATAATAATAAATTGTATTGGTCTCTAACTTTAAAATCTGAAGAGATTTCACCAAGAGTGTATGCAAAAAAATTTAAATTTCTCTCTGCTGTTTTTTTTGGATCTTTTTGTCTAACAGAACCTGCAGTTGCATTTCTAGGATTTGCAAAAATTTTAATATTGTTATTTTCTCGAAATTTATTTAAAGTTTTAAAATCATCTTTAAACATAAAAATTTCACCCCTAATTTCAACAAAATTTGGACTTTTTTTAATAGTCTTTGGAATATCTTTGATAGTAAAAATATTATTAGTCACTAACTCACCCATTTCACCATCACCTCGAGTAACAGCTGAAGTTAAAATACCATTTTCATAAATCAATGAAATTGACAAACCATCTATTTTTGGTTCACAAATAAAGTCAATTTCTTCATTATTAAGATTTAAAAATTTTTTAATTCTATTAATAAAATCTTCAATATCCTGAAATGTAAATCCATTATTTAAAGATAGCATTGGTTTTTTATGTTTAATTTTTTTAAAATTTTCAGAAGGTTTAAAACCAACATTTTCTCTCATTGAAAATCCTAAATTAGGATATAATTCAATCAATTTGTCATATCTTAGGCAAAGCTGATCATATTCATAATCACTTATTATTGGTTGGTCATTTTGGTGGTACAATCTATCATGTAAACTAATTTTTTCTTTCAGCAAAATTAGCTCATTTTTAATATTTTGATTCATTTTTTTCTAATAATTTCGTTGCAGCTAATCTGGCTTCATTTGTTACCATATTATCAGATAGCATACGTGCTATTTCTTCAACTCTTTCTTGATGAGAAAGTTCTATAGTAGCACTGACCGTATCATCATCTATTGTTTCTTTTCTTATTAAATAATGATTTACTCCTTTTGCAGTCACTTGCGGGGAATGAGTTACTACAATTGTTTGGTATTTTTCACCAATTTTAGCCAATTTTTCTCCTACGGCACTTGCAGTAGCACCTCCTATTCCACTGTCAACTTCATCAAATATAAGAGTTTTTTCGACAATATTATGATCTATTGTTACTTTTATAGCGAGTAAAAATCTTGATAATTCACCACCAGAAGCAATCTCAGATAACTTTCCTATATTACTACCCTTATTTGTTTTTGCTTCAAAAAAAACTTTGTCAATTCCATAAATATTATAATTTTCTTCTTCAAGTTGTTCAAATTTAATATTAAAGATAGCATCTTCAAGTCTTAAATTTGGTAATTCATTATTAATTTTATTAGTCATTAATAAAGCTGTTTTTTTTCGTTCATCTGATAAAATCATGCATTTTTCTTTATATTTTTTTAACGATAAATTTAATTTATTTTGTAGCTTTTTCAAATTGTCTTCATTATTTTCAATATTATTTAATTGAACCTCTAGTTGTTTCTCTATAACTGGTAATTCATCTATTTTACATTTATGCTTGTTAGCTTGTTTTCTAAGTTCATAAAGTCTTTCTTCAAGTTCATTTAGAGATTTTTTAGATGAATCCAAATTAAAATTTCCTTTTTTTAACGATGAATTAATTTCATCAATATTTAAGGTGGTTTCGTTAATAAGCTCTGATAAGTTTTTAATTTCTTCATTATCTATCGCCTCTAATTTATTAAAAATAGATGACAACTGTCTCATTTGATTATTTAGACCATTATCTGTTTCTAATATTAATCTTGCATTTTCATAAGAAGAAATTATTTTTTCTTGGTTTAATAGGTATTTTCTTTTATTTAATATCTCTTTCTCTTCATTTTCACTTAAGTTTATTTTTTTTAATTGATCTAGTGAGTCAGATATCCATTCTTGATTAATTAAATTTCTGCTATGAATTTCTTGTGCATTTTTAAATTCTATTTTATTTTTAACATAATCTTCCCATAAACATTTTACATTTAGTAACATTTCTCTATCATTCATAAATCCATCTAATAATTTCAAATGATTTTTTTCATTTAGTAATGAATGACTTTCAAATTGACCTTGAATTTCTATAAGATAACTTCCAATTATTTGAAGGGTTTGAATTGAGACAGGTACGTCGTTTACAAATGATGATGATTTTCCATTTTTATTTATTTCTCGTCTAATTATTAATTCATGATCAAAATCTAAATTTATGGACTTTAAAAAATTACAAACTTTATGTTGATTTGATACTTTAAATACAGCTGTAACAGCTGCTTTGTCTTCACCTCTTTTAATTAGCTTGAAATTTGCTCTATTACCAAGTATTAAACCTAATGAATCAATGATTATTGATTTTCCTGTACCGGTCTCACCAGTTAAAACTGATAACCCAGATTTAAATTCAATATTTATTTCTTTTATTAATACAATATTTTTAATTAAAATCTTATTTAGCATGCATTTGTTGACATTAATTGAAAATTCTTTGAAAAAAACTTTTTTCTTTTTTAATAGGATTATTATTTTTGTAGAGCAAATTTTGTAATTCTTTGGTCCATTTACTTTTAGGAAAATTTGTAGATAAGAGTTTAAAACTTTTTTCTGCTTCAGTTTTTAACCCAAGCATCATAAAACTTTCAGCAATTCTGTAAAGTGTTTGAGGTATAACAGAAGTTTCTTGATAATTTTTTAAAATAAAAGAAAATCTTGTAATAGCAGGTGAAGGTGCATTTTGTCTAAGGTAAAACATTGCAATATTAAATTCTTTTTTTGCCATATAATCGTTTAAAAAATCTAATTTGTATTTTGCATCTTTTGAAAACTTACTATTTGGAAATTTTGTTCGTAAATATTTAAACTTCTTTATTGACATTTTTGTAAATTCACCATCGCGATCTGGATTGGCAATTTGAACATAATAACACATAGCTAGTAGATAATGCGCATAAGAAGAATATTCTTCTGAAGGATTCATCGAAATAAAGTCAGTAAGTAAAACTATTGCATTGTCAAATTTATTAATCTGGTAATTTAAATAAGCATTATATAGTTTAGATTGAGATGAGTATTCAGAGTACGGAAATTCATTAGTGATTGATTTAAATTTTTCTATGGCTTTTTCATAGCGTTCATTTTTAATTTCATTTATAGCTTGATTAAAAATAACTTTATCATTATCTAAAACATTTTTTTCAATATTTTTATCTTTTGATGTACAAGAAATTATAAAAAAACAAAAAAAAATTTTTAAGAATTTATAAATCATATAGTTAACTATTAAAAATGATAAAAAAATTCAAGTTAACTTATTTTTAATATAATTGGAATAATTAATTTATGCTACATTAATTGCATGTTCATCTTTATCATGAATTTGATTGATTTTTTCTTCAGGTTTAACGTACAAAATTTCGTAGTTATTTTTGTTTTTAAAAATTTCATTTAACAATAAATAGTTAAGTTCATGACCTGGAGCATAAGCTGAAATTGCACCTAGGATATTATACCCAGAGAGAAATAGATCACCAAGACAATCAAGTATTTTATGTTTTGAAAATTCATGTGGACATCTAAGACCAGTTTTATTAATTAATTTATATTTATCAACTACTAGAGCATTGTTTATATTACCACCCATTCCAAAACCAGAAGCTCTTAATTTATCGATATCCTTGAGTAAAGTAAATGTTCTAGCAAAACATATATCGTTTACGAAGTTAGATTCATCATCAATATAGTTGTAACTATCTTTTCCTATAAGGGTATGAGGGTAATTGATCTTAACGTTAATGGATAAAAGGTCTGCTGGAGAAATTGTTATCCATCTTTGACCAATTTTTGCTGAAACATGTTTTTTAATACTTAAATATTTTCTATTTTTGTTAAGATATTTTTTTCCAGTTTTTAGTATTTTTGATGTATATTCACTTGCGCTCCCATCCATAGCAGGTAGTTCGGGAGCATTCAACTCTATTATAAGATTATCAATTGATAGAGCTTTTAAAGCGGACATTAAATGTTCAACTGTAGAAACGCTAACGTTGTATTTATTTTTAATTTTTGAGCAAAATCTACTTTTAACTATATTATTAAAATTAACTTTAATTTCATTATTTTTTTCAAGATCAATTCTTTTAAAAATAATACCAACATCGCTTGTTGTAGGCAGTAAAGTCATATTTACGGCTTTGCCATTATGAATTCCAATACCTGAAAAAGATATTGGTTTATTAATTGTAGTTTGTTTTTCAACTAATTTATCAAAATGTAATTTATTTAGAAAATTCATGTCTAATCTCACTAGGTTAATATATTTTATTAACTTGATTTCTACAAATCACATTTAATTACTAAATATTTCATTTTTAATAATTATAAATTATCATTAAACCATAATTTTATTTCATCAATTTTTGTAGAAAGTTGATTTTTGAATGTATTTAAAAGTGATGTGTCCTTTTCTTGAAAACTTTTTAAAATTAAACCTGATAAACAACAAAAAGATGGTGATTGAGCTATATCAGGTACGCCAATAAGACCAAGCGGTTTTCCAAGCCTTACATTACACTTAAATATCTTTTTTGCTATGTGGTTAATTCCAATTAAATTAGAAGTTCCACCAGTTAATACTATTCTTTCGATTTTTGGAAAATTTGAATGTACTTTTTCTAATCTTTTTAAAATTATTTCAAATAATTCCTCAACTCTTGGTTTTATAATACCAATTAACATAGCTCTAGGTATTTCATGAGATATTAATTCTCCATTTTCTGATATAATAGGTATTTTAATTTTAATAAAATCGTCAGATTCTGTTTTTTCCAATGAACCATGGATGATTTTAATTTTTTCAGCCTCGTTGGACTCAGTGCCTAATCCTTTAACTTTGTCACTAGTTATATGAATTCCACCAAGTGGAATAAAATCTGAAAAAATTAACTTATTTTTAAAAAAAATACCTACAGACGTAATATTTGCTCCAATATCTATAACAATTGTATTGTTTTCTCTTTCATCCTTTAGCATTGTCGAAATCCCAGAAACTTCAGGGGTGATATAAAAGTTACTAACTGATAAATGGCATAATTCAATTGTCTTTCTTAAGTTAGATAAAACATCTTTATCGACAAAAATATTATTTGTTTCAACTGTTAGAGTATTACTTTTTAATCCAAGTGGATTTTCCACTTCAAAGTTATTATCAATGAGATACCTTACTATATTTCTGTTTAATAATACTTGGTTATTCGATGATAAATTTTTATTTAGTTTAGTAGCCTTTATTATATCTTCATTTTTTATATTTTGTGACATAATTTTAATAGTGTTTACAGATAATTTAGTTGAGGGATATCCCCCATTAATATTACAATTAACACTATCAATTGGGAAACCTGCCATTCTCTCAGCACTTTCAACTGCTTTTGCAATAGAATCAGAAAGTTTTGATAGATCTGTTACTTTTCCTTGTGTCAAACCAATTGATACATGTTGTCCAAATCCTAAAACTTTTATTTGAACTGAATTATTTGAGGCTCCTTGTGCAATCATACAAGAAATTTGGCTATTACCAATATCTAAAGCGGCGTGAATATTTTTATTGTTTACATAACTTTTTTTATCACTTTCTATCATTCTAATTTTCTGCAACATTTAATGGTTTAAGTAATGGTTGAAATATAATTTTCTTTTTATCTCTTAAATCAATTTCAACAAGATTGCTCTCTAAAAAATTGTATTTTTTGTTTAGTTCATTGATTTTTTTTAGAGATGCTGAATATTGTTTTTCTGGTAATAATATTGTTATTCCATTTTTCAAATTTAGATTCCATCTTCTTTCATTAACAAGAGTTACTGACCATATCATTTTTAGAAAATCAATTTCATTTAACAATGATAAAATTTTATTAGCCTTTTTTTCTACATTTTCCCCAATAAAAATTGGTAAATGATCAAATTTATAGATTTCCTTTTCATAAATTAAACTTCCATCGCTAGTTATAATTTTATATTCATTATTTCTTTGCAAAATTCCTATTGGATTTTTTTCAATTACGTTTATTTTAAGATTATTGTTAAATTTTCTCTCTATATTAACCTTAGATACAAAATTAATATTTTTTATTTTTTTATAAATATCATTTAAATCAACTTGGTATATAGAAGAACCTTTTTTAATGTTTAAAGTATTTAAAATACTGCTTTCTTTTATATTCTGTATTCCAGTTATTTCAATTTTTTCTATTTTAAATTCACTTGTAAAAAAAGGAGAAAAATTTTTTTCAAAAAATTTAGCAAGTGCTATATTTTTATTATTTGTTAAGTGGTTAGTAAAAATTACAATTGAAATAAAAATAATGAATAGAATAATTATTTTAATTTTTTTAAACATAAACTTATTAAATGTATCATTCATCTTAAAAACTAACTTTTGCACTCGGAGTTCCTTATTAACATATCAACCAATTCAGGCATGCTTATACCACAAAACTTTGCTTGCTCAGGTACTAATGATGTTTCCGTCATTCCTGGTTGAGTATTTATTTCAAGCATGTATAAATTATTGTTTAAATCATCAAATCTAAAATCTGTTCTAGAAATACTGTTGCAACCAATTAATTCGTGAGATATTTGAGCCCATTTCATAGCCAGTTTGAAAGTTTTTCTCGGAATTTGAGCAGGTAATTTGTGTAGAGAACCTCCTTTAGAATATTTCGCATCATAATTATAAAAAGTTTGGTTTTTTTCTGGAAGTATTTCTGTAACTGTAAGAGGTTTATTATCTAAGACTGTAACAGTTAACTCTCTATTTCCAACAAGAGGTTCGATCATATTTTGAAAATTATTTATTTCGCTAGACATTTTTTTTATTTCTTTAACTTGCTTAATTTTTACTCCGACTGAACTACCTCCAGAAACAGGTTTTATAACAATTGGAGTAGTTGGATTTAAATTTTCTAAATCTTTTAAATCTAGGGTTTCTGGAAATATAATAGGGTCATTTAAGTTTTTTGTTATTTTAGAAATTATACACTTAGTATAAACTTTATTCATTGCTATTGACGATGTTGAAACTCCAGAATGAGTATAAGGAATTCTCAATGAATTTAAATATCCTTGTATTGTTCCATCCTCTCCAAATTCACCATGAAGTGCATTGAAACAAACGTTAGGTTTTATTTTTTTTATTTTATCATTTAAATTTTTATCAACAATTATTCTCGTAACTTTGTAACCTGCTTCAATTATAGCTTTTGCACAAGCTTCACCTGAATTTAAAGAAACTTGTTTTTCAGGGCCAAAACCACCCATTAAAACACCAACATGCAAACTTTTGTTCATATGTCTCCTATTATTTTAATTTCCCAATTCAATAGTTTACCAGTTTGTTCAAATACTTTATTTCTTACTATTTCTCCCAATTCTTCAATTTCTTTAGCATTTGAGTTATTGGTATTAATTATAAAATTACAATGTTTTTCTGAAATTTGTGCATCACCATTTTTAAATCCTCTACACCCAGCTTTATCAATCAATTTCCAAGCCTTATATTTTTCAAGGTTCATAAATGTACTCCCACCTGTTTTTACTCCGGTAGGTTGGTTGGTTTTTCTTTGAGAAATAATTTTCTTCATAAAACTCTGTATTTTTTCTTTATCATTAAAACTGGTTTTGAACCTAGCACTTAAAAAAATCCACTCATCACTTAAATCATTCCTTCTATATTTCAAACCTAAATCTTCTTTTTTAAAAATTTTAATTTTACCTTTTAGATTAATTGCTCTTACATCTAACAATACATTTTTAAATTCTGAGCCAAAAGCTCCAGAATTCATTTTTATGCCTCCACCAATAGAACCAGGTATTCCTATTAAAAATTCTAGACCGCTTCTATTATTATTTCTTGCAAATCTTGCAACATCAGCATCAATCGCTCCAGCTTCCGCAGTTATAATTCCCTCATCATTTATTTTAATTTTGTTTAATTTACTAAAATGTATGACAACACCTCTAAATCCTTTATCTCTGAATAAAATATTTGATCCAGCACCCATAGGAAAAATTTTAATATTATTTGATTTATATTTTAGAAATTCCTCCAACATTTTAACAGATTCAGGTTGAAAAAAATAATCACAATTACCACCGGCTTTAAACCAAGTCAAAGATCCAATATTTTTGTCTTTTTCTAAATTTTTCATAAATTTTTGTGGAATTTTTAAAAAACTCAATTTTTATCCCTTTTTATTAAATTTAATTTTTTAGTTAACAAATTTGCATAATTAGTAATGTTGCCTGCACCAAGAAAAATTATAATATCAAAATTTTTAATTTGATTATAAATGATATCATAGATATTTTCATCATTTTGAATACTCATAACGTCTCTATGCCCATAGTTTCTAATTCCAATTTCTAAATTTACATTTTCATAATTTAATATTTTTTTTTCTCCTGCTGGATATACTTGTAATAAAATAACTTTATCTGCGTCATTAAAACTTGTACAAAAATCGTCAAAATGATTTTTTAATCTTGAATATCTATGAGGTTGAAAAATTGCTAAAACTTTTGCATTTTCTTTCAATAATTTTGTTGCACTAAGTGCGGCCTTAATCTCTTCAGGATGATGACCATAGTCATCTATTATTTTAGTATTTCCTATCGTATTAATTAATTGAAATCTTCTTTGTACACCACTAAAAGATTTAAGAGATTCTTTTATAATTTTAAGAGGAATTTTCAATTCTAAAGACAGACTTATTGCAGCTAAAGCATTTTGAACATTGTGATTACCGATCATAGAAAATTGAAAACTTTTAAGAATTACATTTTTATTATTTTCTCTTCTTATTGTTACATCAAAAGTCATTTTGCCTTTAAGAAACCTTATGTTTGTTGCTCTAACATCTGAATTAGGGGAAAAACCATAAGTTATGATTCTTTTATTTGATAATTTAGATAGAATTTTTTGAATTCTAGCATGGTCTATACATACGCATGCGAAGCCATAAAAAGGAATAGATGATATAAAATTTATGAATGCATTCTCCAAGTTTCTTTCATTTTTATGGAATTCCATATGTTCTAAATCAATATTTGTTACTATTGCAATAGTTGGATTAAGTCTGGAAAAACTTCCATCACTTTCATCTGCTTCTAGAACCATCCACCTACCAGAACCAAGTTTTGCATTGCTAGCAATTGAGGAAATTATTCCACCATTTATTATAGTGGGATCCATATGGTTTTGTTCAAGTAATTTTGCTATTAGAGATGTGGTTGTAGTTTTTCCATGAGTTCCAGCTATGGCGATTGACTGCCTTAACCTCATTAATTCACCTAACATTTCAGATCTATGAATTATTGGTATAAAATCTTCTTTTGCTCTAATTATCTCTTTGTTATCTTCTTTAACCGCTGAAGAATAAACTACGATACTAGAATTTTTTATGTTTGACTTATTATGGCCTATATAAACTTGTATTCCCATTTTTTTTAACCTCTCAGTTATTTTACTCTCGCTGAGATCTGAACCTTGAACTTTATAACCTGACTTATGAAGTATTTCTGCTATTCCGCTCATCCCAATACCTCCAATACCAATAAAATGTATTACGCCGAAGTTTTGAGGGATATTACTAATCATTTTTTAAACCATTTTTGTTTCATGTTTTCTCATGCAAAATATTGCTAATTGCTTCATTGATTATTTCATTCGGTAATTTATTTTTAGATAAAGTTGATAATTTTTTACTAATAAACTCAAAATTTTTTTTAATTTTTCTTTTTTCAACTCTATTCATTAAAAAGTTATTTAATAAATCTTGTAAAATTAATAAGCTAAATTTTTTTTATCAAAAACCCAACCTAGTTTATTTTTAGAAATAATTTTAGAATTAAAAAATTGATGATTATCCAACGAATTTGGCAAAGGTATAATTAGCGAAGGTTTTTTAGATACAAGAATTTCAGCAATTGTAGACCCTCCAGCTCTAGCGATTATCAAATCTGCTTTTTCAAAGTATTTTATTATATCTGGAAAGAAACTTTTCACGTTTGCTTTTATTTTATTATTTCTATAAATAGTTTTGACTGAAGAAATTTTGTTATCAATCACTTGATGAGTAATAACTAATTTCTTACAAATTTTTTTTTCAAGAGAACAAATCATGTTTGGTATTTGAGTTGAAAAATAATCAGCTCCCAAACTACCTCCAAAAATTAGTATATTATAGTTTTGTTTTTCATAGCTACTTTTATTTTTTTTTAAATTTATTTTATAAAATTCTTCTCTTAATGGTGTTCCACAAAAAACTCTTTTTTTAATATTTTTATTAGGCTTAGTATTTTTAAAACCTAAAAAAGAGCTAGTTGCAAAAATCTCTAAAAACTTATTGGCTCTACCCATCATTGCATTTTGTTCATGAATAAAAAATTTTATTTTCATAATTTTTGAAAGAAGGCATGGTATAAAAGAACAATATCCACCAAAACCAATAACTAAATTAGGTCTTTGATGTATGAACATGATTATAATTTTTGTTGCTGTTATAATTGATAATAAAATAAACATTAATTTATTTATAAATCCATTTTTGTAGGGACTCTGAGTATTTATAGTAACCAATTTAAATTTTATAAGAGGGTTACGATTTGTATTTAAAGTATTAAAATACTTGGCCCCTCTATTATCAGTTATCACAACAACATTATACTTATTTTCTAAAAATTTTAAGAGTGATATTGCAGGGAAAATATGTCCTCCGGTGCCACCAGCAACTATTGAAATTAATTTTTTTTTTGTATTATTACTCATTTATCAAAGTTTATGTTTATAAGGTTCTAGATTAATTTGTTTTCTAGTCAAAGATAAAATCATTCCAATAATAATCGCAGATGAAATAGTAGAAGAACCACCATAAGACAAAAAAGGTAAAGTCATTCCTTTCGTAGGAATTATTGCTAAATTACTTGAAATATGAATTATGGACTGAATTCCAAAAACGAAAGATAATCCACAAACAGATAAAATGATAAATAAATTTTTTTCATTAAATACAATCAAAAATGATCTAAATATTATTATTCCGTATAAAAAAAGTATACCACAGCACAAAATAATTCCAAATTCCTCTGCTATTACAGCAAAAATAAAATCTGTATGTGCGTCAGGTAAAATATTTTTAAATATGCCTTCACCAATACCTTTTCCTATTAAACTTCCATTTTCAAACGCTTTAGTTGCTTGATTTGTTTGAAAAGCATTACCCTCTAAAAAGCTATTAATTCTATGAAAAACATGATCATAATTTAAATATGAAAATATTAGTGTTAATGGAATTAAAAAAATTATTAAAATAAGAATTAATATTGGTAACCCTGTCAAAAAAAGTTGAAATCCCCAAGTCAATATTATTAGTAAAGTCATTCCAATATCTGGTTGAAGTAATAATAAAAAAACTATAGGAGTAATGATAAGAATAGACCACATCCAACCTTTAAAGTTTTCATTATTCTTCCAAAGATGTAAGAACCATGCATTAACGATTATAAAAAAAGGTTTCACAAACTCACTAGGTTGAATACTTTGACCAAAAAAATATACCCATCTTTGAGCCCCCTTAGTACTTACCCCATCTGTAAAAGTAAGTAACATCAATAAAAAAGAAATTAACAAACCTAGAATACTTAAAATTTTAATTTTTTTATGACTAAGATTTGAAATTAAAAGGACGATTAAAAATCCAATGAGTAAAAATGAAAAATGTCTAAGAGTAAAAAAATGAGTGCTAAAATTTAATTTTGCAGCAATTTTTGTACTTGATGCCATAATAAAAAATGCTCCGAATGAACATAAAACTAAAAATGAACTAAATATCCACCTGTCTATAGTCCAAAACCACATTGCTTTTTTTGATCTATCTGACCTAGAAATTAACATTCGCACATCCTTTATTAAGGAATTTTCCAATAATTTTTTTAAAGTGATTCCCTCTATGTTCAAAGTTTTTAAATTCATCAAAACTAGCTGCAGCAGGTGAAAATAATATTGTAATTTGTTTGTTAAATGTAGATTTTAAGAAAATTGAATTTATTGCATCCTCAAGAGAACTACACTCTGATAAGGGAAATTTTGATTTTTTTTGAAAAATTTGTTTTTTAAAAAATTTTTTGGAACTTCCAATTAAAAAGACATGCAAAACATTCTGTGTATTTTCAAGTGGTTTTTCAATTCCATTTTTTTTTGCAAGTCCACCTGCTATCCAAAAAATATTTTTGTAAGAAGAAAGTGCTGCAGCTGTCGATTCTCCATTAGTTGCCTTACTATCATTTATTATTAAAAATTTCTTAGAATTATAAATGACCTCCATCCGATGCGGTAACTTAACATAATCATTGATAGAGTTATAAATATTATTTTTTTTAAGTCCTATTATTTTACAAATTTCTAGAGCTATATCACAAATGAGAGCGTTATGTGAACCTGCTAACTGAATGTTCTTTATATAATTAACATTTTTTGAACTTGAAACCTTAATGATTTTATTTTTTTCTATTTTTCTTTCAACAATTGATGTTAAAAAATTATCATTAGAATTTAGAATAAATTTTCCATTATTTGATAAGGATTTCAATATATTCAACTTCGCATTTTTATAAGAATTAAAGTTTTCATGAAAATCAAGATGGTCAGGGGTGATATTAATTATGGTTGAAATATCAAGTTTTAAGTTTGGTATAGATAATAATTGATAACTTGATAATTCTAATAATATTACACTATTTTGTCCTTTTTCAGTGATTAGGCAACCTGGAATTCCAATATTTCCACCAACAGAATTTTTGATATTATTATTTGTTAAAATATGAGAAAGCAATGACACAAGAGTAGATTTACCATTTGTACCGGTTATACCCACAATCTTTCCTTCTGGGTTTTGCTCCATCAGTAATTGTATTTCATTTATTATTTTTACATTAAATTGTTTTGCAAGAGTAACAACTTTATGTTTTTTTTTACCGCAAATTTTTATCCCAGGTGAAATTACAACACAAGATAATTTT
>MDSW01009459.1_pt1 | contig 13432 bp, 26 predicted proteins | sample 811171 | NCBI WGS metagenome assembly MDSW01 (sample SAMN05326641, study PRJNA326480) | marine metagenome | isolation source: seawater | place: Atlantic Ocean: North West | collected 2012 | reverse complement strand
TGGGTTACCAGCTGGCCAGCTTCTTGATGCATTGGATTATCAACCCTACTTATCAATCGTAATCACGATTCGATAGGCACAGGGCAATTGATCGGCATGTGATCAATCACTGTCTCCGCAAGCTCTCGCTTCTGATATTCAGGCAGATTTTTGTGCGCATAGATCCCAGCAAGAATCTCCTGTGCTTCGGCACAATTCAAGGTGCTGGCCACTTCTGCAGCAACTGGCTGCGTGAAATGTAGGGCTGCTATCAGTATTACTTCCATTAACTAAATCTACCCCTGCTCTTCGGAGTGGGGGTTTTTTAGTGCACCTATTCAACGGTGCATTTTCAGTTGTCTACCTTCGTTTATGACTGCTTCATTCGAAACTGCTCTTGCCCGCATCGAGGCTTCTGGAGCATCCGCTGACGGGCGCATCACCCAACGCGCACCCAAGCCCAACATCACTCAATACTTTGTTGATGTAACTGGGCGGATCTACCAAGCAACCTTTGACGTCAACGACACCGATCGTGAATACGTCGAAGGCTTGTTCGGCTGCATCTACCAGGTCAACCCCTGGGTCAACAAAGCAGGCAAGCCCTACATCAGCGTGTACGGCATGGCGTCACGCCTGGAGCACTGGCAGCTTTCCATGCCCTGCCAGAACAACCAGTACCACTACCGAACCATGCTCCCGAAGCTTGCACTCGTTGACTTGCAAGACAGGCCGGTCAAACTGATTACCGAGAAAGGCAACAAAGCGGTATTCACCCAGGTATTCCTCGACTTCGATGAGCTCGAGGCCGTCAAAGCGAACCCCATCGCACCAGGCCCCGACGCTCTCGATCGAGCCCTGAACCAGGTCCGCGCCCAACTCGACCAATCAACGATTGACCCCGAATGGCGGACTCCGACAAGGACAGAGGACTATTCCCAGACAGCATCAGTGGAGATCGACTCCGTGAGCTTGCCAAACGAGTGAGTGCTGACCTGCCAGTGTCTGAGGTGATTCCTGCCCTGGACTTCAGGGACGTCACCATCAACTCCGGTGGGCTCTGCGATCTGCAGTTTGTCTTGATCCAGCTGGTGGAACGATCCAAGTCAGGACTGGAGTACGTCCAGCTCCTGACTGCCAGTCTCTACCTCTTTGAGCGCTGCTACGAGTTCCTCTCGGAGAGCATCAAAGAGGCCAAGGAGACATACGAGGAAGACGACAAGGTCTTGATCCTTGGCGAGCTCGTCTCCTTCCAGCTGGTCTTCAAGAACGTGCTCGATCAGTTCGCCGAGCTGCACCTGGGCATGAGTGCCTCAGCCAACTTCGACCGCATCGACAGCCTCCGCCGAATGCTCGGCGAGGAGGCAACACAAGACGACTACCGCAGTCATCTCCTGATCAGCGACGGACTTCTCAAGTCCCTCGGCTTGGACAGGAAAGACGTGGACCAATTCATCAAACGCCAATCCTCACTATGACCATCGTTCTCGACCGCAAACTCTTCAAAGGCAACGCTCAACTCGTCTGCGATGGGGCTACCCCACTGCAGATGCTCGAGTCAGTCAACGCCAACTTCCGAGTTGTTCCCAAGTCCGCCGAGTTTGGCGGTCGCGCCTTCCCTCAGCACCAACTGTGGATGCGAGAAGACAATGGCGAAATCGGTGACTGCCTGGGCTGCTTCGGCAATCGTCGCCAGCCCCAGCAACCGATCCAGATCACTCAGTTCTTCCAGGACTTCTGTGATCAATCCGAGAAGCGTATCCAAATCGACGTCATCGGCTCCGTCAATGGAGGCAAGACCCTCTATGTCGCATGCCGACTGGCTGGGGACACCTCTGATCTCCATGACAAACAGGTCTATGGCGACGGCGGTGGCATGTCCATCCAGCGCACCATCTCCAGGGAAGATCGCACTGAGCACTGGCTCATGCTTGTCGTTCACTTCGGTGAGAGCCTGGCCACCAAGGCCTACGTGCTCAGCAACGAGCTTCGCTGCTCCAACGGCATGGCCTTGCGCACTGACGAGAAGCGCCTGGTGATTCCCCACCGCGCTTTCACTGATGGGCTCAAGGTCGAGGCCATTCTCAATCAAGCCGTCCGCAGCTCAACGGCATACGCCGTGATGAAGGACCGGTTCATGAATGAGACCCTGACCACTGGCCGTGGGCTCGAGTTGATCCGCGAGTTCCACCAGGACCCTGATGGCACCAGCCAGGTCGTGAAGAACCTGGAGCGGATCTACCAGTACAACCTGATCGGTGGCGACATGCCCGAGCGTCAAGGCAACTACTGGCGACTGCTCAACGCTCAGACCCAGTACACCAGCCACAGCTATGTCTCTAAACGAGACCCTGGCAAGTCGCTGATGTCCCAGGTCGAGGGCAACAAGGCCCGCAGCAACCGGGACTTCACCGTGTTTCTGGACTCTCAATTCTGTTCAGAGTCAAGCGCTGAGTTAGTTCTTGCCTGAACTGTCAGGCAATCAAGGTAAACCGGTATCACAGGGGGTGGCAACACCCCTTTTTCATGCTCATAATGCGTGCCAAGTCGCACACCTCACTTGCACTACCACCGCACCGTCACCATCACCGATGAAGCAATTGATTCGTACACCACGTACGTCAAAGCGCGGATCGATCAGGGTCTCCCGTGGCAATCATCCGCCGAGATCTTTTCCAACTGGCTGCAAGGCGAGCCGGTCTACCCCGTGTATGGAAACAGTGCTGACTCCGAAAGCTGAGCGGATCATCGCCGTAATAGTCGGCGCCATCTCTCTCACCACCGTCGCAGTCACGCCATGGCCAACCATCGACGAGCTGCTCGGTATTCCAACACCATCGAATACTTCAGACGCAGATGGAGTGCATCTTCTGCACAAGCCTTACGACCCAGGTCCTCGAATCACGCAAGCTGACTCGAAACCGCGAGCCGATCTACTTCAGAAGACGCCAATGCCCTCGATGCGGTCAGCGCTTTTCTACTAAGGAGCAGGTTTGGGACAGAAAAACTGCAACAGTCGCAGCTCAAAGACGCTCTCCCAAAGGTAGAAATGCTGGCGCAAAGCACGGCATGTCTGTCCTGGTAGACGAGAACATCTACGAGATTCGCGATCTCTTCGCAGCTGGTGTCCCAACAACCGAGATCGCTGAAAGGTATGGCATCTCGAGAGGCCACGCTCGAGACATTGGATCACTCAGACGCTGGAAACACTTGCCCATCAGACCCGGAGATTACGAATGACCACCTCTCAGCTACAAGACTCGAGCGAACTTCGCAAGCTCTGCGAAGACCTGACAAACAGCATCGTGGCCTACTCACACAGATGCCACATAGTCAGGCAACACCTGGTCCAGGAGTTTGGCTACACGGTCAAAGAGGCCAACGAATTCATGAACGAAATCGTCCGTGGCGCATACCGATATCCACAGGAGAAGTCATGAAATTAAAGCCCGCAAGCATTCAGATGACACGCAATGACAGGCTCAACCTTCGACTGGCAGACGGTCGAAAGGTATGGCTGGAAAGTAGAGACGACCTTTTCTCCATCCACATGGAAGAAAGGAATGGAGTCTCTGAACTTGTCACCATCCCACTCACTCCAGCCGCCGAAAAGGTTGGCCTGACTGAGTAATGGCTGGCCCTATCCACTGGGGAACTAGACCAGACCTCGTCATGGCCCTGGCCAAGAAGAGAGCTAGCGATGCCATCAAGAAAGGATCGCCTAAGGGGCTTACAACCCTTGAAAGGGGGTACTACAAATCAATGACTCGCTAATGCCATCGGGCCGCCCAACCACTAATCCACTCCTGGTCAACTTTCGCAGGAGTCAAGTCAACGTCAAAACCGTTGCCTCATTCTCGATCAAGGACAAGCACCTAATGCACGATTACATCGAACGCATGAACGATCTAAAGATCGGACACTTTTACATCGCCCAAGCGGCAACTGCTGGTTGGGATGAGGAAGAGCTTCTGTACACCCTTATGCAACCGATCGATGAAGCCACCACCGCATCGCTATCTGCCATTGAACGCCAGTCCAGTGCAGTTGCGCAGAGCACAGAACAGCACCGATCCGCTGGAAAGGAAATGGGCGAGAGGGTTCCGATCAGTTAAATGCGGGAGCTCCTGGGAGCTGATCCCAGTCAAACCAGAAACGACTTAAAACCATGGGACTTGAAAATCCAAAGGAATGGGCGACAGTCGTCCGCCAAGGTGAGATCTCTGATGAAGAGAAAGACATCCGACGAGGCCTTAGCGCAAGCCAAATGAGAGGCCAACTCAAGACATCTAAGCAATGCAGAGACAATGTCAAAGGGGGTGCGCCTACCACAAGCCGAGCAAACAAAAACCTCACATCACGCGGCATCAAACGAATCATGGCGAGGGCTGATAAACCCGACACTCCACGTATAAGGCATCGACGCCCACGAAATGGTTTCGCCGATTGATGCTTACCCCCGCCGAAAGGTGGGGGTTTTTTGTTGCCCTCATACAACTGTGCATTGTGGAGAATCTTCTTCGCTTTTCATTTGGCAACGCAAAGCTTCCATCTACTACAGCAATCTTCGACATCCCTGCTGGCTACACCTGCCCTGGAGCACATCTCTGCCAGTCACGGTTTGATCGTGGGACTGGGAAGATAGTCGACGGCCCCAACACAGTCTTTCGCTGCTTCTCTGCCACACAGGAATCACGCCCCAATATTAATAAGAAGCGTTGGCACAACCTTGATCTCATGAAGCAGGCCGGCAGCTTGCCTCAGCTCTTAATCGATTCCCTGAACTACAGACTCGAACGAAAGACAACCCACGTTCGCTGGCATGTGGCAGGCGACTTCTTCAGTCGCAAGTACTGCGAGGCTGTACTGATGGCAGCTCAAGCCACGCCAGACCTAACCCACTACTTCTACACGAAGAGCCTGCACCTCTGGTACGACATCGGCTTACTCCCCCAGAACGTATACCTGACTGCAAGCCGTGGCGGTAAGCACGACCACCTAATCGACCAGGGTTACTTCCCTCGCAATGCCACGGTTGTCTACACGGAAGGCGAGGCATCAGAGAAAGGCCTGCCCATCGACCACGACGACAGCCACTGCTACACGGGCGATCCACATGCCTTCGGGCTACTGGTCCACGGGACCCAACCCAAGGGATCAATCGCTGGCGCTGCCATTCAGCTCCGCAAGAAGCAGGGGAAGTTCGTCGGTTACAGCAAGCAACGTCGAGCCAAAACCGCATAGACACAACCCTCTCCCGCTCCTACGATCTGCAAGACATGTCACGCATGACCCTCTGGCTCAAGCCAACCACCGTCTACAACTCCTGGTACGCCCTTTACATGGGCGACTGGGAGGCGGAGATCCCGAAGCTTGAGCGCAGACACAAAGCCAAAGCAACCAGAGAACGCTGGCAAATCATCTATGACGACTTCATGCTCCAAATCTTCCATTGCTACTAGAGCTAATACCTGGACTGTTGCCCAGATAGTTAGGGAGTACGGGGTCTCCAGGTCAGTCATCGCCCGGTACGAAAAGGAAGGCATCTTCCCTAAACCGGTCGAGTGGAACCCCCACCTGGGGACCAAGACTTATCTCCGCTACGACCGCGAGGAAGTAGCGCAGATAATGGAAACATATACCGAGTACAAAAAGACAGATGCTGTCGAACTCAAGATCAAACTTACTCAGGACGAGATCGACAGTATTCGTCTAGCAGCACGCAAGGTTTATCTGCACCCTGATCGCTACATGTCAGAGGTGCTGTTAAACCACGCCAAGAAGATTCACGACGCTGACGACCGGTACTCAGAGGGTACGTTCTGATGACACGGATGAAAGGCTACGGCGAATTGGACAAACTCAGCTATACCCAGTACACAAGGGGCGCTCAGCACTACGAGGTCTTCCATTTCGAAGGCTCCTTCTGCCACGAAAGCAAGCACAGCTCCAGTACACCGAAGTTGATGGAAGTCCTCGGTGGTATCGGGGAGTCAGCCCCCGAGAGAATCATGATCGTTTGTAAATCGGAAGATACGGGGGAGACGTTTAAAGCGTTCGTCGAAATGAAAATCGTCAGCCTGGAGGATCATTGTTACCAGAGCCCCGATCGAGAGAGCGTCAAACGGAACACTAAGGATGCAAAAAAGAATAAGAAGTTCCTCGGACATTTGCCCGTCAAGCAGGTGGTTCCACCCAAAAAGATCACTACAAAATCAACTGCCCCGGAAAACAAGTGGGCCTGATATTTGTTGTGTCCATTCTATCGATTTGATATCTGGAAACACTCTTGTGTGTTGACAGCCTCACTAGGTTGAAGGGCCGCTCGGAGATGAATGGAGAGAAAGAGAGCAGTCCTAATCAATACCGAAAATGCCAAAGCGCTGTGCCCTCAGTGGCGGCCAATGATCCAGGCAGATGAACTGGACTACGCCAACGCACGGCTACGTCAGACACGAATGCCTTATCAGTGGCAATGGGTGAGCGAGCCCTCTAGTTTGGCTGGATCAGTCACATTGACCGCCCCAGCGCACGATGCTTCGACTCAATTCAGCCCTGGTGGCGATAGCTGCTGAGTTCACCGGCAAGTACTCCCCGTATCAATCCGTCGAGATCTCTCCAGCCCCAAAGGGTGGAGTCTTCGTTGCATCAACAGACAGAGGCAACATCGCTTGTCTGGCATATGACCCTGCAGGCACAGCAGAGGAGACGATCAGGCTCCTCCCTGATCCAGATCTGATCAAGTTCTGCCGGGGCATCAAGACAGCAGATCGAGAGCTCCGCATCGAGGGCAACAACGCCCTGGTCACCACGTTCCGCAAGTCGACGAACGAGCAACGGGAGACCATCGTCAACAAGAGTATTAGTGACTTTCCTCCGCTGGCAGGCGCTATATCTACGTGCCTGGAGCGTTGGGGCACCACCCCTAGCGTGAGCACCACAGCTGGGCGCTACGAGTCCTGGTACGTCGAGAGAGCCCTTAAAGGCCTATCCAGCACCAGTGACTCCGTCGTTCTCTCTTCATTCGACGGTGGCCCACTTCGGATCCAGACGGATAAAGCAGACGTCGTCATTCTTGTGATGCCACAAGTAAAGGAAAAGATACCTTCGATCCCTGAATGGTTAAGCGACTATGCCACTTCAGGCGATTTGATTGCCACATCTTGCTAACTGGATACGTTCTGGTGGTTCCGCAGCTCCACCATTGGCTTACTGCACTATTGCCGTTGCCTTGGCTGCAGCTCCCACACGCTCCGTCGCCTACGGCAAGGAAGTTTGGGAGTGCTACGCAGAGACCATTTCTCCTGAGCCCGCACAGCTTCTGCTGCGCATCAGCAATGGAACAAAGAAAGGAACTCTATTCGCAACCAAGAAGAACGGTGATCGCCTGATCATCTCCGGGGATCTCATCCTCAACGACCCCACCAACGCAACTGTCCTTTACGGACAGATGTTCTGCGATGCCCATGACGACCAGTTCGTCAATGAAGTCATCGTCGTTGGACGCCTCAGCAAAGAAGCAAAGGTCTCTGACACACAGAAGTCAGCCGCCCGATCTGTTGCCGTTAATCGGTACAACGACGGCGAAGAGCTGACCGACTGGTTCCGACTGCGCGGCTATGGATTCTCCATGGACAAGCTGGTCGGAGCACCGAAAGGCTCACTGGTCTCCGCCCACGGCTGCCTCGAACAGAAGGCCAACCGTGATGGCAATCCATACATGGAGATCAAGTGCCGCTCTGTGCGTGTGCACAGCAAGGGCAAGGCCACAGCGCCTAACCCCGCCCAGGGCACCAGTGCCACTGGGTACGACCAAGAGGACTTCGAGTCCTCCAACAACGACATGCCTTTCGACTGGAGTAAGTGATGGGTTTCTTCCCTCCCGACTACAAACCTGCCTCAGGAGAATCCGGTGGCACTAAATCCCAGCCCAACCCCAAGTATTGGGAGTTTGGCAACAAGCATCTGGCAGATGGGGACACCATCTCCTTCCGCCCGTGCGGTGTCTTCGACTCCGGTCATGTGGTCACTGGATACCAGTACTTCACCATGGAAGGCCGTATTCGACGGTTCCCTAAGTACCCCAAGGAGTACGAGGTAGACATCGGACTGACCTGGGCAGCCAAGAACGCCAAAGGCTCTGAGCTCGAGAAGCTTGAAGCTGAAGGCAAGGCCAAGGACCGGCCCAAGTTCTTCATGTCCTTCGTCAACTATTTCCCTGACCGCAAGGACTTTGTCTGCGTCACCGTCACCCAGAAGAAGGTGCGCGAGCAGATCGAAGCCATCCTGGACATGGAGGACTACTTCTTCATGGAGTCCGGCGTGGCCAACTTCACTGTCACCGTGAAGCGCAAAGGCGAAGGCACCGAGACCACCTGGACCGTGACACCTACCCTCAAGAAGCCCACTGCTGCTTTCGAGGAGAAGTGGAAGGCTGCCAAGGACGGTGTCTGGCTCCCCGCTCTGTACGAAGGGGCAGACCCTTTCGCCGGCAAGCCCGCTGAAGCCAAGATCGAAGGCCTCCCTCCCACCAAGCGTGATGAACTTGGGGCTGACAAAGAGCTCGCCACAGCAGGCGTTGGTGAAGACTGGTAACAGGAAACCCTGACCAAGTACTACAAGCGCTCCTCCTAGGGGGAGCGTTTTTTGTGCGATGTAGTGTGGCTTACAAATCGCTCTAGGACCATGTCAGGCAGAACAGAGCGAGTCCAGGTCAAGATGAGCCCCGAGTGCAAGGCCGTCTTGAAGTCCTTCGCAGAAACCTATGGCTTGACCATGGGTGATGCCTTGTATCGCTGCACAAGGCTGCTGTTCCACAGGCAAGCGAACTTCTGCGACTTCCTCGAAACCCAGATGCACTTCAACAACATCAAAGTTGAAGGCGGATCAGACAAGCCCTGCTACGGGTTCTTGTGCAACAACTGCAAGATGGAGACAGCCTGCAGGACCCGTTACTACGACGGTGTCATCCAATTCAAGGACGAGCTAAAGCGCTTCGTGAAACCGGAAGGAGTCGAGGTCATTCACCAACTCCAGAGTGCAGCAGGGCAACCTTGTCAAGACTTCCCACAGGAATTGAAACAAAACGTAGTTGTAAAAACAACTGGGATTGCTTTTGCTCCAGGCCAGCAAGAGGGCTGTTGAGCCTAAAGTTGACCCAAGTTTTCGAGGAACATCACTCCTTACCTTGGTCCAGCAGGTGCTCCCTCATTTCCGAAGCCACTGAAGACCAGTCCCTACTTGAAGCCGACGTCAAGTTCTGAGCAGCTTCTTTCGCCAGATACCTGATGCTTGCCGGCTGCAATATGAGAGCTTGTCTCGCTAACAGCGTGGCAATCTCCCTCAGCTCTTGAACGTCGTCCATTTTTTCGAGACCACGTTTGAACTCTTCAAATCTGAATTGCTCTCCAATAGTGGGCTCCAAAGAATTAACCCCTAGTGCCTCCGGGTGTTCAGGCATTCTTTAAGCGCATATTTAACAACCTAACGACACTTCATGCTTGGCAGATCACTCACCTCAACTGAAACCCTCGATCAAGTTGCTTTGTTCAAGGTGATCACCAGCATGGGGACTACCTATGTCATTCCGTGTGATTACTGCTCGGCAGGCAGCCACACTTGTGTGCTGGAGAACTCCTTCATCGTTGGCCTGCTCGCTAAAGGGCTAAAGATAAAAAACGCTCGATACATTGAGGACGGCGTGAGACCATGCTTCCTCATTGAGATCTGATCTGTCCATGCTTATCAGTGCACTGCAGTCAGCCCAAACCAAAGGCGACGTCAGGGCTTTACTAGACGAGCACGGATACGAACCAGTAAACGCAGCCTGGGGGAAGCTGGACGATCTGACTCAGTCGTCGCTGTCTCTCGTCAAAGCATTTGACGGGCAAGTCCTTCATGACATTCGACCAGAACCTGACTCTGTTCGAGAGCAGCAAGAACATTCTCACTGAAGTCAAGAACACCAACATTCAGCTTCGGCAGATGGTGATCTATCAGCAGCAGGCTGTTGAGCAGCTGCGAAATATCAGTGAACTTCTCGACGGATTCACCAACGGTGGTGCATCTCTTAATGGCTATATCCCTGATGCTTTTGTCCAAGCATATGTAGCTGTTGTCGGGCCAGTACTTGCCGAGCGTCTGGGCGGTCAAGACGTTGACCTCGAGGAGCTCATGAAAGGAGCAACGCTTCTAGCCAGGCAACTCCTAGAAGAACTCAGTGCCTACCGCTCAGAGCAAGAAGCAAAGGACATCCTCTCTGACGTAATGGCAAACGTGAATGATCCCTGGGATCGACCAGATAATTCACCTTCAGAGCTCGATCCCTGAGAGAAACGAAAGACTTTGAGCGGTAACGCATGACTCCGCATACGCTTTGGAAGCCAAGGCGTTCGGAGGCCAACACACTCCACTACGTTTTCTCCCAGGTGAAGCACAGCCACTGCTCGGCTCAAGCGGTGGATGACAGTACGCGAATACTGGCGGCAGGTTTACCCCTTTACCCCCTGCTTCCTTCTGTGCCTATCCCAGATACAAGGGTCCCATCGAGGACGATCGTTGATGCCAACCCTGGAATCGGGCATTGGGACGATCGCTAAGAAAACTGAACACCAAACGCGGCAACAGTACCTGGTCTAAATCGGACCAGGTATTTTTTTGCGTACCAGTGCGTTGGTTAATCGTTACATTCCGAGAAATGTTCTTTATTGATGACCGAGCCAACTCGATTTGAAATCGATGGTGCTCGTCACTACACGACTGACATTCCTGGAAAAGCATACCCATCTGTCACCACAATCCTTGGCAAGACGGCTTCTGAGCATGCCAAGAAGATGCTCAGTAACTGGAATGCCAAGAACCCTGGCGGCAAAGAAAAAGCTGCTGCTCGAGGCACAGCTATTCACCAGGCCTGCGAAGACTACATACGCGGCCTGCCTATCAACTTGCCTGATGAGTATCTGCCATTCTGGCGCGGCTTGAGCCAGCACCTTGATAGATACGACTACTTCGTCTGGTCAGAAAAACCACTGCGTCCAGAGTGGAATTTCTGCACAGGCAAAGACGGCATCTCTAGAGTCTGGTCACACAAGTATCACTTCTGTGGCTGCCCAGATCTAGTCGGCGTTAGAAACGGCGTCGTCATCCTTGCAGACTTTAAAACTTCGAATCAACCGTATTGTCGATACTTCCCTACCAAACAAGACAGGAGCAACTTCACTGGCTGGAGCAAACTCAACAAATGTGGGACGCAGCTCGGTGCCTACGCCCTGGCTGTTCAAGAGACGTTGGGACTGGAGGTTCACTGCGCTCAGATCCTCGTCTCAACTCCAGAGATTGACCAAAGCTTCATCCTTCATGGCGACGAGCTCAGTCGATTTCAAACGAAATGGCTGCAGAAAGTTCGTCGCTATGAAGAGCTCAAAGAGCTCGAACACCTTGAGCAACTCGAAAAGGAGGATGCAGCTTCATGAAAATGGATCCACTCAGCCCCAAAGAAGTCAAAGAAGCAGCTGACTTGTTCTTTGAGACCTACAACATCATCGACTCACGCATGCCCCAGGGCAGCAGTGTCGAGGACACGATCAAGATCATGGAGCAGGTCAATAAGATCGCTTCGAAGCTGCGAAACGACAAAGAAAAAGACGAGCGTGATGCTCGTCTTGGCTTTGTTAAAGAAAGAGCGTTCTAAGCCGCACAGGCTTCGCTGCTACTGACTGCCCCCAGGCTGCAGATCTCGATGCACTTGGTCAGAGGCTTGTAGCCATCGAGTTCGCCAAACTGCTTCAGTGCGATCGTCAGCGGGCATGGCTCGTCAAAGCGACCTTCGAACACGCTGCGAGCTTCTGTTAGCTGCTTGCCGGTCACAACCTCACCCGCAACGGCGAGCTCCCAGGCGAAATCAATCTCCTCGGTAGTGAGTTCGAGTCCGATCAGCTTTGCCTCGACCGCCGGCCAGACACCTCGAAGACTCTTGCCTTGCTTTGCTGCAAGATGCTTCAGGCAGTCGTGGATATTTGTGCACCACTCTTCGGCCTCTAGGTCTGTATAACCAGGCCAAGCCGGCTTCTTGAGATCTGTCGAAGGCTGGATAGCGCTAACCGCTGATGCAGTGGTGTCCTGCAGCGCACTGAGTAGTACAGGTAGATCTTGCTGGCCAGCCTCGGACCGGATCCATGAGGCCACGTCGTCGATGCTCAGCGCCGAGCGGTACTCCCCCGACTCGAAGTAATCCATCAACGTATTGGTCGTTAAACCAAGTTCACGAGCCAGCTTTCGCATGATGGCCACGCCGACCTTGGCCGGATCCACCGACCCACGCAGGTATTTCGTCAGCGTGCCAATCGTGATGCCAAGCGCTTCGCACAGTTCTCGCTGTGAATACTTATTGGCTATCAGCGCTTGTTTAAGTGATTGGACAAACCGATCTTTCTGTCGGGACGACTTCTCTTCTGGAGAACCGGAACTCATGACGACGTAAAGCGATTGAACGTGAGGGGATGGATGCGCGAAAAAGGAGCTGTTGATCGCTAGTTCAGACAGCTCGAACAGTAGTGCTTATTCCCTGTATGGGAATGGCTGGGCGACATATCACTGGTTGTGAACGCCTCGGCACGGACTGTATCACGACACACTGGAGTGTAAAGCCTTGCAGCGCAGGCGATCTCGCGATACCAAAATAAAGATAAAATTGCAAACAAATCTCACCATATGTATCGCTGCTCACTGTTTTGTGTAACAGGCCATGGCCAAACGTCCGCTACCGCTAGCAACTTGACCGCTAGGAGTAGTGCTGGCAGAGCTCTGGCGCCTGCAGGAATCCGAATCCTTGCCACAATGTTGCGTGCCCAGTCATGCAGAGCGAGTGACAGCAGTCAAAACGACCATCACCTTCATGGTCCACCCGACCATTAGGAACAAGCCGGAGCCCTTTCAGCCGGAGTACTCACGCAACTGGAAGGAGGTCGTTGGCCCTCTCGAGGAGCTCAAGCATCACGTAGGTAACGGGGGCGCATTCATAGGTGTGCGCATGGTGAACGACCACAGGTCAAGCAGCGCCTTTGATTTCGCCGATCTCGCTGTGGTTGACATTGACTACGGCTTGACGATCGAGGAGTTCAAGCAGCATCCACTGTGCGCTTCCGCCTGCTGGGGATACACAACAGCAAGTCATGGAGAGAAGGGAGACCGCTACCGCGTCGTCTTCCGCTTGCCCCACAGAATCACCAATCCAGACGTCTTTAAGGGTGTCGTGACACTCTTAATCAAGGCTCTGGGCAGTGACCGAGCCTGCTCTGATGCCTGCCGTCTGTTCTATGGGAACGACAAGGCTCAACACTTTATATGGGATCCAGACGCTGTTCTGCCTGAGTCGATCCTCGACGACGCCGAGGAAGAAGCCCGCAATCTTCACCGGCGGGAGTCGATCAGAACCGATAGCTACGACGAGAACACC
>MDSW01206284.1_pt1 | contig 13435 bp, 15 predicted proteins | sample 811171 | NCBI WGS metagenome assembly MDSW01 (sample SAMN05326641, study PRJNA326480) | marine metagenome | isolation source: seawater | place: Atlantic Ocean: North West | collected 2012 | reverse complement strand
TAGAGAGCGAGAAACTTTTGTAATAAATTTCTCAACTGTATCAGTATCGAGTGGTCTTTTTTTTAAGGCAATATAAATTGACTTGGATAATTTATCTCTATCAAAAGGTGATTTTCTACCGTTTTTTTTAACAACCATTAATTCTCTAAACTGTATTCTTTCAAACGTAGTAAATCTCTCCCCACATTCACACAATCTTCTTCTTCTGATAGCAGTACCATCCTCTGTAGGACGTGAGTCCACAACAGAGGTCTCACCTTTTTTTTCGCACGGACAAATCATTATTTAGATTTATTATTATCTTAAGTGTTTATAAATAGGAAATTTTGAACATAAATCAACAACTTCATCTCTGACCTCTTTCTCTATTTGCGAGTTATCGGTTGGATTTTCAGAAAGTCCTTTAATTGTTTTAGTTATTAAATTTCCAATCTTCTCAAATTCTTTTAAACCAAATCCTCTTGTAGTTGCTGCTTGAGAGCCAAGCCTAATTCCAGATGTAACCATTGGGCTTTCTGTGTCAAAAGGGATTCCATTTTTATTACAAGTTATATTTGCTCTCGACAAGCTATCAGAGGCTAGATTGCCTTTAACATTAAAAGGTCTTAGATCTACAAGCATTAAATGTGTATCTGTACCACCAGAATAAATTTTAAAACCATTGTTTTTTAGTGTTTCTGCTAAAATCTTCGCGTTTGCTAAAACTGAACTGATGTATTCTCTAAACTCAGGCTTAAGAGCCTCTAAAAAACCAACTGCTTTAGCAGCTATTATGTGCATTAAGGGTCCACCTTGGTAACCAGGAAAAACAGCCGAATTGAATTTTTTCGATAGATCTTCTCTATTAGTTAAAATTATACCTCCTCTAGCACTTCTAAAAACTTTATGAGTTGTTGATGTTACTACATCAGCATGCTCAACAGGATTAGGATATCCTTTTCCAGCAACTAATCCAGAAAAATGAGCCATATCTACCATAAAGTAGGCACCAACTTTATCAGATATTTCTCTGAATTTTTTAAAATCAATTACTCTAGAATATGCGCTTCCACCAGCAATAATCAATTTTGGTTTGTGCTCTAAAGCTAGTTTTTCAATTTCATTATAATTTAATAATTCAGTTTTTTTATCAACTTCATAAGCTATTGCATTGAACCATTTTCCAGAAACCGCAGCTTTCGATCCATGTGTCAAATGTCCACCAGAATTTAAACTCAAACCCATAATAGTATCACCTGGTTTTAACAAAGCTAAAAATACAGCTCCATTAGCTTGTGCTCCAGAATGAGGTTGTGCATTTGCAAATTTACAATCAAAAAGTTTTTTTAATCTATCGATTGCTAAACTTTCAGCTACATCCACATGCTCACAACCATTATAATATCTTTTTCCAGGGTACCCTTCAGCATATTTGTTTGTAAGCACAGAACCTTGAGCTTCTAAAACAGCTTGAGATACAATATTTTCAGACGCAATAAGTTCTATATGATTTTGTTGTCTAATAAGTTCATCGTTTATTGCTTTATTAATTTCTGGATCTATATCTGATAATTTTGTTTCAAAAAAATTTTTAAATGATAAATCTGAATAATTACCTTCACTTGACATAAATAACTCCTAATAAAATTTCTTTAATCTTCTTTTGTGTCTTCCGCCTTCAAATTTAGTTTTAATAAATATATTTATAAATTTATAAGCTTTATTTTTATTTATTAATCTTGCACCTAATGTAATGATATTTGCATTATTATGCAATCTTGATAATTGTGTATTTTTAGCACTATAACACATAGCTGCTCTGATATTCTTTACTTTATTTGCCACAATTGCCATTCCAGTACCAGATCCACAAATCAACACTCCAAAACTACCTTTAGATGAAATTACTTTTTTTGATAGTTTTTTTGCAAAATCTGGATAATCAACTGACCTCGTGTCTTTAGGCCCTAGGTCTATAATATTTACTTTATTTGAAAATTTTTTAATTACGCTATTTTTAAGATTATATCCAGCGTGATCTGATGCAATAAAAATTTTTCTCAAGTAAATATAATATATTTAATTTAATTAAATTTATAGTCTAAAACACAAGCTACGAGATGAACTCTATTTTCTTCACCACCATTGAATGCATTATGATATTTTAAATTGTTCGTTATCCAGACAGACCCATCTGCAGGCATGTGTTCAGCCGTTTTATCAATAACCATTATTGCTCCTGGATTTGTATAAATCGGTATATGTAGTCTTGGTTCTGGATCTCTGTGCCAACTCAAAGTTGATCTAGGTTCCTTCAACAAAAGTCTTACCCTCCCAAGTCTATATCTTTTTTTTAGTTCATCATAAACTTCTTTAAAATATGTATGTTCAAATTCTTTTACAAATTCTGTATATTTGCTCTCATCTATTTTTACATCTCTTGAAACTTCAATTCCTGTCGAATCTGGTTTTGTCCAGTAAACACCTCTAACTTTATTACCTTTAATAGAATCTGGATCTCCAGGTATTTGATTTAATGATATACCTGCAAAATGAGGTATTCCTAAACTTGTATCAAATCCTTTGATTTTAAGAACTTCATTGCAGGCATTTCTTAATTTATCTATATCAAAATTTAAGTTTTGTTTTTGAAAGTCATTAATAGAATCTTTTAAACTAAGTTTGTTTATAGGTGTCACATTGTTCATATTTAAATTAATACTTTATTTATGCTTATATTACATATAACTTTTGTCGCATACAAAATAATAATTGAGAATGATTATCACAGGAAATTACCCAGGTTTAAGACTTAGAAGAAATCGAAAGTACTCATGGTCTAGAAAATTAATCGAAGAAAATAATTTATCAGCCAATGACTTGGTGTTGCCTATTTTTATAACAGAAGGTAGCAACAAAATTAAAAAAATTAAAAATATGCCAAATGTATTTAGATATTCTATAAATAATTTATCAAAAATTATAGATAAAGCTATAAAGCTCAAAATACCTATGATTGCATTATTTCCACATATAAAGGATAACTTAAAAAATATGTCTGGCAGTGAGGCATTAAATGAAAATAATTTAATCTGTAGGGCAATTAAGTTTATTAAAAAAAGATATAAAAACCAAATAGGTATTATGTGTGATGTAGCACTTGATCCATTCACATCTCATGGGCATGATGGTGTTTATAAAAATGGAAAAATATTGAACGATGAGACTATAAATGTTCTTATAGAACAATCATTACTTCAAGCAGAAATGGGCTGTGATGTCATTGCGCCCTCAGATATGATGGATGGTAGAATAGGTAAAATCAGAAAAGCATTAGATAAAAATAATTTTAAAGAAGTTCAAATTTTATCCTATGCAGTAAAATATGCATCAGGTTTTTATGGTCCTTTTAGAAATGCAGTAGGTTCAAATAAATCTCTTAAAAGTGATAAAAAAACCTATCAAATGGACTTTAGAAATAAAAACGAGGCATTAAGAGAAGTGGCTATGGATATAAAAGAGGGAGCCGATCTAGTAATGGTAAAACCAGGCATGCCTTATCTTGATATTATTTCACTAGTTAAAAATAAATTTAAAATTCCAGTTATGACGTATCAAGTTTCTGGAGAGTATAGCTTGATAATGAATGGGGTTCAAAAGAAAATTATAAATGAGGATGTGATTTACGAGTCTTTAATGAGTTTTAAAAGAGCAGGCGCATGCGCTATTGTAACATACTTTGCAGATAAAGTAGCTAAAGATTTACATAAATTTACTTAATCTTATTTACAAAATCAATTCTTGAAGAAATTTGATTTAAATTATTTGGTTGAAGGATTGATTTTTCTAAAAAATCTCCAACAATTTTTAATCCCAGTGATAATTCAAAATTTGATACAGGAGCTTTGTTATCAATTAGAAATTCAGGTATAATTCTATTTTTATCATTTTTTAAATAATATTGATTATTGTTATTTTTTGTTTCTGAAATATAATTTTTAAAATTAATCATATATCCCAATTTATTGAAGATATCTAATTCTAGATAAATAAACTTAGTTAACCAATTTTCATCTTCAAGAATATCAAAAAAACTATTTACCAATGTATAAATTCCAAAATTTTTTTGATTTTCTACAGTTAAAATTTTAATCATATTAAACAAGTAGCATATACAGGCTAATTTTTTTGGATCCTCTATAAATTTTGCAGTACAAATTCTTTCAATTTCTATTTTAAAATACCCAATCTTACTTTCATTTTTTGATAGATAATTGATGTGAAAATTATTTCCAATAAGCAAATAATTTCTAATTTTTCTTGATGATGCACCATATATAATACCAGAAACCTTACCTCTATCTTTTGTAAAAAATTCTGCAATTGAAGAGTTTTCGTTATACTTATTCTTGTAAATCAAGAAACCTTGGTCTTGCCAGTTCATATATTTTTAATATCCATAAATTTTTTAGCAGCATTTTGTTCAGCTGTTTTTTTAGATGAACCTGTTCCATTAACATAATTTGAATTTTTTAATTTAACTGCAACAGTAAATAAAGGTTTATGTTTAGGACCGTCACTAGATATAGTTTTATAAATTGGTAACAATTTGAATTTTTTTAATGAGTACTCTTGTAATTTTGTTTTGGCATCGATAAATGTAAAATCAGATTTATCTAAAAAATCCTTCCATAAGTTTAAAATATATTTATTTGTATAAATAAATCCTTTTTCAAGAAATACTGCTCCAATAATTGCTTCAGTACAATCTGATATTATTTTGCTTTCAATTGTGTCTTTATGTTTTATATTGTCGATATATACATATTTATTTAACTCAAGTTTTTTTCCGATCTCAAAACAAGTGGATTTATTTACTAAAGAAGCTAATTTTTTATCTAATCCTCCTTCTTTTTCATTTGGATATAACTCAATAAGTTTTATCGAAATCACAAGCCCTAGAACTCTATCACCTAAAAATTCTAACTTTTCATAATTAATATTTTTGTTAAAACTTTTATGAGTAATTGCATCTTTCAATAAATTTATATCTTTAAATTCAACATTTAATTTTTGCTGTAATTTTTTTAATTTTTTATCCACTATGTTATTTTTTTAAAAAAACGATTAAATCTTAAACTTTTAGGCCATTTCCAAAATTTGAATATACTTGAAACTCTTGGATTTGATGAGAAGAAAAGAAATTGTGCTTTACCAACTAGGTTATCTTTGTGAACATAACCAACCTCTGATAAAAATCTACTATCCTTTGAACAATCTCTATTATCTCCTAAAAAAAAATAGTGATCTTTTGGAACAATAAATTTATCAGAATTTTGAAAAGTATGTGACTTAATATATGATGCTTGATAATTTTTTTCATTTGGAAGAATTTCATTAAAAGTACTCACTTCAAATTCTTTATTTCCACAGAATACTATATCTTTTTTTTCAATTAATGATTTAATTATTTCAATATTATTTAAGTATAAATTTCCATCAATAAATTGTAAAGTATCGCCAGGTAATCCTATTAATCTTTTTATATAATCTGTTCTATTATCAGAAGGAGTTTTAAAAACTACAACATCTCCTCTACTTGGATTAGTAAAAAAAAGTCTACCTTTAAAAATTGGAGGGCTAAAAGGAAGTGAGTGTTTACTATATCCATAGGTAAATTTTGTAACAAACAGCCTATCACCCACTAATAAGTTTGGTTCCATAGATGAGGATGGTATATAAAAAGGTTGAATTATAAATGACCTAATAAATAGTGCAATAATTAAAGCATAAAAAATAGTTTTAATATTTTCAATAAATATTTTTTTCATTAATTCCCTGAAATAATTGTATAGGCAACTGAATATTCTTTTTCGTCTGCAATAGATAAAAAAATATTAAATTTTTTAATTTTAAATTTTTTTTTTATTTTTTTATTTAGCTTATCATTCAAAATAAAAAGTGGTTTACCATATTGATCATTTAAAACTGATATATCTTTAAATCTTATTCCATCCTTAAAACCTGTACCCAAAGCTTTAACCAAGGACTCTTTAGCAGCAAATCTTTTTGCTAAATGGTTAACAATAAATTTTTTATTTTTTATATTATTTATTTCTTTATTTGATAATATTTTTTTAATAAAATTTTTGTTTTTAATTGCTTTTTTAATTCTCAGATTTTTTACAATATCAATTCCATTTCCTAGTATATTCATTTTTTTTTTATAATTTTAAGAATTTTTTTAATTGTATTTTTTAAACCAATAAAAATAGATTCTCCTATAATAAAATGGCCTATATTAAATTCTTCTATATATTTTATTTTTGACAAAATTTTTGTTGTTTCATAATCCATACCATGGCCAGCATGGACTTCTAATCCAATTTTATGGGCAAATAATGCACATTTTTTAATTTTTAAGTAATCTAGCTGATAATTTTTTTTTTGTTTAATTTTATTTGATATTGATCCAGTATGAAGTTCAACACATTTAGCTCCAATTTTTTTAGATCTCTTTATATCTTGTATTGATGGATTTATGAATAAACTTGTTCTAATTTTAGCCTTATTTAAATTTTTAACTATTTTTTTAATTTTCACTAAATTTTTATTTAAATTAAGCCCCCCTTCAGTTGTGATTTCATTTCTTTTTTCAGGTACTAAACAGACAAAATTAGGTTTTGATTTTAAAGCTTTTCGTTGCATTTCATTATTAGCAGCAATCTCAAGATTAAGAGGGATTTTTTTATTTTTCGAAATTTCATTTAAATCCCTATCGTGAATATGTCTTCTATCCTCTCTTAAATGAATTGTAACAGAGTGTGCACCATATTTGATTGCAAGTTTTGCAGCTTTTAATGGATCTGGGTGTAACTCACCTCTTGCATTTCTTACTGTAGCAACATGATCTATATTAACGCCTAATCTAATCATTTTATAAATCTACTACCTGGAGATGTCACAGATATTTTTTTTAAACTTTCTGGTAGTTTATTTTTTTTATAAGTTGGTATGTTAATATAAACTTGCGAGATTATTGTTTTGTTTTTTATTTTTAAATTTTTCTTATTAGATCTGTTAATTAAAGAAGCGTAACCAACTAATTTACCTCTATATTTTTTTACAAGCTTTGAACATTCTAAGCTAGAGCCTCCAGTAGTAATAACATCCTCTATAATTAAGACTCGGGAATTTTTTTTTATATTAAAGCCTCTTCTTAATTTAAATTTTTTATTTACTCTCTCCGCAAATATTGTTTCAACTTTTAACAATCGCCCCAATTCATATCCTATGACTATTCCTCCAATTGCTGGTGCGAGTATCAAATCAATATTTTTAAATTTTTTTTTAATTTTTATACTTAAAGATTTACATATTTTAGACGATAAATGTGGATAACTTAGCAATTTAGCACACTGTATATACATTGAGGAATGAAGACCTGATGAAAGTACGAAATGTCCCTCTAATAGTGCATTAGTCTTTTTTAAAACCGCTAAAGAGTCTTTTAAAGAAAGCATTTTTTTTATTTGTATGTCTAATTATTTTGAAACTATATTCTTTTTGTTTTAACTCACTTATTAATTTTGTAAAGTTTTTCAAATCATCAATGATCAAATTAAATCTAAAATTTATAGTTTTTTTTGTTTTTTCAACCATCTCTACACTTGATATATTTAGTTCATTTTCACCTACCATGGTTGTAACTAGTCCAAGCTGACCTGGTTTGTCAGGTAATGATATCCACAACGTTGTATTATATAGTTTCTTTTTAAGCAGTTTGTTATCTTCCTTATATTGCCAATATCTTTTAATCGCAGCTCGTGCTTTTCCAGTTTTTGTAGTACTTAACCAATGTAAGGATGGTGAGACCTTTTTTGACGTTAGTATTTTTATTACATCTCCATTTATTATTAAAGTTTGTAAAGATGTCTCTTTTCCATTTATTTCGCATCCTATAGCTGTATCACCAATATCAGTGTGAACTGCATATGCAAAATCAATTGGGGTTGCATTTTTTGGCAACTTTATTACTGACCCCTTGGGTGTAAAACAAAAAACATTTTCCTGAAACATTTGAAGCTTTGTATATTCATAAAAATCACTAGGGTTTTCATTGTTGCCTATAATTTCCACCAAGTCAGCTAACCAATCATATTCTTTCCATGTTAAAGAATTAAATTTTTCTGAAGATTTATACTTCCAATGTGACGCTATACCTCTTTGAGCAAATTCATGCATTTGTGGTGTTCTTAATTGTATTTCAATTGGTCTTTTATTGGGTCCAATAATAGCTGTATGAATAGATTGATATTTATTTATTTTAGGAAAAGATATGTAGTCTTTAAATTTGCCAGGAATACAATTCCATTCACTATGAAAAACTCCTAATGCTTTGTAACATTCTGAAATGTTATCTAAAATTATTCTAAATCCAATTATATCAGTTATTTGCTCTAGGGATGTTTTTTTTCTTTGAACTTTTTTCCAAATTGAAAAAGGTGTTTTCTCCCTTCCAAATATTTTACAATTTATTCCTTTTTTTTCTAACACACTTTTAAATTGATCAGACAAATTATTAAAACTATCAAAATTATTTTCTTTGATAGCATCTAATCGTTTTTTTACTAAATTTCTTGCTTCAAAATTTAAAACTTCAAAAGACAGGTCTTCCAATTCGTCTCGTATTCTATTCATTCCCATCCTATCTGCTAAGGGAGTATAAATTTCCATAGTTTCTCTTGCTATTCTCTCTTTTTTGTCTTTGCTATGTATAGCATTTATTGTTCTCATATTGTGTAGTCTGTCGGCCAATTTAACTAATAGAACTCTTATGTCTCTAGATGTTGCTAGTATTAATTTTCTAAAATTTTCTGCTTTTGAATTTGAAACGGCTTGATTCTCAAACACAGTTATTTTAGTTACTCCATCAACAAGATCTGCCACTTCTTTACCAAATTCATCCTCTATAGTTTTATATGTAGCATGTGTATCCTCAATAGTGTCATGTAATAAACCTGTTGCAATTGTTGCACTATCTAATTTCATTTCTGTTAAAATATTTGCCACTTCTACAGGGTGTATTACATAAGGATCTCCTGAATGTCTTTTTTGATTTTCATGTGCCTTAACGGCAAAATCATAAGCCTTAGTTAAGGTATTAGGATTTAGAAATTTATTATAAGATTTTACTTTGTTAATAAGATCATCTGATTTAAGCATATAATAGTTATACCATTAAATTAGAAATATTTAATAGATGATAAATCATCTTCCTTTAAATTTAATAGTAAATTAGTAATATTTTTCTTAGATTTTGGATGAAACCATTTTTTGTTTATCTCAAATAAAGGAATCAAAACGAAATTTCTTTGAGAAATACGTGGGTGTGGAACTGTAATTTTTTGACCATTCGCATATTTGTTCATTTTCACACCATTGAAGTCAATTATATCAATATCACATGTTCTTGGATAATTTTTTATACTTTTTTTTCTACCAAGTTTTTTTTCTATTTTTTTATTTAATTTAAATAAAATTATCAATTCTAAATTTGTTTTTATTTTTAAAACAATATTTAAATAATTTGGAAAATTTTTGTTTGGCCAAGATCTTGTTTCATAATAGCTTGAGGATAACAAAATTTTTATTTTATTCTTTAATAAAAAATTTTTTGCCAAATCTATATTATTTCGCTTATTTCCTAAATTAGATCCTAAACCTAAATATACAATTTTAGCTTGATTTTCTAAAATATCTTGCCTTTTCACGATTCCAATCTCTAGTTTTTTTTGTTTGTCTTTTATCGTACTGTTTTTTACCTTTAGCAACTGCTATTTCTATTTTTGCTTTTCCTTTTTTAAAATACATTTTTGTTGGAACTAAAGTGAAACCATCTTCATTTAACTTTCCTGTAAGTTTGTTTATTTCTTTTTTATTTAAAAGAAGTTTTCTTTCAGAATAAGGATCATGATTTATATAACTTGCTTGTTTATATACAGATATATGTGAGTTTACTAAAAAAATTTCTCCATTTTTTTCAACTGCATATGAATCGGCTATATTCACTTTGCCTGATCTTATTGATTTTATTTCAGACCCTTTTAAAACTATACCAGCTTCAATCAGTTCATTAAAAAAATAATTAAATGATGCTTTTCTATTTAAACAGATAATTTTCAAACCATTATTGGTTTTTTTTTTCATTTAAATTAATTTTGCCTGTTTTAAAGCAATTTTAACTTTTTCTTTTGTCTCATTAGCAATTTTAACGAGTGGTAATCTTACTGAGTCATCACATATCCCTAAAAGTTTTGCAGCATATTTAACTGGACCAGGATTACTCTCTATAAAGAGAGACTTATGAATGGGTTGTAAAATTTTATCAATTTGATCAGCTTTTTTTATTTCTTCTAATTTATTAGATTTTGAATGCTTTTGCATTTCTGAGCATAGCTTAGGTGCAATATTTGCTGTTACTGAAATGCAGCCTACTCCACCCCTTTTATTAAATTCGAGTGCTAGTCCATCTTCTCCTGTAAGTTGGATAAATTCTGAACCTAATTTTTTTATAGTTTGGTCAAGTCTATTCAAATCACCAGTTGCATCTTTAACTCCAGAAATATTTTTTAATTCAAAAAGTTTTGCCATTGTATCTACGGACATGTCTATTACGCATCTGCTAGGAATATTATAAATAATTATTGGTATACCAACATTATCATTTATAGATTTGTAATGTTGATACAACCCCTCCTGTGTTGGTTTATTATAATATGGTGTCACTATTAAAAGCCCATCTGCTCCAGCTTCTTCAGCATGTTTGCTTAATGAAATAGCTTCTTCTGTAGAGTTTGACCCTGTTCCAGCAATGACTGGGCATCTGCCATTAGATTCTTTAATGCAAAGCTCAATCACTTTTTCATGTTCATCATGAGTCAATGTTGGGGACTCTCCGGTAGTTCCGGCCGGTACTAATCCGTTTGTACCATTTTCAAGATGAAAATTGATGATTTTAATGTATGTTTCAACATCTAACTTATCATCTTTAAAAGGTGTTACTAAAGCTACATTTGATCCTTTAAACATAAATATTTATAACATAGTTTATAGATTCATTAAAAAATATATGAAAATTCTTATTAAAAAAATTGTCTTTACTTCCTTATTTTTTTTTACTTTTTTTGACAATGTAACTGCATTTGACCTTCTTATTCCACCAAAAAAGCCTTTTTTGACAAAAGAAGCTACTGAGAGGAAATTATCAGTAAATACCGTACTACCTAAGAAAAAACCTTCATTACAAAAAAAAGTAGAAAAAGTTGAAAAAGAGGAAATTATTAAAAAAAAAATTGTTAAAGAAAGAGAGAGAGTAGATGATGTATTATTACCAAAAGCAAAACCTCTGGTTGTTAAAAAAGAAGAAAGAAAGATAAAAAAATTAAAACATTTTACAAACAAAGAAATAAAATTAGCTCTAGAAGCTATAAAATTAATTGAGAAAAGAAAATGGAATGATGCAGAAAAAACAGCAAGAAAATCAAAAAACCGAATTATATATGATTTTGTAAATTGGAGACATTTATTAACAACTGGTAATCAAGTTAATTTTGCGGTTTACAAATCATTTATAGATAGAAATCCAGATTATCCAAGAATTGGAAGAATTAAATACTTGGCAGAACACAAATTATCAACAAAAGAACATTCAGCTAATCAGATTATAAACTGGTTTAATGATCACCCAGTTTTAAGTGGTTATGGCAGAATGTTGCTCGGTGAAAGTCTTATTTCTATTGGAGATAAAGCAAATGGTATAAAGAATATTAAGGATGGATGGATTACTGCTGATTTAACAAAATCTGAATTACGATTTTTTAGAAAAAAGTACAAAAAATATTTATCAAACGAGGATCATATTAAAAGAGCAGACTATCTAGCTTGGGAAAACAAATATTGGGATTTACAGAGAATGTTAAGATATTTGCCAAAAGATCATCAACTTTTATATACAGCTAGACAATTACTAATGAGTAAATCTTATGGTGTAGATAATGCAATTAGCAAGGTGCCTGAAAAAATGAAAAATGATCCAGGATTAAATTATGATAGACTTAAATGGAGACGTAAAAGAGGAAGAGTTGATAGCTCATTAGAAATATTGCTAAATATTAAAAATACTAAAGAATATATGGTTAGACCAGATAAATGGTGGATAGAGAGATCTATAATATCAAGATCTCTTATATACAAAAAACAATTTACAAAAGCTTATAAAATTTCTAGCAACCATGGCATGACTGAGGGATCAGAATTTGCTGAGGCAGAATGGATGAGTGGTTGGATTGCTTTCACTTTTTTAAATGATCCAGTCAGAGCAAAAGATCATTTTATAAATTTTTATGAGAATGTTGGTTATCCAATTAGCTTATCTAGAGGTGCTTACTGGCTAGGTAGAGTTTATGGAAAATTAGGCGAAAATGATCAATCTATTTCTTGGTATAAAGAAAGTGCAAAATATTTGACTACTTATTATGGTCAATTATCTCATATGAAAGTTTACCCAAATCAAAAATTTACATTAGATGAATTAATGGAAGTTGATAAAAAATATGCTGAAAGTTTTTATGAAGATGATGTGGTAAAACTTGTTTATTTATTAGATGCAGTTGATAAAGATAAATATACAAAACATATACTTAGATATTTGGCAAACAAAAATATTAGTAAAGGAAGCGAGGTACTTGCTGCAAAACTAGCTACTGAAATTTCTAGATTCGATTTTTCAATACAAGTTTCTAAAATTGCATCATATGAAAAAAGATTTCATAATAAATATAACTATCCAGTTATAAGTACACCAACCTATATTAATAAACGTAAAATTCCTGAAACTGCACTTATACTATCAATAATTAGACAAGAAAGTGAATTTGATTTAAGTGCTCATAGTCACGCTGGTGCCAAAGGATTAATGCAACTTATGCCTTACACCGCTAAGGTAGTAGCTAAACAAGCTAAATTACCTTATTCAAAATCAAGACTAACTAAAGATCCCGAATATAATATTAATTTAGGATCTTATTATATTGCTGGATTAATATTGGAATACGAGGGCTCTTATCCATTTGCAATAGCAGCTTATAATGCTGGACCCAAAAGAGTTAGGTATTGGAAGAAAATAAACAAAAACCCACAAAAAGGTAAAATTAACTACGTTGACTGGATTGAGCTAATTAAATTTAAAGAAACTAGAAATTATGTCCAAAGAGTTTTGGAAAATTATAATGTCTATAGATATGTTTTAGAGCAGAATCCTATAAAACTTAAAGATTTCTTCAAAAACGATCCACTTTATTAGTGGCGGAAGGAGAGGGATTCGAACCCTCGGTACACCTTTTCAAGCGTACGGCGGTTTAGCAAACCGCTGGTTTAAACCAGCTCACCCATCCTT
>MDSW01138517.1_pt1 | contig 13439 bp, 8 predicted proteins | sample 811171 | NCBI WGS metagenome assembly MDSW01 (sample SAMN05326641, study PRJNA326480) | marine metagenome | isolation source: seawater | place: Atlantic Ocean: North West | collected 2012 | reverse complement strand
CTTTTGTCTGACACATTCTCCAAATATCTCCTTCTTCTACAGTATGTTCAATTAAAATATTTCCATCAGAATCTACAACCTTTATTACACCTGCTTCTTTAACCTCAAAAGTCTTATCATGTGATCCGTATTCTTCAGCTTTTTGCGCCATTAACCCAACATTAGAAACCGTACCCATTTTAGTTGGATCAAAAGCCCCATTCTCTTTACAAAAATCAATAGTCGCAGTATAGATACTAGAATAAGAACTATCGGGTATTATCGCTTTTGTATCTTCTGTCATATTATCTCTATTCCACATTTTTCCAGAATTTCTAATCATTGCAGGCATAGAAGCATCAATAATAACATCAGAAGGAACATGTAAATTAGTAATACCATTATCAGAATCAACCATAGCTAAATTAGCATTAGATTGTAATACTCTATCAATATCATTCTCTATCTCTATTTTCGTCTCTAAAGGAAGACTGTGAAGTTTATCTGTTAAATCTCCTAAACCATTTCTAAAATCTACACCTATATCATTAAGAACAGACCTATGTTTTTCTATAATATCTGCAAAATATATATTTACAACATGACCGAAAATAATTGGATCTGAAACTTTCATCATAGTAGCTTTCATATGTAATGAAAGTAATATATTGGTTTCTTTTGCATCCTGAATTTCTTGTTTTAAAAAAGATAATAATGCTTTTTTACTCATTACTGAAGCATCTATAATCTCTTGATCTAAAAGAGCTATATTATCTTTTAAATTCATAACTTTCCCACTATTAGTAGTAAGTTCAATCATAACAGATGATGGTTGCTGAACACATACTGATTTTTCATTATTATGAAAATCACCTTCTCGCATTGTTGCTACATGTGTTCTAGAATTTGAATTCCATTTTCCCATAAAGTGAGGATTTGCTTTTGCATAATTTTTAACTGCTTGAGGAGCTCTTCTATCAGAATTCCCTTCTCTTAACACAGGGTTTACTGCTGAACCTTTAATCCTATTATATCTAGCCTGTATTTCTTTTTCTATACCACTTTTTGGGTTTTCAGGATAAGAAGGTATTTTAAAACCCTTGAATTGTAATTCTTCAATAGTTGCAATAAGTTGAGGGATAGAAGCAGATATATTTGGCAATTTAATAATATTTGCGTCTATTTTTTTTACTAACACACCTAAATCAGATAATGCATCATCCACTTTTTGTGTATCTTGAAGATAGTCGGGAAAAGCTGCTAATATCCTAGATGCTAAAGAAATATCTTTTGTTTCAATTTCTATTCCTGCCTTATTAACAAATGCATTAATAATAGGCAATAAAGAATAAGTAGCTAACATTGGAGCTTCATCAGTCTTTGTGTAAATTATTTTTAATCTATCCTTAGTCATACTTTACTATAAATTCCTAAAAATTAATATCCAAAAACATCTTCAAGTGATAAATGTTTAATTTCACCATATTGTTTTAAAACATTTAAATTCAAATCTTCTTTTGATCCTAAAACTAATACAACTCTAGTATTATTATTCATATGATTGTTATGAAAATCCAACAAAGCATTCATATCAAAAGTTTCAACCTGTTCATACAGATCTTTTCTAATATCATAATTAACCCCCATCTTTTTTGCTTTCTCATACTGACTCAAAACATTTAGCTTTGTTATTCTCTCTGTTCGTATTTTCTTTAGAATCGCTTCTTTAGCATTATTCATGTTTGTTTCTGCCTGAGGCATATTATCAAGCAAGTCATTCATTCCCTCCATTGCTTCTTCTAACTTATCTGCTTGTGTACCAATATAAGACATAGCATAATGATGGTCATCTTTCTTGTTTGGAGTTCTATAAGCACTATATACAGAATAAGCTAATGCCTTTGATTCTCTCATATCTTGAAAAACTATAGAGCTCATTCCTCCTCCAAAATATTCATTATGTAATTTAATAATAGGATATTTATTCATGTTTAATTTTTCTCCTTTTGAGAGAATTAAAACTTCTGCTTGTGTCATATCATAATCTAAAACATATACTACAGCTTTATCCATATCATTTTCAATGAATTCAACTTTTTCTGGAACAGGCTTTAAATTAAGTTTGTTAACATGTAAATCTTCAAGCCTACTGGTAATATCATCAATATTATCTGGTCCATAATAAAAAATACGATGTTCATATTTTGATAATCCATGAATAATACCAATTAGTTCTAATGAGTTAACATCCATTAAATCTTGTTCTGAAAGTATGTTTGTAAATGAAGATACAGGACCATATTTTGCATAGCTATTCATTGCTCTCCATAAAATAGTTTGTTTATTTAATTTAGCATCTGATCGACTCTTGAGTATACTTTCTTTTAAATCAATAAGAGCTTCATTATCAGCTACTGCATTTGCCAATATATCTTCAAAAAGTGTAACAGATTGATTAAAATTATCTGCTAGTCCACTTAAAACAATTTCGATCTTTTCAGCATCATATGAGGTAGATAAATTACATCCTAATTTATAAAACTCCTTTTGTTTATCTATAGGGTTTAATTTATCTGTACCAATAAATTTCAAATAATCAACTGCTAATCCAAATTTCTTATCATGATCTGTTCCCATTTCAAAAAGATATTTTATTGAGAATCTTTGATTTTCATCATTTTTCTTGTAAATCAATTCTACATCTCCAACTTTAGAAGAAATAACATCTTGATTAAAATCTAAAAATACAGGTTCTATTTCCGCAGATTCTTCTGCTAATAAATTAATTAAAAAATCTGATTGATCTGTACGATTAACTGAAACAGGGGTAATATTAGGCTTTTTCACTTTTACAGTATTTTTATCCTCCCCATTTCTCTTATACACAACAATATAATTATCTAAATAATTTTCTTTAACAAAAGAAATCACTTCTTCTCTAGTTATATCCTCTAGCTCTTTTATCTCATTCTGATGTTCTTTCCAAGATTTTTCTAATATAAATGCATCAATAAAATCATTTGCTCTTCCATTATTAGTTTCATATTTCTTAATTTGATTTAATTTAAAATCTGAGATTATTGCACCCATTAACCAATCAGGAAAATTACCTGCCTTTAATTCTTCAATTTGTGCAAGAAGCAAATCTTTCACTTCTTCTAATGATTGCCCCTCTCTAGGAGAACCATAAAATCCGTGTATCGAATAGTCTTTTAAAATATATGGAAAACACCCTCCTCCAATAATTTCTTGTTGTTGATTTAAATTGAGATCAATAAGTCCTGCAGTAGTATTTGATAATATCATATCAACCATAGATAATAATTTAGCATCTTCAGATGATGCTCCATTAAATCTAAATCCTACATATAACCTTTCGGCCTCTGGCCCATAGACTTCTTTATAAATAGGAGAATTAATAGGTTTCTCTTCTATAACTTCAAAAACAGGATCTTCTTTACGTGGAAAATCACCCCAATATTTATCGATTAAATTAATTGTTTTATCATAATCAAAATCACCTGAGAGACATATTGCCATATTATTAGGAACATAATATTTATCAAAATATCTTCTGATTTCTGTTAAAGATGGATTTTTTAAATGATCTATTGTACCTATTGTAGTTTGCTGACCATATTGATGCTCTGGAAAAAGACCTTCCATAAGTGCCTGAAACATTTTTCTTCCATCATTATCAAGACTTATATTCTTTTCTTCATAAACAGCTTCTAATTCAGTATGAAAAAGTCTAAATACAGGATTACGAAACCTTTCTGCTTCTAATTTTAGCCATTTCTCAATCTGATTTGAAGGTATATCATTAATATACACCGTCTTTTCATTAGAAGTATAAGCATTAGTTCCTTTGGCTCCAAGACCAGTTACCATTTTATCATATTCATTCGCTATTGCATATTTAGCTGCTTCACCAGATATAGAATCTATTTTTTTCCATATTATATCTCTATTAACAATATCATCCATATTAATAGATCTGTACTCCTCATATAAAGCTTCTATTTTATCAATTAATGGTTTTTCTTTACTATAATCTAAAGTACCATATATATCTGTTCCTTTAAAAAGCATATGCTCTAAATAATGTGCAAGACCTGTAGCATCAACAGGATCATTTTTACTTCCAGCACGAACCGCTATATTAGTCTGAACCCTTGGGGCTTCTTTATATGAAGTTAAATAAACCTTTAAACCATTATCAAGTGTATATACTCTTGCTTTTAACGGATCATTTTTCACTTCTTCATAATTATTTTCAATCTTTTTCATTTCTTGTTCTGCGTTAATTATAAAATAAATTCCTGCTATTACTATCAGTATAAAAGTGATTATTTGTTTTGTTTTCATTATAGTTAATTGTTAATTAATAATCAGGATCTAAACCTAATGCTTTTCTTAATTTTTCTAAATTAGGATTATCTTCTTTCATTTTGTTAAACTTCTCTTTATTTGTGTATGGCACATTAGTTTTTTTTATTTGTTGTAGCTTAGTCGTAAATTTAATATAATCATTCTGAAGCTTATCTTTTAAAAAATCTAACCATAAATATTGATCTTCTTTAATCATTTCAATATGAGATTGATTACTAAGTAATATTTCAATTTCATAATCTGATTTTAAATTAGGAACATCTGTGTTCAATGCAATTGCAAGATTTGTTTTAGTATCTTTATTAAGCATCGTAATCATATCTCCCCAAACATTAATAAGTTCTTTTTGAGAGAAACTCTCTCTTTTTAATGCTACTACATCTATAATCTCTGAATCAACAGCAGTATCAGAAATTGACAATGTTCTGGACCTTGCTGTAGACTCTTTTACTTTATCATTATTAACCAAGACCTGTTTCTTTACTACTTCTTCCTCTATTTTATCTGGTTGTTCAATAGGTTTTTCCCCTAAATTATCAGATAGTAATTTATCAGGAATACTATCTGTAATTATATTTTTATCATTTTCCTTTTCTTCAGTTATATCTTGCTTCAGATCTATAACATTAAATTCTTCAGAAATATTTTTTTTTTCTGAAGAATTTTTATCTAATGATGCTATTCTTATCAAGCATAGCTCTACTAACAACCTCTTATTATAAGTTAATCGATAATTTAAGTCACAATCATTACAAAAATCAAGACTTTTTAATAAAAAATTAGTAGTACATAATTCTGATTGCAATAAATACTTTTCTTTTAGGCCTTCTGATTTATTTAATAATTGTATCGTTACCTGGTCTTTAGAAACCAACAAATCTCGTAAATGATCGGATAAACCATTAATAAAATGTTGACCATCAAAACCTTTTTCTAAAATATTATTGAATTTATTCAAAGCAGATGAAATATCATTCTTAAAAAGTGAATCTGTAATACTGAAATAATGATCATAGTCAAGAATATTTAACTGTTCCATAACCATTGCATTACTAAGTGTATTTTTTCCAAAACTTACTAATCTATCAAAAATAGAAAGAGCATCTCTCATAGAGCCATCTGCTTTCTCTGCAATTAAATTTAAAGAAGATGTATCCGTCTTTATATCTTCCTCTTTAGAAATAAATTCTAGATGTTTTACAATATCATTAATTCCAATTCTTTGAAAATCAAAAATCTGACATCTAGAAAGTATAGTAGGAATAATTTTTTGTTTTTCTGTAGTAGCTAAAATAAACTTTGCATGTTTAGGTGGCTCCTCAAGTGTTTTAAGAAACGCATTAAATGCTTGTAAAGATAACATATGCACCTCATCTATAATATAAACTTTGTATTTACCAATTTGTGGAGGAAATCGTACCTGATCAACTAATTTTCTTATATCGTCTACAGAATTATTGGAAGCAGCATCCAATTCAAAAATATTATATGAAAAATCATCAATATCACTTTCACTATTAAATTGATTGATTGCCTTAGCAAAAATTCTTGCACAAGTAGTTTTTCCAACACCTCTTGGCCCACAAAACAAAAAAGACTGAGCTAACTTACCACTACTAATTGCATTTATTAATGTTTCTGTTACAGAAAATTGACCAACTAAATTCTCAAATGTAGTTGGTCTATATTTTCGAGCTGACACTATAAAATTTGACATAGTTTAAGAAAATTTCAAAATGAGAAGCAAAACTAACATTTCTTAATGTAATAACAACAAAATAATCATATCAAATAAAAAAGAAATAAGACTATTCTTTTAAAATGTTTTTGTTAAATTTGCCGGCTTTAATAATTAAAAAATATATTAATGAATAATTACGAAACTGTTTTCATAGTAAATCCCGTTTTATCTGAATCCCAGGTAAAGGAAACAGTAAAAAAATTTACTGATCATATTAAGCAAAATAAAGGAAAAGTTACTCACGAAGAAAATTGGGGGTTAAAAAAGCTAAAATATACAATTCAGAAAAAAAAGACAGGATTTTATTATCTTATTGAATTTCAATCAGAAGGAAAAATCATAAATGATCTAGAGATAGAATTTAAAAGAGATGAACGTATCATTAGATGGCAAACAGTAAAGCTAGATAAATTTGCATTAGAATACGCAGAGAGAAGAAAAAAGAAAATTAATGATAATAAAACAAAAAATAATGAGTAAAAATGATATCACATATTTATCTCCAGTAGATATTGAAATTAAGCAACACAATCAATATTGTCGTTTTAAAAAAATGGGAATAAAGTATATTGATTATAAAGACCCTGATTTTCTGATGCGCTTCTTAAACGAGCAAGGAAAAATACTACCAAGAAGAATCACAGGTAATTCATTAAAATTCCAAAGAAGATTAGCTGTAGCTGTAAAAAGAGCAAGACAACTTGCTCTTCTACCTTATGTAGCAGATAATTTAAAATAATCACAAATAAAGAAGCTATGGAAGTTATATTAAAAGAAAATATTGAAAAATTAGGCTTTAAAAATGAAATTGTATCAGTAAAAAATGGGTATGGAAGAAATTACCTTATTCCAAAAGGCTTAGCTATACTAGCAACCAACTCAGCAAAAAAGATACTAGAAGAAAATCTAAGACAACGTAATAAAAAAGAAGAAACTGAGATTAATGATGCTAATAAAGCAGCAGAAAAACTCAATAAAATGGAAATCATTTTAAAAGCAAAAGTTGCAGAAGGAGGAGAAAAATTATTTGGATCAATAAAAACTTCCTTATTTGCAGAAAAAACAAAAGAATTAGGCCAAGAAATTGATACAAAGTTTATAAAACTACCTAAAATAAAAGAGCTAGGTAATTATGAAGCTGAAATAAGACTGCACAGGAATGTAACAATAAACATTCCATTTCAAGTAATTGCAGAATAATCAAATTGTTGTCTTCCATTTGACAATATTATAAGATTGTATCAAATTACTAACTTTGTAGGCAAAACACAAAAAAATGGGTTTATATAAAAAATATATTACAGAAATCCAACAAAGAGAAACTCAAGGATTAAACCCAAAGCCAATTGATGATGCTAAACTATTAGATGAAATCATCTCAAATATTAAAAACATTAATAGTATTTACAGAAAACAATCTCTTGATCTTCTAATATATAATGTTTTACCTGGAACAACTAGTGCAGCTACAGTAAAAGCTGAATTCCTAAAAAAAATTATTCTTGGCACATTATCAATTAAAGAAATAAGCATTGATTTTGCTTATGAACTACTAACACACATGAAAGGAGGTCCTTCCATAAGGATATTAATAGATCTAGCTCTTGGTAACAATGAAATTCTTGCCAAAAAAGCTGCAGAAGTACTCAAGACACAAGTTTTTTTATACGAAGCTGACACAAAACGCTTAGAGGAAGGTTTTAAAAAAAATAATAAAGTTGCTAAAGATATTATTCTAAGTTATTCTAATGCCGAGTTCTTTACTAATCTTCCTGATGTAGAAGAAGAAATAAAAGTTGTTACATATATTGCTGGAATAGGAGATGTTTCTACAGATTTATTATCACCAGGCAGTGAAGCGCACTCAAGAGCAGATCGAGAATTACATGGTAAATGCTTAATAAATACAACAACTCAAAAAAACCTTGTGAGTCTGCAAAAAAAACATCCTGAAAAAAAGATAATGCTAATTGCAGAAAAAGGAACAATGGGGGTAGGATCTTCAAGGATGTCAGGAGTCAATAATGTAGCATTATGGATAGGTCAAAAATCAAGTCCATATGTTCCATTTATAAATATTGCACCAATAGTTGCTGGCACAAATGGCATCTCTCCAATATTTTTAACTACTGTTAGTGTAACAGGAGGCATTGGTATTAATTTAAAAAATTGGAAAAAGAAAAAAGACGATAACGGAAGGGACATCTTAGATGAAGAAGGGGAACCAATACTTCAACAAGTATACTCTGTTGATACCGGTACTGTACTAACGATTAATACCAAGAAAAAGAAATTATATAAAAAAAATGAAGAACTAATAGATATAAGTGATGCTCTAACACCACAAAAAATGGAATTTATTAAAGCTGGAGGTTCATACGCTGTTGTATTTGGTAAAAAACTCCAAGCGTTTGCAGCTGGTCTTTTAAACATAGAAACTCCTAAAATCTATGCTCCATCAAAAGAAATCACTCATAAAAAACAAGGATTAACAGCTGTAGAAAAAATATTTAACAAAAATGCTGTTGGTATAAATTCTAAAAAAATACTACATGCTGGTTCAGATGTACGTGTAAAAGTAAATATCGTTGGCTCACAAGATACAACTGGACTTATGACTTCACAAGAATTAGAATCTATGGCAGCTACAGTAATTTCTCCAATTATAGACGGTGCATATCAATCTGGATGCCACACTGCTTCTGTATGGGATTCTAAAGCACAAGAAAACATTCCAAGATTAATGAATTTTATGAATAATTTTGGTCTTATAACAGCTCGTGATCCGAAAGAAAAATATCATGCAATGACTGATGTAATACATAAAGTACTTAATGATATTACTGTAGATGAATGGGCTATCATTATTGGAGGAGATTCACATACTAGAATGTCAAAAGGTGTAGCTTTTGGAGCTGACTCTGGAACTGTTGCACTTGCACTTGCTACAGGAGAAGTTTCAATGCCAATTCCTGAATCAGTAAAGGTAACCTTTAAAGGAAAAATGCACGAAAGTATGGATTTTCGTGATGTTGTTCATGCTACGCAAGCTCAGATGCTTGATAAGTTTTCAGGAGAAAACGTATTTCAAGGAAGAATTATTGAAGTTCATATTGGAACACTACTTGCTGACCAAGCTTTTACATTTACAGATTGGACTGCAGAAATGAAAGCTAAAGCTTCAATTTGTATTTCTCAAGACACCACTCTAATTCAATCACTAGAAATTGCAAAGAATAGAATTCAAATAATGATTGACAAAGGGATGGATAATAAAAAAGGTGTTCTTAAAAAATTGATCCATAAAGCTAGCAAAAGAATTAAAGAAATTGAATCAGGAATAAAACCAGCACTAACTCCTGATGCTAATGCAAAATATTTTGCTGAATTTGAAGTTGATTTAGATATTATTGCTCAACCAATGATTGCTGATCCTGATGTACAAAATGAAGATGTTTCGAAACGGTATACTCATGATACTATTAGAGGATTGTCTTATTATAAAGGAAAGAAAAAAGTAGATCTTGGATTTGTGGGATCTTGTATGGTGCATAAAGGAGATCTTAAAATTCTTGCACAAATGCTTAAGAATCTTGAAGAAAATCAAGGAGAAGTAACATTTAAAGCTCCTCTGATTGTAGCGGCTCCTACATATAATATTATTGAAGAACTTAAAGAAGAAGGTGACTGGAATATACTCCAAAAATACTCTGGTTTTGAATTTGATGATGATAAACCAAAAAATATAGCACGAACAAAATACGAAAACATGATGTACCTAGAAAGACCTGGATGTAACTTATGTATGGGAAATCAAGAAAAAGCAGAAAAAGGCGATACTGTAATGGCTACTTCAACTAGATTATTTCAAGGACGTGTTGTTGCAGATTCAAAACGCAAAAAAGGAGAATCACTACTAGCTTCGACACCAGTAGTAGTCCTTTCTGCAATTCTAGGAAGAACACCGAATCTGAAAGAATATCAAGATGCGGTTTTAAATATCAATTTAACGAAATTTGCACCTCCTAGCAAAAAACTATGTTCATAATACTTTAAGCTTTTTATCTTACTTACAGTAATTGATATTTATTGTTTTGTAAATTTGTATTGTGAAATATTTAATTTTAATATTATTATTACTACCTAATTTAGTTAAATCTCAAGCTCCTGGCTGTCCAAATATTAATGTAAATGACACAACCGTTACATGTGATGCACCATGTGTTGATTTAATTGCAGAGTATCTACATACCGGAGAAACTACATCATATGATGTACAAACAATACCATATACTCCTCCATATGGATTTACAGGAGGGACTTCAGCATTTGTAGGAATAGATGATATATTTTCTAACGTTATCACAATACCTTTTGACTTTTGTTTTTATGGAAATACATACAATCAACTAGTCGTAGGAGCAAATGGATTAATATCCTTTGACATTAGTTTAGCAAATACTTTTTGTACATTCGGATACTCAGCTAGTATTCCATCAACCCCTACTTTAACAGGTCCTTATGAAAATGCTATTCATGGTGCTTTTCATGATATTGACCCATCAGTAGCCGGAGATATTAATTATGCAACGCTAGGAACAGCTCCATGTAGAACTTTTGTTGTCAATTTTAGTAATGTAGCTCAATTCTCATGCACAAATTTATTAACAACACAACAAATAGTAATTTATGAGACAACAAATACTATTGAAGTATACATTGAAAACAAACCAACATGTACAACATGGAATTCTGGAAATGCTCTTATTGGAATACAAAACATTGGGGCAACTCAAGGCATATGCCCACCTAACAGAAATACGGGACCTTGGAGTGCAACTCAAGAAGCATGGAGATTTACCCCAAATGGAACCGCAAATTATAGCGTAGAGTGGTTTGATAATTTAGGAGTTTCACAAGGATTTGGAGACACATTAAATGTATGCACCCAAAATCAAGAAGATTATACTGCTGAGATAACCTATATTAATTGCAATGGCACAACTGTGACAGAAACTGTGACAAGCACAGTATTTGTAAATGGAGCTGGAGGACAAATAGCAAGCCTAGGACTTCCCGACACAATTAAAAGCTGTACTAATAATGTCACCATAGAGGCAAGTGATAATTTTGATACATATGACTGGAGTACAGGAGAAAACACATCAAGTATTATAGTAAATCAATCAGGAAATTATATACTTGAAGCTACACAAAGTGGGTGTGATGGAGATGACACAGTATATGTATCAATCGTAAATGCAAATATATTACAGAACGATACAACTATATGCGAATTAGATACAATAAATCTTACAATCGAAGAAATTAATACTAATATAAACTGGTCTACTGGAGAATCTAACAGTAATATTATCATTTACCCTATAGAAGACACTCAATATTGGGTTGAGATTAATGACGGGATAACAAGCTGTACAGACAGTATACAAATAAATATTAATAATCTACCAATAGTAGATATCTCTGGAACATCTAATATATGTAAAGGAGATTATGCATCTATAGTATTAAACATACAAGGTCAAGCAAATTACAATCTAAATCTGAATCAAGAAATATTATCATATTCAGAAAATTATATTGAATTTACTATAAATCCAGAAGAAACAACAATTTATACGATTGATTATATTACTGATGCATATTGTACAAATGATTCTAACAAGACTCATCAAATTATTGTCAATCCAATACCTCAGCCTAATATTATACCTTCATTCTATGAAATTTATCCAAATGAAGAAATAATATTAGAAACAAATAATATATACACGAATTATTCATGGTATAATGAAAATGATTCACTTATATCCCAAAATAAAAATATCATTGCTGACAGCACATTATCTGTATATGTGATTGTAGAAAGCACGGAAGGATGCCTAGGGGAATCAGAAATAGCAATAGTACAATATATACCAAGAGTTATACTATACATACCAAATACTTTTACTCCAAATGGTGATGAACATAATGAAGTATTCTTTATAACCGGAGAGTATGTGAAAAATTTTTACATGAATATTATTGATAGATGGGGAGAAAGTATATTCTCAACTAATGACATTAATAAACATTGGGATGGAAGACATCAGGGCAGGCTAGTACAACAAGGAAGCTACACTTATAACATACAAATTACAGGAGAAGATAACAGAGACTTTATCAAAAACGGTATTATTAATGTAATATATTAACAATAAGGAATAGCTTCAATAAAATCTGTTTTCTTATTATGATAATCTATCTTGCAACAATAGTGAAAAAGCCCATTGGTAAGCACTAAGAAATCAGCTTGTAATTGAGCATTATATTTAAAAATCTGCAATAATACATCTTCTGTAATTTTGACAGTTGAGGCTTTACACTCAACTATGATTTTTGCACTACCATCATTATTATAAACAACAATATCTGCACGAGTGTTTATATTATTATATTTAATCATTTTCTCAATACTCATGAGTCCTAAAGGATATCTTTTTTCTCTCGACAAATAAGAGATAAAATGTTGCCTCACCCACTCTTCAGGAGTAAGAAAAAAATATTTTTTTCTTACCTGACAAAAAACTTGTGTAATCCCATCAACTAATTTAATTTTGAGATCTACTTTCGGTAAGTTTAATGAAGGATATTTCATAAAAAACAAAATAAATGAATTATACGGCAATCATATCATCAATTAATAAAAAAGATTTTAGACCAATCTATTTTTTAATTGGTGATGAGCCTTATTATATTGATAAACTTACTACAATATTTGCAAATGAAGTATTAACATTAGAAGAAAAAGAATTTAATCAAGTAGTATTATATGGAAAAGATGTTTCAATAGAACAAATTATATTAGAAGCAAAACAGTTTCCTTTTAATAGTTCTAAAAGAGTTGTAATTATCAAAGAAGCTCAACATATAAAAAATCTTAACAAAATAATTACTTATATAGAAAAACCACAAGAAAGCACAATGCTAATTCTTTGTTTAAAAAACAAATCTATTGACAAAAGAACAGTGTTTGGAAAAAAAGTTTATAGTAAATGTGTAGTATTTGAAAGCAAAAAACTTTATGACAATAATATTCCTAAGTGGATTTTAGAATATGTAAATAACAAAGGACAAAAGATTAGTCATGAAGCAATAGCAGTATTAAGCAATAACATTGATAATGATTTATCTAAAATATCCAATGAACTAGAAAAACTCATGCTCTTAACTACAAAAGAAAAAGAGATCACTAGAGAATTAATCCAAAAACATATTGGTATTAATAAAGATTACAATGTTTTTGAACTACAAAACGCTT
>MDSW01048679.1_pt1 | contig 13440 bp, 17 predicted proteins | sample 811171 | NCBI WGS metagenome assembly MDSW01 (sample SAMN05326641, study PRJNA326480) | marine metagenome | isolation source: seawater | place: Atlantic Ocean: North West | collected 2012 | reverse complement strand
TCTACTACTTAGCTGATCTTTTTTAACAAATTTTGTCATGAATGCGGGATTAATACTTATAATTACTTATATTGTCAATTTATTATATTTTGTTTGAGATAGAATTTATAATTTTATTAGAGTATAAAAATATTATATATATATGCCTTTTAAAGGTAATAGCATGCTAAAAATACAATGAAATATTAAAGGAGTTTTATGAGTGATAAAAAAAAAGAAATTAGTCCAAAAACATATAAATTTGATACACTTAGTTTGCATGCTGGGTATCAACCGCATAAAAATGCTGGTTCTAGACAAGTTCCTATCTATCAAACAACTTCATATTTATTTGATGATGTTGATCATGCTGCAGCATTATTTAATTTAGAAAGAGGTGGTCATATTTATAGTAGAATTTCTAATCCAACAGTAGGTGTGCTTGAAGAAAGAGTTGCTTCACTTGAAGGAGGAACTGCTGCACTAGCAACTTCTTCTGGTATGAGTGCAATTTTTTTAACTGTAATGACTCTTTGTGAAGCCGGTGATCACTTAGTTGTATCTTCACAATTATATGGAGGAACAGTTAATTTATTTAGATTAACATTGCCAAAATTTGGAATAACTTGCACATTTGTTAAACCAAGAGATACAGAAGGTTTTAAAAAAGCAATTAAAAAAAATACTAAAGGTATATTTGGAGAACTAGTTGGTAATCCTGGTAATGAACTTATGAACATGCCTGAAGTTGCAAAAATTGCTCATGATGCTGGTATTCCTTTAATTGTTGATGCAACATATCAAACTCCTTATCTTTGCAAACCATTTGAACATGGAGCTGATATTGTTGTACACTCATTAACAAAATGGATGGCTGGACACGGATCATCTATGGCAGGTATTTTGGTTGAAGGTGGAAATTTTGATTGGATGCAAAATGATAAATTTCCAACAATGACAACTCCTTATGAAGGGTATCATGGATTGTCTTTTGCGGAAGAGTTTGGACCAACAGCTTTTACCATGAAAGCAAGAGCCGAAGGTATGAGAGATTTCGGCCCGTGCTTAAGCCCACAAAATGCTTGGAATGTTTTACAAGGTATTGAAACCTTATCTGTTAGAATGAAAAAGCATTGTTCAAATGCTGAAGAAATGGTTAAATATTTATTAGGACATGAGAGTGTCGCTTGGGTTTCACATCCTAGTGTTCCAGATCACCCAGATCATGATTTAGCAAAAAAACTTTTACCTAATGGTAGAGGTTCTATGATAGCATTTGGTATAAAAGGTGGAAAAGATGCTGGTGTTGCATTTATAAATAATGTTAAATTAGCATCTCATCTTGCTAACGTTGGTGATACTAGAACTTTAGTTATACATCCTGCTTCTGGAACGCATTCTCAAATGGATGAAGCTACTTTGAAATTTGCAGGATTATCACATGATATGATTAGATTATCAGTAGGTATAGAGGATATCGATGATATTAAAAATGATTTTGAAGTAGGTTTTAGAGCTGCTAGAAAACCAAGACTTGTATCAAATCAATGAAATTTAAAGTGAATGGAGAAGAGGTATACGCCTCAACAGGTGGTCGACCTTTCGATAAAAAAAAACCTTTAATTATTTTTGTTCATGGTAGTGGCTTAACTCATATGACTTGGGTTCTGCAAACAAGATATTTTGCTTTTCATGGTTATAGTGTTTTAGCATTAGATATGCCAGGCCATGGTCTCTCGGGAGGCAAAAGTTTAAAATCTATTGAAGATATGGCTGAATGGGTAAATGACGTCATAAAGTCTGTAGGTTATAAAGAAGCTTCATTAGTAGGTCATTCTCAGGGTTGTTTGGTTACTATAGAATGTACGTCAAGATATCCTAATAAAATAAAAACTTTAAGTTTAATGGGTGGAGCTGGAGCTATTCCCATGAATCCAGAGTTACTTTCGCTTGCCGAAAATAATGATCCAAAAGCAGTCGATTTAATGATGGATTGGGCCCACGGACCAGCAGGACATTTTGGAGGTCATCCAGTTCCAGGATTATATCACATTAATACTGGAACTATGTTAGCTAAAACAAGAACTATACAAAACACTCTTGGTGTAGATTTTAGAGCTTGTGATAATTATAAAAATGGATTCGAGGCGGCAAAAAAAATTAAATGTCCAACTCTTTCAATTTTGGCTACAGATGACAAAATGTGTCCAGTTAAAGAAGGTAAAAAACTGGCATCATTGATTGAAGGGAGTCAAGTTGATATTATTGATAATTGTGGACATATGATGCTGCTTGAAGAGGCTGATAGAGTATTAAAAGTACTAAAAAATTTTGTTACAACCAATTATCCTCCAAAAAATTAACATTTTTAAGCTTGATTGTCGTCCTTACTTAAAGGAAAATAATAAAAAAAAAGGAGAGATAAATGAGCAAAAATCCAGAGACAATTGTACTGCATGGAGGTGATTACAGAAGTGATCCAGCAACAACAGCTGTAGCAGTGCCGTTATATAGAACAACATCTTACCAATTTAATGATACAGGTCATGCAGCAAATCTATTCGCACTTAAAGAATTTGGTAATATTTACACAAGAATAATGAATCCTACTAACGATGTGTTAGAAAAAAGAGTAGCAGCATTAGAAGGAGGTCTTGCAGCATTAACAGTTGGATCAGGCCAAGCAGCATCAACTTTTGCTATTATGAATGTTTGCCAATCGGGCGATAACTTTATTAGTTCAACTGATTTGTATGGTGGAACAGTTAATCTATTTACTCATACTTTAAAAAAACTTGGCATTGAATGCAGATATGCAGATCCATCAGACCCTAAAAATTTTGAAAAATTAATTGACGAAAAAACTAGATGTTTTTATGCTGAAACACTACCAAATCCATACCTAAGAGTTTTTCCAATTAAAGAAGTTTCAGATATAGGAAGAAAACATAACATACCGCTAATTATGGATAATACAGCTTCGCCAGTTATATGTAAACCAATTGAACATGGTGCAGCTGTTGTTGTTCATTCATTAACTAAATTTATAGGTGGTCATGGAACAGTTATTGGCGGATGTTTGGTTGATGGAGGTAATTTTGATTGGACAGCAGATCCAAAAAGACAACCACTCTTTAATGAACCAGATATGAGTTATGGAGGTGCTAAATGGGGTGAAGTTGTTCCACAACTTACAGGGGCAAATGTGTCTTATGTTGTAAGAGCAAGAGTATGTTTGCTAAGAGATTTAGGAGCACCTTTAGCTCCAGATAACGCTTGGGGAATAATACAAGGCCTAGAAACAGCTCCTTTGAGAATGAAACAACATTGTACTAATGCAGAAAAAGCTGTGGATTTTTTAAAAAAACACAAAAATGTTGAAAGAGTTATCTATCCTACTCTTCATGAAGGCGAAATAGCAGCAAGATCAAAAAAGTATTTAAAAGGTGGTAATGGTGCTCTGGTTGGAATTGAAGTTAAGGGTGGTGTAGAAGCTGGAAAAAAATTTATAGAGTCTCTTAAAATGTTTTATCATGTTGCTAATATTGGTGATGCTAGAAGTTTAGCTATACATCCTGCAACAACTACTCATAGTCAATTAACAGAGGAAGAATTGCTAGCAGCTGGAGTAACACCTGGATATGTACGATTGTCTATAGGTATAGAACATTCTGATGATATTATTGCTGATTTAGATCAAGCATTAAACGAGTCAGGAAAACCTAACTTGAAGGCTGTTGGTTAAAATTTGTATTTAAGTAACAAAAATAAATACAAGATGTAACTAAGAAAATTGAACTTATTTGGTGCATAGATGAAATTAATATCTCTGCACCATAAAGAAGTGTCAAAATACCGAGCACTATCTGTAATAATATTAATATTCCTAAAATATTTATAGAAAAATATAAATATTTAATTTTTTTTTTGTAAATTTTTATAAACATATAAAAATAAAATATTGTGATTAAATAAGCCAAATTTCTATGTAAAAACTGTACTAATGAGGGATCACTTAAAGCACTAAATTTAAATAAATTAAAAAAGTTATTATCATCAGGAAAATATGAAGAGCCCATTAAAGGCCAGCTATTATAAATTTTACCTGCATCCATTCCTGAAACAAAAGCACCAACGGCAATTTGACAGAAAATTAAAAATAAGAAAATAAATGGAATATAAGAATTTATCATATTTATATTATTATTTGTTATTCTTAACTTTAAATAATTCCATAAAATCAGTGATAAAATAATAAAAGCCACTATTAAATGTAAAGATAATCTAAAATGACTTACATCAACTTTATCAACTAAACCACTTGAAACCATATACCAGCCTATGAATCCCTGGAAACAAATTAAAAAAAATATTAAGTATAAATTTTTCAATTTGTAGAAACCAACTTTTGTCGAAAAGTATATAAGTGGTATAAGAAAACCTATTCCAATTAATCTACCTAAAAATCTATGTATCCACTCCCACCAAAATATTATTTTAAACTCATTAAGAGTCATCATGTAATTTTGAAGTTTAAATTCAGGAATTTGCTTATATAAATCAAAATAATTATTCCAATCATTTTCATTTAATGGTGGCAAAAAACCACTAAATAACTGCCATTGTGTAATAGATAAACCTGAATCGGTTAATCTTGTTAGTCCACCGACTGCTATCATAATTGATATGATCCAAAACATAATCATTAACCAAATAGAAATATTATTTTTAACAATATTATTTTCTATATACATATTTGAATAAATATAATAATTATTAATATATCCAATTAAATAAATGTCGCCTCTAAATAAAAAAAAATTAACAATAATAAGAAATAAACTCGATAAACTTGATAATTCACTAATAAAAATAATTAAAAAAAGAACAAATCTAGTAAAAAAAGTTTTAAAATTAAAAGAAACAAAAAAACAAATTGTTGATAAAAAAAGAATTAATATAATACTTAAAAATATTAAAAAAAAATCAATAAAAAATAATATTGATCCTGTTATAACAAAAAAAATTTGGCTTAATATGATTAGAGCTTATATTGATTTTGAAAAAAGAAATTTTAAAAAAAAATAAATTATTTGCTATGAGGTGGAAGTTTCTTTTCAACAAAAACTTCATGTTTTCTTGTAGCTGGATTATATTTTCTTGATTTTAATTTTACTTTAGCTTTTTCACCACCGGCTGGTTTTTTAACATAATAAAAAAAAGGACTATCTGGTTTAGATTCAGGAACTAGTCTTACTTTAATGTGAGTTTTTTTTGCCATATTATTTTTTTAATTCTTTAATTATTTTTGAAATTTTATTTAATTTAGATTTCAAAATATTTTTTGTGTTTATAGATATATTAGAATATTCGTCAAGATCTGAATTATTTTGATTTAACTGTTTTTTTACTCCATTTATTGTCATTCCCTTGTCTTTTAATAAAAATTTAATTTCTTTTAAAATTTCTATTGTTTTACTGTCGTAATATCTTCTATTTCCTGCAAATATTTTTGGTTTAATTTGTTTAAATTCCTTTTCCCAATATCTAAGTGTATGGGTTGTCAAGCGACCGTTTTTTAAGTTAACTAAGTTTAATATTTTGGCAACTTCACTTATTGACTTATAAATACTGTCATTATTATTATTCATTATTAATAAATTTTTTTAGTTCATTTGAAGCTTTAAATAAAATAACATTCCTTTCAGATATAACAGCAATTTTTTTTGTTTTTGGATTTCTTCCTAATCTTTGCTTTTTTTTTCTTAATGAAAAAGTGCCAAATTTTGCAATTTTAACTTTATTTTTTATAATAATATTATTTAGTATAATTTGAAATATATCTTCTAATAAGGTTTCACTTATTTTTTTTGAAAAACCTATTTGCATATAAATAGAATTAACAATTTCTTTTTTTGTTAAATTGATTCTCATTATTCTACATTATATTTTCTTTAATTTTATTAATCAAATCACCTCTAATCGTTTTTTCACATACTTCTAAAGAATATGAGAAACCTAATGCATCAGTAGAACCATGGCTTTTTATAACAGGTTTATCTAATCCTAATAAAATTGCTCCATTATATAATCTTGGATCAAGTTTATCTTTAAATTTTTTTAAATTTTTTGAATTTAATAATGATGAAAATTTTCCTAAAATTGAATTTGTTAATGCTTTTCTCAATTCATTAACAATAAAATTTGCTGTACCTTCAGCAGTTTTTAATGCAACGTTTCCAGTAAATCCATCTGTAACGATTACATTAACTTTCCCAACCATGATTTCATTACCTTCGATATATCCATGAAATTCATAAAGAGGGTTATTATTCTGAGTAAGTTTTTGATAAGTATTTTTTATAACATTATTACCTTTAATTTCTTCAGAACCAATATTTAAAAGTGCAACTTTAGGAGTATCATTATTGAATAAAGCCCTGTAAAGAGCTGATCCCATTAGACTAAAATCGACTAAATTTTTTTCATTACATTCAATATTGGCTCCTAAGTCTAAAACTAAATTCATTCCTTTGTTGTTAGGCCACAAACCTGAAAGAGCTGGCTTATCAATATTTTCAATCATTTTGAGATTTAACTTTGCAATAACAAATAATGCGCCTGTATTACCAGCTGAAATAATTGCATCAGCTTCGTTGTTTTTTAAACATTCAATTGAAAGCCATAAACTTGTATCTTTACCTTTTTTTGCCGCAGCTAAAGCACTATCATCACCTTCTACAAATTTACTTGTATGAAAGATTTTTATTTGACTTTTTTTAATATTAAACTTTTCAATCAATGGATCAATTAATGATTTATCACCAAAAATTTTATAATTAACATTTTTTGATTTTTTTGAATGTATTGAAACACCTTCTATAACTTTTTGTGGAGAATTATCGCCACCCATTGCATCAATTGCAATTGTAATGGGTTCTTTCATAAAAATTATTCTTTAGGATCTAAAACTTGTCTTCCTTTATAAAAACCTGTTTTTAAATCTAAATGATGTGATAATCTATATTCGCCGGATTTTTTATCCTCAATTATATTTTTTGAAGAAAATTTAATATGAGAACGTCTTTTTCCAGCTCTAGATTTAGTTGTTTTACGTTTTGGTACAGCCATAATTAAATTTTTAAGTTTAATATATCTTTTGTAAACTGATTTAAAGTATTTTCTGAGAGAAATTTTCTATATTTTTCAAAATAATCAACATAATATTGGATATCATCACCAATTTTAAGAAAATCACTCAAAATATTGATTTTAGAAATGTTATCTAGATTTGGCCAATTTTCAATTTTTTCAATTATTGAATAAAATAAATTAATATATTGCTTCATTTTTTTATTAACAGATACATCGCCATAGCCTATTTCTCTAATAGATAATTCAATTTGTCTCATAAAAAAATCAAATATATCCTGACTTTCTTCTTTAGAAATAAAATCTTTATAATTTTTTAAAAAAAAACCAAAATGAAAAAAGAGAATAATCAACCTGTCAGAAAAGGTTTCATTTTGCTCAAGTTTCAAATAAAATTTTTTATTTCTAGTTAATTTTATTAGATTGTTGTAAATATTTAATTTATTATTAGTCATATGAAAATATTGGTTTTATTTATTTTTTTATTTACACTTAATTGTTCAACAAATAAAGTTTCAAAAGTGCATGGAATTAGATTAATTGAAAATAAATATGAAAAAGTACAATTAAATAAAGACAATAAAAACGATGTTAAAAACCTCATTGGTCCACCTTCAATCATAAGTAGTTTTGATAATAATAAATGGTTTTATATAGAAAGAGAAAAAACAAATCAATCAATAGTTAAATTAGGAATTAAAAAAATAGAAAAAAATAATGTTCTAATATTACAATTTAATAATTTGGGAATATTGAAGAATAAAAAAATTTTAAATTTAGATGACATGAATAAGATTGCTTTTAATAAAAATAAAACTGAAAAAAAATTCAAACAAGATAATTTTTTATATAATGTATTCTCATCTTTAAGAGAAAAGATTAATGCACCTACGCGTAGCAGGAAGAAATAAAATTAGCCTGCAATAACAGCTAAAAGTAATAAAGCTACAATATTTGTTATTTTGATCATTGGATTTACTGCGGGACCGGCTGTATCTTTATATGGATCGCCTACTGTATCTCCTGTTACTGCAGCTTTGTGAGCCTCTGAGCCTTTTCCTCCAAACTTTCCATCTTCAATATATTTCTTTGCATTATCCCAAGCTCCACCTCCGGCTGTCATTGAAACAGCAACAAATAATCCTGTAATTATTACTCCAAGCAACATAGCGCCTACAGATGCTAAAGCAGCAACTTGTCCTCCAATAGAATAAATTACGAAGTATAATACTATTGGTGAAAGAACCGGTAATAGCGAAGGTATAATCATTTCTTTAATTGCTGCTTGCGTTAATAAGTCAACTAACTTTCCATAATCTGGTTTAGCTTTACGTTTCATTATTCCAGGTATTTTTTTAAATTGTCTTCTAACTTCAACAACAACAGCACCACCTGCTCTACCAACTGCTTGCATACCCATAGAACCGAATAAATATGGTAGCATACCTCCAATTAATAAACCAACAACAACAAAAGGATTTGATAAGTCAAAAGTTACCACAATCCCTTCTAATTTTGACCCAGCAACTTTAGAAAAATGTTTTATATCTTCTGTATAAGCAGCAAATAAAACCAGAGCTCCCAAACCAGCTGATCCTATTGCATAACCTTTAGTTACAGCTTTAGTTGTATTACCTACAGCATCCAATGCATCAGTAGTTTTTCTTACATTTTTTGGAAGATTAGACATTTCAGCTATACCTCCTGCATTGTCAGTAACTGGGCCATAAGCATCTAAAGCAACCACCATCCCAGCTAAAGCCAACATTGTAGTTACAGCAATAGCAATACCATAAAGTCCAGCAATATAATTTGTAAGTAGAATACCCGCAACTATTATTAAAGCTGGTATTGCTGTTGCTTCCATAGAGACTGCTAAACCTTGAATTACATTAGTTCCATGTCCAGTAGTTGATGATGCAGCTACACTTTTTACAGGCCTATAATTAGTTCCAGTATAATATTCTGTAACCCAAATAATTAATCCTGTTATTACTAAACCGATAATTCCGCAATAGTATAAACTTAAACCTGAAAAAGATTTATTGCCAACATTATAAATTGAATCGAAACCGATAACATAATCAGTAACAGGATATAAAACTATTAATGAGATTATTGCAGTTGCAACAAATCCTTTATATAAAGCATTCATTACATTTTTTGACTTTCCAAGCTTAACAAAAAAGGTACCAATTATTGATGTTAGTATACAGGCGCCTCCAATAGTTAGAGGATAAATCATCATATTCATATCACCATGAAAAAAAATTGAAGAAAGAACCATTGTAGCAACAATAGTAACAGCGTATGTTTCAAATAAATCAGCTGCCATACCTGCACAATCGCCAACATTGTCCCCAACGTTGTCAGCAATTACAGCTGGATTTCTTGGGTCATCCTCAGGAATTCCTGCTTCAACTTTACCAACTAAATCAGCTCCTACATCAGCTCCTTTTGTAAATATTCCTCCACCCAATCTTGCAAATATAGAAATTAAAGATGCACCAAAACCTAATGCAACTAAAGCATTAACTATTTCTCTCTCATCAATACCAAGTTTTAGTAAAATAAAGTAATATACAGCTATAGATAATAAAGCTAATCCAGCAACAAGCATTCCTGTAATTGCACCAGATTTGAAAGCAATTGACAAACCATACGCAAGACCTTTTCTTGAAGCTTCAGCAGTTCTGACATTTGCCTGCACTGATACTAGCATTCCAACATAGCCAGCTATTCCAGATAAAGTTGCACCAACCAAATATCCTACTCCAACTAAAAAACTAAATGAAAAACTAATAATTATTAAAACTACTAATCCAACTATTGCAATTGTTTTATATTGTCTATTTAAGTAAGCTTTTGCTCCAATTTGAATCGCATTAGCAATTTCTTGCATTTTATTATTACCTGAACTTGATTTAATAATTCCAACTCCTGTAACAAATCCGTAAACGATTGATAATAAGCCAGCAAATATTGTGTAGTATAAAATAGTTTCAATTGAAGTATTCATGTTTTCCTTAAATAGATTTAATTTTTAATTTTAAAATCCGGACATTACAAAAAAAAGCGTAAAAGGCAATATTTAACTTACTAAAATTTATGTAAATAACCTTCGTAATTCAAAGATTTTAACAGTTTTTCATTGTTAATAATTCTATATACATGAGATTGATTTGTAATAGTTCCAATTAGAGTAATTTTTTGATTGATTCTTTTTGAAAGATTTTTGATATAAGACCTATTTTTTTTTGAAGAAGAAAAAATTATTTGGTAGTCATCACCTTTTGATACATAATTTATAACTTTTTTATTATTTTTTGTTAAATAAGATTTTAAATTTTTAGATATTGGCAAGTTATTTATAAATAAATTAAATCCAAATTTTTGTTCATTAACCAGTTTCTTCAAATCAGAAATCAATCCATCGGAAATATCAAGAGAAGATGTTGCAATTTTAGATAAATAACTATGAATATTTACAGGTAAATCTGGCTTGTAATATTTACTTGTAAAATAATTGTTCATTTTTTTACTCATTGTTATTTTTTTTTTAAGTATATTTAGGCCAACATAACTGTCACCTAAATTGCCTGTTACATATATATCATCACCTAAATTCGTACTATTTCTTTTAACAATATTTTTGGAATATCCTAATGTAGTAACAGAAAAAGATGATTTTTTTGAATTAACAGTATCTCCACCAGACAATAAAATATTAAATTTTTTTTGTTCTTCATTAATAGATTTAGAAATTAATTTAAGATTTCTTATACTAAAATGTTTTTTATCTCCACTGCCTGAAATAAAAATATATTTAGGAGTTACGCCCTTGCAATATAAATCAGAAATTGAGGATCTTATAATTTTTTTAATAACAAGATATGGATTTTTAAAATTTAAATAATGATAGCCTTCATTGTAAGTATCAACGGAAATAACCAGTTTTTTATTTTTATCAAAAAAAACATCATCATTTAGATTTAAAGCGCAGGGGTTATTTTTTGTTAATTTTTGAAAATAATTCTTTATTATATTAAATTCATCCATTAGAAATTCTAATTTTTTTTGATATTTTATCTAGTAGTGCATTTAAGTATTTAGTTTGAGAATCTTCAATAAAAAAATTTGAGGCATTTAAATATTCTTTAATAATAATTTTAATTGACGTTTTTGGTTTATATAAAAACTCAAAAATTGCACTTTTTATTATTACATGGAAAACTTTATCTAAATTTTTCATATTAAGATCCAAATTTAGATGACTATTAATTTCTTCACTTATAATTTCATCTCTTTCTATGGTCCCGTTAACAACATCTTTAATAAATTTTTTAAATCTATGCTTTGGAAAAGTTAAATTTTCCTCTTTATTAAAAAATTTTCCATATAGCTTTTGTATAATTATAACTCTTGGGTTTTTATTTGGAGAGTATTTTAAATTCATGCTACTGGGAAATTACTGAAATTACTGCTTGAGTTGCCTCTTTGCCTTTTGTATATCTAGCTTTAGCTTGTTTTAAATTCAAACATGTTATTACTCCATTACCAATTGGTTTTTTGTTGTCTATAGATAAATTCATTATAGCTAACGTTGTTGCATTTGAAATGAAATCAAAATGTGGAGTTTCACCTTTTATAACACAACCTAAAGCAATAAAAGCATCAAACTTCTTAATGTTTTTGGAAATTGTAACAGGTATTTCAAAAACACCCGGAACATTAATTATTTTATATTTTAAATTATTTTTAATTAATAATTCAATTGAACTTTTAAGCATCTTGGATGATATATTTTTATAATAATTGGACGAAACAATAAGTATTTTTTTCATTTAATAATTTCCTGTCTATTTATTTTAATACCGTATCCATCTAAACCAACTACCTTCTTTTTAGATCTTGTAACTAATATCATATTCTTAATTTTTAACGATTTAATAATTTGGGCACCAATACCATAATTTTTTATTAGTTTATCTTGTCCTTTATTATAAAAATCTTTACTTTTATACTGCTTAAGAGTTTGTATGACAGATTGAAGATTTGGATCTCTAATAAATACCAAAACACAATTATTAAATTTTTTGAAATAACTAATAGTTTTGTCAAAAGAATGAGGAAGTTTTTGATTTATTAAGTAATTTTCAACTACATTTGACGATATAACTCTTAATCTTGGTATAGAGCCCTTCTTTAAATTGCCCTTTATTAAAGCAAAATGTTCAGATCCATCTAGTAAATTTTCAAAAACTTTGATTTTATAAGTTTGATTTTTAACTTTAATTTTTGAGGTTTTTTTTAATTTAATTAATTTCTCTTTTTTAAGTCTATATGAAATTAAATCATCAATTTTAGCTATTTTTAAATTATGTTTTTTTGCAAACTTAAAAAGGTCATCGCCCTTTGCCATGGTTCCATCTTCATTCATTATTTCACAAATTACAGCTGAAGGATTTTTTTTTGCTAATTTTGATATATCTACTGAGGCTTCTGTATGACCTGCTCTAACAAGTACACCTCCATCTCTTGAAATTATTGGAAAAACATGCCCTGGTGAAACAATATCTTTTTTCTCTATATTTTTTTTTGTCGCAACTTTTATAGTTCTGGCTCTATCTTTAGCAGAAATACCTGTTGTGATACCTTTTCTTGCTTCAATTGAAACTGTAAATGCAGTTTGATTTTTTGACTCATTTATACGAGTCATAAAATTTAATCCTAATTTTTTTGCCTGATTTGTATTAAGTGTCAGACATATCAAGCCTCTACCGTAACGTGCCATAAAATTAATTTTATGAGGATTTACATCAGAAGCACAAAAAACAAGATCGCCTTCATTTTCACGATTTTCATCATCTACGAGAATGTACATTCCACCCCGCTTTGCAATTTTAATTATATTTTCTACTGAGCTGTATCTATTTTTTAACATTTATGAATTTTTTTACATATTTTGACAAAATATCAATCTCAATATTAACTAAATGGTTTTTTTTAAGAAATTTTAAATTAGTTAATTTTAGAGTATGCGGAATTACCCATATCTCAAAAGATGATTTATTTATTTTAGAAATTGTTAAAGATACACCATTTATTGCAATAGAGGCTTTACCAACTAAATATTTTAGAAACTTTTTATCAAGTTTAAATTCATAAATTTTAGATTTATCAGACTTTTTAATTGAAACAACTTTACCTACTGTATCTACATGACCTTGACATATATGGCCAGAAATACGTTGTCCATATTTAAGTGATAGTTCAAGATTAATTTTATCTCCAACTTTAATTTTTTTA
>MDSW01069870.1_pt1 | contig 13442 bp, 13 predicted proteins | sample 811171 | NCBI WGS metagenome assembly MDSW01 (sample SAMN05326641, study PRJNA326480) | marine metagenome | isolation source: seawater | place: Atlantic Ocean: North West | collected 2012 | reverse complement strand
TCATCAAATAATACTCTATTATCAAAAAGACTAGTTGTTACAAAAATATTGGGATACATTTGCCTTTTAATATTATTATAAGGAGCATAAGACTTTATATACTCAAAATGTTTTTTATATTTTTTAGCATTACCGAATTCTTTAAACTCTCCAACTGTTAAAGGCAAGGTATGATCCAAGTTAGTAGTAAGAGAGTCGACAAAGGGAACTGCCATTATAGCGCCTAAAAAAATTTCTGGTGTTTTATTTAAAACTGTACCTATTAATAAACCACCTGCACTTCCCCCCATTCCTATAATCTGCTTTTGTTTAGTATATTTCTTTTTGATCAGAAACTTAGCGCAAGAAATATAGTCTTCAAAGGTGTTTTTTTTATTTAGCATCTTTCCTTCTTTCCACCAGCTCATTCCACATTCCATACCACCCCTAATATGGGCATTAGCCCAAATAATACCCCTATCAAGAAGTGCTAATTTATTGGATGAAAACCCGTTACCCAGGGAAGATCCATAAGCCCCATATCCATATAGTAATAGTTTTGATTTTCCATTTAACTTAGTTTTTTTATGCCTTATAACAGTAATTGGAATCTTTTTATTATCGTGAGAATCTGTATAAATCCTTTCTACCAAATAGCTGTTCTCGTTATATCCTGATGGTATAGTTTGCTTTTTTACTATTTTGTATTTATCAGTTTTTAAATTATAAAGTATTGTTTTATAAGTAGATTTAGGGCTTGAATGTGAAATATATATGTAGTTGCTATTAGGACTTTTTTCATAATTTGCACAGGAAAGTTGCCTTACATCATCATTAAATAACTTTAATTCTTTGGTTATAAGATTTTTTTTATTTCTGACATAGATATGATTATTAGCATTTTCTTTCTCTACCCATATTATCCAATTTTTTAATAAAATAGGCATTCCTATTATTATATTTTTTTTAGGCGCAATAACCTCTTCAAAAACTAGGGGGCTTTTATGCGAAGATTTTATGACTTTAAAGTTTTCTGCATTTTCATTAGTATGCAAATAAAAACAATTATTCCAAGAGTCTAGTGATAATGTAATATTTTCCTTAAAGTCTCTAAAAAGTTTAGGTTTAAGACTTGATAAGTTGCCAGGTAGTAGGTAGCATTTATTTGTTGAATGATCTCCTGAAGAAATTACATAAAATTTTTCATCTGAGGTAGTTGATATTTTTACTGAGAACCTATCAATATCTTCCTTGTATATAAGTTTATCCTTTTTTTGTTTACCATTGATTTGGTGTAGGTAAATTTCCTTTGATCTATGATTTTTATCTAACCTAATATAAAAAAAATATTTATTATTGTATGTAAAAACAATACTTCCATTAGTATTTTCTACTACATTTTTATAATTTTTTTTACTATTTATGTTTCTCAAGTAAATTGAATAATATTCTGATCCTTTTAAGTCTAATGAATACCCCAAAATTTTATCGTTGAAGCTAACACTTAAGTCGCCAATTCCAAAGTATGAGGTATTGTGTTTTTTTTTTTTCTTTATCTCCATTCCACAAAACTTCTTGTTTTTTCTCATTGTGTTTTTTTCTAAGATGTATGGAATAGTTTCCCTTTTTAGTAGTTTTAGTCCAATAAGAGTATTTTTTGTCTTTAAAGGGAACAGATTTATCAGCCAACTTTATTTTTGCTTTAATCTCTTTGAATAGTTTTTGTTTTATACTTTTCGTATCTTTGAAATATAATTCAGAATAATTATTTTCCTCTTCAAGATATTTTTTAACTTCGTTATCTAGTTTTGAAGGATCAGATAATACTTTAAGTATATCCTTTTGATGTATCCAACTATAATAATCAATAACTTCATTATTATGAATTTTTGTTATTCTTTTTTCTTTTCTTAACTTAGGTGGTTTCATATTGTAATTAATATTAATTAATCTTTACAATAAATAATTACGAATACAAATCAATACAAATGATTAAAAATGAAAAATAAATCTTTATTTGTTATTTTAGGAAATCAACTTTTTAATCCTAAGAAATACTTAAAATCCTATTTAAATTGTGATTTTTATATGTGCGAAGATTATGGGTTATGCACTTTTTATAAACATCATAAATTAAAAATATTGCATACTTTATCTTCTATGAGGTCTTTTAAAGATGAATTGCTTGATCTTGGCGCTAATGTTCATTATTCTTCAATCAATGATAAAGGATTCAAAGAAGACTATATCGGCAAACTTATTAAGCTAGCCAAAAGAGGAAAATATAATAAGTTATTTTTTTATGAAATTGAAGATAAGTTTTTTGAAAAAAAAGTTAATGCACTGAGATCTGATTTCGAGATAGTTTATTTAAAGTCTCCCATGTTTTTATTTAGTAGAAGTGATTTTTTCAATTTTATTAAAAATAAAAAGCCATTTATGGGTTCTTTCTATAAATTTAGTAGACTTAAAAATAATATTTTAATAAATAATAATAAGCCAGAAGGCGGAAGGTGGAGTTACGATACAGAAAATAGAAAAAAAATTCCCAAAGACATTCAAATTCCAAGAAAAAAAATCTTTAAACAAACTAAACATACATTATTACTTATTCCATGCATAAAAAAAGAATTCTCTTCTCATGCAGGAAATTTAGAGCACTTTTGGCTTCCAACTACAAGAGAAGAAAGTATTAAATATTTGAACGATTTTATTAAAAATAAATTTAATTTTTTTGGAGATTATGAAGATGCAATTTCAAAAGAAAATGATTTTTTATTTCATAGTGCTTTAAGTTCCATTTTAAACTTAGGCTTAATTACTCCGCAAGAATTACTTGATACAATTAGTAAACATAAAGATAAAATTAAAATTAACTCTTATGAAGGATTTATCAGGCAAATAATAGGTTGGAGAGAATTTATTAGAGGAATTTATCAAAATTATGAAAGTGCTCTCATCAATGGAAACTATTTTGGACACCAAAGAAAAATGAAAGAATGTTGGTATAATGGAAGTACAGGGATTCCACCTTTGGATGATGCTATTAAAAAAGCTATAAAACTAGGTTATAATCATCATATTGAAAGATTAATGATAATTTCTAATATCATGAATTTATCTAGAGTTGATCCGCAGGAGGTATATATTTGGTTTATGGAGCACTACGTTGACTCTTCAGATTGGGTGATGGCCCCAAATGTTTTTGGTATGGGTTTATACAGTGAAGGGGGTATTTTTGCAACAAAACCATACATATGTGGATCAAGCTATTTGTTGAAAATGTCAGATTATCCTAAGGGAGACTGGACTGACGTAGTTGATGGGTTATACTGGAAATTTATAGATGAAAATAGGAAAAAATTAAAGAATAATCCAAGACTAGGTATTATGGTTAAAATTATTGATAATATGAAATCAGTTAGAAAAGAAAAAATATTTAGTGCGGCTAGTAATTTTATAGCAAATACTACTTCCGAAGTATCTTAATAAATAGAAAATTATTGCAGTGAAATATAATAAAAGCAACTTGCCATCAAAAATTTGTTTACAATGTCAAAGACCTTTTAGTTGGAGAAAAAAATGGAAGCATGTTTGGGAAAATGTTTTATATTGTTCAAAAAAGTGCAGAGAATTAAATAAGAGAATTAATTGGTAAAATTAAAACTTTTTATATTTATTATTATTTTTTCTTCTGTATTTTTAGTAGCGGCGTTATCTGTCTATTATGATTTCTTTTCTGTGAATTATTTGAATGAAGTTTTTACATCAACAAAAGATTTAGTAGATCAAAGTTATTATTTATATTCTGTATTTTTTTTTTTAGTATATTTTTTTGTGGCAGCTTTTTCCTTGCCTTTTGCAGGTGTTCTTTCAATATTTATAGGTGCATTGTTTAACTTTTTTGATGCAGTTTTTATAATTTCTTTGGGGGCTTCTTTAGGAGCTTTAGTTAGTTTTTTATTTGCTAGATTTACACTAAAGTCTTTTATGGAGGTAAGGTATAAAGAGCAATTTGAAACAATTAATAAAGGATTAGAAGTAAATGGAATTTTTTATCTATTTTTTTTAAGAGTGGTTCCAATTTTTCCTTTTTTTATTATAAATATTTTATTTGGAATTACAGAAATTCCTGCCAAAAAATTTTACTTAGTTTCCTTGATAGGAATGTTTCCAGGAATTTTATTGTATGTGAATGCTGGAGATCAGATTTCAAAAATTACATCAATAAATGACATTTATAGCTTTAACATATTATTTTCAATTTTTGTTATTGGAATATTTCCTTTAATAGTTAAAAAAGTGATATACTACTTTAAGTTAATAAAAAAATAATTATTTTTTAATGAAGAAAATAGAGTTTAAAAGAAATGTTCCAATTTTAAATGGATGGATACATTCTCCATGTACATTATCAGCCGAAGTTCTTGCTTCGTCAAACTTTACATCAATCACAGTAGATTTACAGCATGGAATGTTAGATTTTAATGATTGTAGAGCTATTTTACAGATTTTAAGTAAATATAATTTGTATCCAATAGTAAGAGTTCCTAGCAATGAAACAGACATAATTAACAAATGTTTAGATGCTGGTGCTAAGGGAATTATTTGTCCTTTAATAAACACAAGGGAAGATTGTGAAAGATTTTTGCAAAGTTGTTTTTATCCTCCTGATGGAATTAGAAGTTTTGGACCGACTTTAGCAGGTTTGAATGAAAAAGAATATTTTTTAAAAATCAAAAGCGAGGTTACTACTATTATTATGCTAGAAACTAGAGAATCGGTGTTAAATCTTTCTGAAATATTGGGATTGAAACTTTTGGATGTTATTTATGTAGGACCATTCGATTTATCAATAAGTCATGGAAAGTCGCCAGATGAAATTTTCAAAAATAATGAGATGCTGAAAATATATAAAAGTGTTTTATATAAAATAAAAAAAGCAAATAAAATAGCGGCAATTCACTGTATTAGTGCAGAAACAGCTATAACCTTTCTTAAAATGGGATTCGACATGGTAACCTTATCTACAGATATGGGTTTACTTAAAAGTGCAGTGGATAAAGAACAAAAAAAGATCAAAAATTTTATTCAAAAGTCTTTAAAGTAATTGTAGTTGACATAAAACAAGTTAAAACTATATAAATATTACTTATTATAATTATTAGTAATAACTATGGGAGATATTATGAAAAATTTATTTACACTAATGGCTAGCTTAATTTTTACGTTTGCTGTTGTTTTTAGTCTTCAGGCTAAAGATGATGAGGATGTAATCAATAAGCTAAGTAGTTTTAAAGCTTCCGGTGCAGATTACAGCTGGGATAGAGTACCGCAGGATACCAAATATGCTGCAAATATTAAAAAAAATATTATTTCAAAATTAAAATTACCATCTAACTTTAAAGTAGAATTATTTGCTGTGGTTCCAGACGCTAGGAATATGGCGATAAGCAGAAACAAAGGTGCTGTATGGATTGGAACAAGAAAAGATAGAGTTTGGCAAGCAACAGATAGGGACATGGATAATGTAGCAGATACAGTAGAAAGGTTTGCTCCAAATATTAAATTTGATATACCAAATGGTCCTTGCTACAGCGCAGATGGGCACTTATACATTGCTGAAAGAAACAGAGTATTGTGGTTTCCAGCAGCTGAATATTTTATGGAAAGTCCTGATACAGTTGCAATTCCAATCATCAATCAGGGTGAGTTAATTCCTGAAGCAGAGGAATCATATAATCATACTGGAAGAGTGTGTGCGATAGGACCTGATAACAAATTGTACGTAAGTATGGGTCAGCCTTTCAATGTTTCCCCTCCAGACAAACAAGCTTTATATAATGAAGTTGGTATAGGTGGAATGATTAGTTTCAATAGATTTCCTGGAGATTTAGATAGAAAGACTGTTGCTACTGGAATCAGAAATTCTGGTGGGCATGCTTTTAATCCTAAAGATGGAAAGCTTTGGTTTACTGACAATCAAGTTGACGGGATGGGGGATGAAACACCTCCTGGTGAACTAAACAAAATGCCAAAAATGGGAATGTGGTATGGCCACCCTTATTATGGTGGTGGTAATGTCAGGACTGATGACTATAAGAGTCAGCAAATTCCTTCAGACTTAGCATCAAGATATGTAAAGCCTCAGGTTGATATGAAGGCGCATGCGGCTGATTTGGGAATGATGTTTTACACAGGAGATATGTTCCCTAAAGCATATGACAATGTTATTTTTAGTGCACAACATGGATCATGGAATGCAGTTGTTCCTAGAGGAGCTCAAGTTATGGTCACTTATCTAGATTCTAAGGGCAATGCAAAGAAGACTGAGCCATTTATGACTGGTTGTATGACTGAAAGAGGAACTTACATTTGTAGACCTGTTGATGTACAACAATATATAGACGGTTCTATATTAGTTTCAGACGATAAGGCTGGTGCTGTTTACAGAATAACTTATGCTGCTTCTGAATAGTAGTTAGCGTCTTATTTACTTGTAAAGTGGGCTTAATTGGTTTCAGTTTGGCCCACTTTTTTTTAAAGATGAATTTTAGATTTTTTATTATTCTTTTCTATTTTTCCTCTAACATGCAAGCTTCAGAGGAAATTAATAGAGGTAGAGAGATAGCTGAAAATATTTGTTCTGTTTGCCACGGGGTAAATGGACAGGCAAATACAGCAGGAAACTCAGTTTTAGTACCCCATCTAACTGCTCAAAATGAGCAATACTTAATTGAAAAATTAAAACACTATAAAGATAAAACTTTAGAGCATCATCAAATGTCTTTAATAGCAGATATGCTTACTCTTGAAGACATAAAAAATGTATCTAAATGGTATTCAAGCATTAAAGTTACTGTGCAAGAAATTGAATAGTAGCTAAATTTATGAAAAAAAAAATTCTATATCAGCTAAGAATTGATTTAGATAATAAGGCAGCAGAACAGCTAATTGGCAAAAAAAAAATTACAAACTGTAAAATTTTACTAGACGTGATAAAAAAAGAAAACGCCCAATTAATATGCCAATATGAAGCTTTTACAAAGTTTTTAGAGGAGTGTGAAAAAAATAATTTAACTGATACTCCTTTATATAAGTGGACTAAAGACACAGTTGAAAACAAGGTTAAGAAAAAAAAATATATGAAGTCCTTTACTATCTATGTAAGAGATCAACAATTATATGAAAAAGATATAGCTGATAGAATTGAAAAAAAAATTCTTTCACTTAAGTGCAATTGTATATTAAAAGTAAATAAATATAATTCTGACCCTAAAAACAATCCACAACCACCAAAAAAGTATTATAAATAATGGGCAGGTCCAAAATTTTATTATTAATAGAATTATCTATGATATTCTAAACATATATAAAATTTAAAGGAGTAAAAATGTTTAACGCTTTAGTTTTGAATAAAAAGGAAGATCAAAAAGCTAATGGAAAAGTAGAAAAAATTGATATAAAAGACTTACCTGAAGGGGATGTATTAGTCAAAATAAACTATTCAACACTTAATTACAAAGATTCATTAGCCCTTACTTCTTCATCACCAATAGTTAAAGACTTTCCTATGGTTCCAGGTATAGATTTTTCTGGAGAAGTTGAGGAGAGTTCAAATAATAATTTTAATGTAGGAGATAAGGTAGTATTAAATGGTTATGGAGTAGGAGAAAAGTATTGGGGTGGAATGTCTCAAAAAGCAAGGGTCAAAGGAGATTGGCTTGTAAAGTTACCAGAAGAATTTACTCTAAAACAAGCAATGGCAATAGGTACAGCTGGGTATACGGCTATGCTCTGTGTATTAGCTTTAGAAAATAATGGAATAAAACCAGATAAAGGAGAGATTTTAGTAACTGGAGCAACAGGGGGAGTTGGTAGTATCGCAATTACCTTATTAAGTAAATTAGGTTATAAAGTATGCGCTTCTTCTGGCAGGCCAGAACATATTGATTATTTAAAGTCTTTAGGAGCACAAAGAATTATAGATAGAGCTGAATTATCACAGAAAGGTAGACCATTAGGAAAAGAAATTTGGGCAGGTGGAATAGACACAGTTGGAAGTTTTACATTAGCAAATATTTGCGCTTCAACAAAGTATGGGGGTACTATAGCAGCATGTGGTTTAGCTCAAGGCTTTGATTTTCCAGCTACGGTTATGCCCTTTATATTAAGAGGCGTAACTCTTACTGGCGTTGATAGTGTTTATTGTCCAATGCAATACAGAATAGAGGCTTGGAAAAGATTGGGGAAAGATTTGAATTTAGATTCCTTAGAAAAAATGACAACAACCATTTCTCTTCATGATGTTATTGAAGCTTCAGAAAATATGCTTAAAAATAACTCATATGGAAGAATAGTGATTGATGTCAACACCTAATATATTGGATAAGATATGTTTTTTAATACTAAAAAATCTTTTTTATTTTAAAAAATAGTTTCGAAAAAACTTTACCTTTTCCATTCGAGCAATAATATAGGCACTATTTACTTTTTGTTTTCTTCCTGTTCCTGTATTCTTTAATGGATCTTTTTTGTTGGATGCTATTACAGAATTTTCATTTTTTTGATTTACTTTATTTAGGTTTTTATTACTTATAAGAGGTGTGTTAGATTTTAAGGCATTATCAACGTTTGCTTCAATATTTGCATAGACATCGTTTTTATTTAAGTTTCTCCAAGTGTTAAAAACTTTTGATGCGTATTGGTTCTTTTTTATAGTTCTATATGAATGATAGTATCCTACTGCCTCTTTATAAGACCCGTATTTTTGGTATAAATTTTTTATTAGATTAGCTGACCATTCTACATTAGTTTCAGGGTCAAATGCTTTTTCAAGATTTATGAAAGCGTTAGGATGATACATATGATTTACTTGCATGCAACCCATATCAATATTTTTTCTACCTCTTTTTATAAAACCCGTGACATATTGTAAAGCTTTTTCTTTAGAGCTAAAGAACTTACCTTTACCTTTAATATTAATAGTCCAAGGCCAAGCTACAAACTCTCCACTCTGCAACCTTTTTCCTGACTCTGTAAGAGCTACAGAAACCAATAAATTTTCTGGTAGTCTATAAATTTTTTCAAATTTTTTTGCAGATTCTATACATTTATAAATTTCTGTATTACCTTTTTTTAGTATTAAAAATGTAGCTAAAAATATAAAAATAAATGTTTTCATAAGATCTTTTTTGCAATCGATATGCCATAAATATAAAATTTGACTAAGTTATATTTTAAAAATAAAATAATTTAGAGTTTAAAATGCTTGGTTTGATGTCAAATAAAAGTTTGTTGATTTCTTCACTTATTGAACACAGTAGTGAATATCATTCAAATACTGAAATAGTGCATAGATTATCTAATGGAAAAATAGAAAAATCTAATTATAAAGAAACTAATGGTCGTATTAGAAAGTTAGCTAAATCTTTGATTAGCATGGGTATTAAGCTTGGAGATAGACTAGGAACAATTGCATGGAGTAATTTAAGGCATTTTGAATTATACTATGGTATATCAGGAATTGGAGCCATATGTCATACTATAAACCCCAGGCTTTTTAAGGAACAACTAATATTTATAATTAATGATGCTGGAGATAAACTATTATTCGTTGATTTAGACTTCATAGAAATAATATCAGATATTAGTGATAAATTATACACTGTTGAAAAAATAGTATTTCTATGCTCAGAAAATGAATTACCTAGTAGTTATAATATTAAACAGGAAATATTAGCTTATGAGAACTTAATAAATTCAAATAAAATACTTGATCAATGGCCAGAATTTGACGAAAATACTGCATCATCTCTATGTTACACATCTGGTACAACAGGAAATCCAAAGGGTGTGTTATATTCTCACAGATCTACAATAATTCATACTCTCGCTGCTGCCAATCCTGATGCTTTAGATATTTCAAGCACCGATGTAATAATGCCAATTGCTCCAATGTTTCATGCTAATGCTTGGGGTATTCCGTACATTGCAAATATGGTAGGAGCTAAACTAGTTTTGCCTGGAAGACATCTTGATGGAGAGAATGTTTATAATATTTTAAATCAAGAGAAAGTAACATTTACAGCTGCTGTACCTACTATTTGGCTGATGTTATTTGAATACTTAGATAAAACAAAAAAAAAATTAAATTTTTTGAAAAGGTGTGTAATAGGCGGTTCTGCATGTCCAAGGTTTATGATAGAGGACTTTCATAAAAAGTATGAAGTAGAAGTTATTCACGCTTGGGGAATGACGGAAACTTCTCCACTTGGGACTGTAAATAAGCCTTTAAGAAAGCACTTATCTTTATCACAAGATCAAAAGTATCATTTAGCTACTAAACAGGGAAGACCAATGTATGGTGTAAAAATTAAGATAACTGATGATAATGGAGAGGAACTTCCTCATGATGGAAAAGCTTTTGGAAATTTATGGGTAAAAGGTCCTTGGATTTGTTCTGGCTACTTAAATATATCGGAAAGTGATGTCCATGACAAGAAAGGTTGGTTTTTAACTGGTGATGTAGCAAGTGTTGACGAAGATGGTTTCATGCTTATTACTGACAGGGTAAAGGACGTTATAAAGTCTGGGGGAGAATGGATTAGCTCTATACAAGTTGAAAATATTGCAGTTGGACATAAAAAAATATCTGAGGCTGCAGTAATTGGAGCAAAACATAAAAAATGGGATGAAAGACCTTTATTATTAGTAGTGAAAGCAGAAGAAATACAAAAGGATGAAATATATAATTTTTTAAAGGATAAAATAGCCAAATGGTGGATGCCTGATGATATAGTATTTGTAAACCAGTTACCGCATACTGCAACAGGTAAAATCAGAAAGGTAGAATTAAAAAAAACTTATGAAAACTATTTTCTTAATCTTCATAAAGAAAATGATGAAAATTAGCAACTAAATCTTGAGCCTTGTTTGAAATTAGTTCTACTTCTGCTATTTTGTCCTGTATTATTTTTCTATTATGATTAATTCTAGAATTATTCCTAAAAATATTTAATATATTTTCTTTCTGTAAGTTAAATAGCTGATTTATTTCTTTCTCACTATAAGTAACAATTTTTTTGTTTGAAGCTAGCTTTTTTTTATTTGATTTATTTCGTTTTTTATAATTGCTCAATGATACTTCTAAAAACTTTACCAGCTCCTCATTAACTATTTTTGACTCTTCTAGTGCTTCCATCATAATTTCATTAGATGAAATTATTTTTTCAGTAACGGAGGCAGTTCTTTTATTTATTTCTATTCTTTTTTTTAAATATTCAAATAAATTTATATGGGTGGTTCTTTCATTAATGAATTTTCTAGCTCTTTCTAGTTGTAATAACAATAATTCCCTAGTTACATCATATGACTCTCTATATGCACCATGCAAATTGTCATGGTTAATACTAACTAACGCTCTATTTTTTTTTATTAAAATAGTATTTTCTAAAACAATGTCTTCTAGTTCTTCGTATTTTTTTGATGACATAACTATTCCCCTTTTTCCTCCTTAACGTTATCAAGCTTTTCTTGAATGTTGTCAATTCTATTTTTAATATTTTCAGATTCTTCTAAGCTTTTTTCATACATCATTGAATACTTCTCCACATCTTTTATGTAATCTTCTGTTTTTGAGTTAGATTCTATAAGTCTATGGTAGGTTCCTCTAAGCATACCTATAACAACCGGATGAGTTGTTTTTAAAATTTTTGATAGTTCATTTTTTTGAATTTTTTTTGCTACCACGTGAGTTTTCGCTCTTGCAGTAACAGAATGAGGTCTATTTAAATAACAACTAATTTCTCCAAAAACTTCGCTGGGTCCAGCATCTCCAAGTTTAGTATCAGTAGGAGTATAAAATTCTACTTGACCAGAAACGATTAAAAAAGCAAACTCAGGAGGTTCTCCAAAATTATAAATAACATCTCCAGGGTTCCAAGTTCCAACTAATTTTTTATGCATAACTTTATTTTTTGTGTATAATATACAGCAGGGAGAATAATTTGTCAGGTAAAGAGTTTTTAGATTCTGTAGACAAAGTTTTTGATGATGCAGCTAGCGTCCTCAATTTGGCCGATCATGTAGCAAACCAAATTAAGTCTCCAAACTCTACTTATAAATTAAATTTTGGAGTGAGAATTAGAAATAAAATATTTACTTTTACAGGGTTTAGATGTGTTCACTCTGAGCATCTAGAGCCAGTTAAAGGGGGTATTAGATATGCATTGCATGCAGATCAAGCAGAAGTTGAAGCTCTAGCTGCACTAATGTCCTATAAATGTGCTTTAGTAGATATTCCTTTTGGAGGATCTAAGGGTGCGTTAATTCTAGATCCTAAGATTTACAAACCCAGTGAATTAGAAAAAATAACCAGAAGGTTTGCTCAAGAACTAATTAAAAGAGATCTAATAAACCCATCACAAAATGTTCCAGCTCCTGACATGGGAACTGGAGAAAGAGAAATGGCTTGGATCGCTGATGAATATAGAAAACTAAACCCAGTAGATATTAATGGTTTTGCGTGCGTGACAGGAAAACCAGTAAATAAACATGGAATTAGAGGAAGAGTGGAAGCAACAGGAAGAGGAGTACAATATGCAATTAAAGAGTTTTTTAGACATGAGAAAGATAAAAAAATTGCCAGTATTAGAGGCACTCTAGAAGGAAAAACTATTATAGTTCAAGGTTTGGGAAACGTAGGCTATCATGCTGCAAAATTTTTATCTCAAGAGGATGGTGCTATTATTAAAGCAGTAATAGAAAGAGATGGAGGTATATATAGTGAAAAAGGTATAGATGTAGATAAACTCAAAAAATATATATCAAAAACAGGTGGAGTTAAAGGATATAAGGGCTATACAAAAAATGGCAATGAACTTTTAAAGTATGAATGTGACTTGCTTATTCCTGCAGCACTTGAAGGCGTAATAAATAAAGGTAATGCTAGAAATATAAAAGCCAAAGTAATTGTAGAGGCTGCAAATGGTCCAATAACTTATGAAGCTGATAAAATTTTAAGTAGTAAAAAAGTTATTATTCCTGATTTGTATGCCAATGCTGGAGGAGTAACGGTTTCTTATTTTGAATGGGTTAAAAACTTAGCTAGAATAAGATTTGGAAGATTACATAAAAGAGAAGAAGAAAATAAAATTGAAAAACTTTTATTAGCTTTAGAAAAAATGACTAGCACTTCTCTTAACCATAAGTATAAAAAAAATCTTTTGAAAGGGGCAGATGAAATTGATTTAGTAAGATCAGGTTTAGATGATACTATGAGGCAGGCTTATATTGATATGTCATATAAGTGGCATTCAACAAAAAAAATTACTGATTTAAGAACAAGTGCTATGTGTATTGCCTTAAAAAAGATAGCTTTATCGTATGAAACGCTAGGAATGTAATTTTTTTGTAAAATTTAATTTTAGTATAACAAATGAAATTATAGTCAATTAATTTTT
>MDSW01025468.1_pt1 | contig 13445 bp, 15 predicted proteins | sample 811171 | NCBI WGS metagenome assembly MDSW01 (sample SAMN05326641, study PRJNA326480) | marine metagenome | isolation source: seawater | place: Atlantic Ocean: North West | collected 2012 | reverse complement strand
GTTTTTGTGGTTGACTTCGTTTTGGCCTTCCTCACGCGGCAACTTGAAGACGATGGCCATGACCCGGTGGACTAAGTAACGTTTCTTTTGAATTCCGACGATCGCGTACCCATTCGCTCCCGGACGGACCGTCTTGATGACGCCGCGGCTGTCTTTGTACCGGCCGTGCGACGAGATCTGCGGTTTCCCCATTTTTTTGTTTGTTTGTTTCTCTTTTTTGTTTTAAAATTTTTGAAACGCGGGGAACAACAAAAAAAATATATTTTTTCGAGAACTTCAGACTACGTCCTTGCAAACCTGGCACTCCGTTTGCAGATCGTAGGCGGTCACAACGGCTCGCGCAGCCACGGCGGCGCTGAGTCCGGGCTGGTGTACGAGCCATGGCGAAAGAGAGGGGTTCATCGTAGCCACGCGCCAGCGACGATGCAATTTGGTGCACGCCAGGCCACAGCCCTCGCGTCGTGCAATACGTTGCATCCCGGCCCGGACTCCGCACGCGACGTGGAAAGGTTGACCGTCGCAGCCGCGCCCGTAGTGCAAGCTAAAATGCAGGCATCTTGATACGTAGCCGTCCTTCCAGCCGCAGAATCTGCATAAAGAAAGCCAATCGTCGGCTCTCGCACAGGCCTGTTGCGGTGAGCGGATCGAGGCCGGATCCAGCAGGGGTTTGTGCTCCAACTCACGCATGGCGAGCGCCACACGTTCGCCAAACCCCTCGTTTCCAGTGTGCTCTTGGAAGAGCGTCGAGAGGCAAAGCGAGTGCATGACGAGAGGCCTCGACACGTACAACCCATCCGCGCCCCCCAAATCGATGGAGATCGGCCGGACGCCGCACTCGGGAAGCTCGCTCGGAGCGAAAATGACGTACTCCCGCTCGTCAGGCGCGGCGGACAAAAGCATCTGCCCAGCGGTGCTGCTGCGGCCGGCGAGCACGCTCCCGCGCCGCGCGTGCCACGCGCGCACAAACCGATAGCCGTGGTAGACTAGAACGCGCGTGAGCCGCTGTGAGCTCGTCGGCGCGTCACAGCCTTTGACGTCGGGTCCGCAGCAACTGCAGGGAGTTGCCGCAACCAGCGGATCGGAACACTCCTCGCAAACATCGTCTCCCTGGGCCGTTTTCCAAGGTCGACAGACGTCATGCACCCCGACGCCGCAAAGCTTGCATCGAACAAGCAGCGAGCTGGCGCCGCAGAAGCCACAGTGGGCGCACATGCTCTCGGACGAGGTGAACACACCCTCCATCCGCTCCTTTTTTTTTTTTAAGAGCTGGGCGGAGACGCCGCGGGAGACGCCGCGGGAGACGCCGCGGGAGACGCCGCGGGAGACGCGGTTGACGATGAGGCCGCTGAAGACGTTGTAGGCGTGATGCCGGTGGATTCGCTTACGTGTTCCAAGCGACGGACCGCGTGAAACACCATCCCAGTGCTACACGCCTGCCACCACGCCGCGAGCATCGGCCTGGTCTCCATCAACATTTCCGGCCGGCAATCAGAAACAAATGCGAAAACGAAGGCTCCTTCCCAGAGGAAGTCTGCGATCGTTGGGGTCTGGAATCCTTCTATGAAAAGGGCCTCGTCCGAGAAGGATCGCTCCAAGTAGTCCGCGGAGACGCGAAGCTGCTCGATGAACAAAGATTTGTCGTGTTGCACGGCTTGCAGCTGCTGCAACCGCGCAAGCGACAGGTCCACCGCCGCTGCGTTTTCCGGTGATCTGGGGTAGCTGTACGCATATCTTCCGAGGTAACGCGCGACAACCAACGGGTCAGCGCACATGCCGCCGATGTCAACGCCGTACGGGCCTGACCCGATGGTGACCAGCTCAATGCCGTTGCAGCTGCGGTTGAGCACCGCCTCCAACATCAGATCATCCATGCTTTGCGACGTCTCGATCGGCCTGTGCAGCAGGAACAACGGTTTGGGGTACACGAGCTCAAAAATGGCAGGAAATAGGAGCCTCGCGAGCCTTCTCAATCCTTCCAACAACACCGCTCTCATTTGATGTTCTGTTGTTGTTCTCTTTGTTTATGTGGTTTCAGGGGTTTTTTTAGAGTTCCACATTCTCAACGCAGTCTACCGACAAAGCTGGAGCGACACTTTTTCTCGCAGCGGGCCGATGCAACAGAGGCGCATCCATGGGTTGGGAGGAGGGGAGTGCCAAAAGAGGGTGATTGTTTTCGTGTCTTCCGTGTGTAGCACGAGCTCGGAAATCGCGTGGGAATGCAAAAACACTGTTCGCCACATGCGCTGGTCGCGAAGACGGACGAGTGATGGTTGCGAAGACGTCGAGGAAAGGCGTAGGATGAGATGCTCGGGCACCTCGTTGAAACTCCACACTCCCGTGTGCAGCAAACACGACGTTTCGAGCGGGACGCCATTGGACAGAAGTTCCACGTTTCCGAAGTCTGCAACACGCATTCTTCTTTATTTGCTTTCTGACCTCTCCCTTTTTTTTTTTTTTTTACCAACCTCTGAAACGCAAATATTAAAAAAAAAAAAAGAGTGTGGGGAGGAGGAGAGAGAGAGCGAGCGCGAGGCAACAAGGAAAATGCGGACGCGTCGCGCGGCTCGCGCATCGGAGTCGGCGGCTGCGCCGCCGGCTGCGCCGCCGGCCGATGCGCCGGCCGATGCGCAGATGCCGGCGGCCGATGCGCAGATGCCGGTGGCCGAATCGGATCTTGACCGGCTTCCCACTGAAAATGAGATTTGGTTCATTCTCTCTGCCTATTTCAAAAAATACGGTTGGGTGCGCCACCAAATCGAAAGTTTCGATGCGTTCATCGAAGTCGTGCTGCCGCACATCATCGCCGAGGCGCCGGACATTCACGTGACCAGCTCCAACGGGGACGAGCACGTCATAAGCCTGTGCAATCTGAGCGTTCAGAAACCCACAATCACGGATTCCGACGGCCGCGAGCGCGATCTGGACCCGCACATTGCGCGTTTGCGGGGGCTGACGTACGCCTCGGCGGTCCTCGTGGACGTGGTGCACGACATATACGAAAACGGCGACCGAAGCGCGCCCGTGGAGCGGCGCCTCTTTCGGGAGACTTGTGTGTGCCGCCTGCCGGTAATGTTGGGCTCGAGGTGCTGCCACACGTCGTCGCGCGAATCGCCTTTGGAGTGTCGCTTGGACCAGGGAGGATACTTTGTCGTCTCTGGCTGCGAGAAGGTGCTGGTGGCACAGGAAAAGCTGCGCCACAACGTGCCCTACATCTTTCGGCTCCGACAGCCAAACCGATTCGTGCTGCAGTGCGAAGTTCGCAGCTGCCACGAAAAAAAGCTTCGCAGCACGTCTTCGCTCTACCTCTACATCACCAACACGAAAAAGGGGGCCACGCCGGACATCATCGCCACGCTTCCGTTCATGACGACCAGCCTGCCGATCTACACGCTCTTCCGCCTGCTGGGTGTCGAATCCAAAACGGACGTGATGGAAATGATCATCGGCACGTCGGGATCGGCCGACGCTAGGCTGTTGAGCTCGATCCTCGACGCCGACCCGACGGCCGACATGCTCATCGACGAGCTGCACGAACACGTGGGGAAAGAGTGCACGACGGAGTCGACGCCGGAGCGGCGCCAGCGCTACGTCGACCACATCATCAATTGCGAGGTGCTGCCGCACCAGGGGCTCGTGCGGACGCCCGAGGTGATTCGCTCCAAGGCGCTCTTCCTCGGGATGATGGTTCGCAAGATGCTGTGCGTGCACTCGGGCGAACTCCAGTGCGACGATCGCGATCACTTTGCGCTGAAGCGCGTCGACTGCGCGGGCGTGCAGTTCGGCCTCCTCTTTCGCCAGGTCTTCCGGTCCGTGCACAAGGGTTTGTCGGTGCAGCTCTACCGCCTGGCCGAAAACGACCGGCTGCGGTTCACGAACATCAGCGCACTCGTGGCGAGCAAGAAGCTCACGCACGCCTTTCGCTACGCGCTGGCGACAGGAAACTGGGGAATCATGTCGACGCGCGGCACCACCGCGCAAAACGGCGTGGCGCAGCAGTTGTCTCGAATGACGATCCCCGCCACGCTTTCGCTTCTCCGGAAAGTGTCGACGCCCGTCGCACGCGAGACAAAAAACCCCAAACCGAGGCAGCTGCATTCGACGGCGTGGGGACTCATCTGCCCGATGGACACGCCCGAAGGCAGTGCGTGCGGTCTCACCAAGTCTCTGGCGGCGCTCGCGCACGTGCGCGTGGGCACGTTCTCCGACGACGTGACCGACCAGCTCCGGATCGTCGCCGCGGAGCGCGACGACGTCACCCCGGCGCTGGAGTGTTCTGCGGAGGTGCGCACGAACGCCGTGCCGGTGCTCGTCAACGGGCGCCTCGTCATGTACGCCCACACGATCGAAGCCGCGGAAGGCATCGCCTCGACGATGCGCTCGCTCCGCTCCGCGCAGTCCATCCCCTACGACACGACGATCGCGCTGTGCGACGGCCATTTGTTCATCGACACGGACAGCGGCTGCCTGCTGCGACCGCTCATCTGCACGGCGCGGCTGCGAGAGATACCCAAGATCATTGCGCAGTGCGCCAACGACTCGACGCTCGTCGATGAGCTCTTCTCTCGAGGCATCCTCGAGTTCATCGACAAACAGGAAGAGTTCAGCCTCCGCGTGGCCACGTCGCCGCTCAAGGAGCCCCGCGAAGGCTGGGAGGCCTTCAGCCACTGCGAGGTCGATCCGTCGCTGATCGTCGGAATCTGCGGCGGGCTCATCCCCTTTGCGGACTACAACCAGTCGCCGCGCAACTCGTACCAGAGTGCCATGGCGAAGCAGGCGCTGGGCGTCTTCAGCACGAACCTCCCGATCCGCATGGACACGATTGCACACTACCTCGCGGCCCCGCAGCAGCCGCTGGTAACGACGCGCATGGACGCGCTCATCGGCGCCAGCGAGGCGCCCGCGGGCGTCAACTGCATCGTCGCGGTCATGTGTTACACTGGCCAAAACCAAGAGGATTCCGTCATCGTCAACCAGGCGGCGATCGACCGCGGGCTGTTTCGGTCGGTGAAGCTGCAGACGTACCGCGACGAGGAGCACCAGCACGGCGGGACCGACGCCGAAACCTTTGAAGCGGTGGGCGACCTGCGTGGCGTCGTGGGCCGCAAAGACGGGTGTTACGACAAGCTGGACACGGACGGGATCGTGGCCGTGGGTGCGCACGTAGGCCCCGGCGACGTGCTCATCGGGAAGACGGTCACGACGACGGAGCTCGGCGAGGGCGCGCGCAAGGTCGTGAAGCGCGACAAAAGCACGCTGCTCAAGCACGAGAGCGGGACCGTCGACGCGGTGCTCCGCGTCAAAAATCAAGACGGAACGCGCATCGTCAAGGTGCGCGTGCGCAAGACGCGCACGCCCGCCGTGGGCGACAAGCTCTCCAGCCGCATGGGGCAAAAGGGCGTGATCGGGATGGCCCTCAAGCAGGAAGATATGCCGTACACCGAGGACGGCATCGTTCCCGATATCATCGTCAATCCGCACGCCATTCCCTCGCGCATGACGATCGGGCAGCTCGCCGAAAGCCTGCTCGCGATCCTGTGCACGCTGACCGGCGAGCGCGGCGACGGCACGCTCTTCCGCGACGTGTCGCTCGAGCACATCTGCGAGCAGCTCGAGAAGGCCGGATACGAGCGGTACGGGCGCGTCCGTCTTCACAACGGGTTCACCGGCGAAGCGTTCCCGTCGCTCGTCTTCCTGACGCCGACGTACTATCAACGGCTGAAGCACATGGCAGCGGACAAGGACCATGCGCGCGCGCGCGGACCGGTGCACATGCTTTCGCGGCAGCCCACCGAGGGCCGCGCCCGCGACGGCGGGCTGCGCTTCGGTGAGATGGAGCGCGACACCCTCATCGCGCACGGCGCCGCCGAGTTCCTCAAAGACCGCCTGCTCGACAACTCGGATCCGTCCGAGATCACCGTCTGCGGCTCCTGCGGGCTTCCCGCGCAGCCGGTCGCCGTCAACACGCACGTGCGTCACAAGGAGCCGTTCTGCCGCGTGTGCGGGCATGGCGGCGCGGTGCGAAACATGAAGTCGCCATACGCCTTTCGGCTGCTCACGCAAGAGCTCATGGCGATGAACATCGGTCTGCGCTTCCACTTTGACGAGGAGAAGTAGGGCGACTCAACGCCAACCAGATCGTGCGCGCGAACACGCGCCGCCCGAAGCAGGCCGCGCACAAGGCGCGCGCGCTCGGCAGGTCGCTGGGTTTGCGTTCGTGGTTTTTTTGTGTGTTTTTTTAAATGGTTACAAGAGCGCACGCGCCGACTCGCGGTGCCCGAGGCACAGGACGTGACACACCGTCAGCACGAAGAGAAAAGCAAACACAAACAGCACGGCCACGTTCCGACCGTCCACCTGCTCCTGCGTCAGCATTTTTTTTTACTTATTTGAATCAGTTTTAAAAGAAAAAGGCTCGTGCTCTCCACCAAGAAACCCCAGAGCAAGAAACCCCGTCCTGGAGAAAAAAGGAAGCATGTTGTGCTGGCTCGCCTCCCTCGTCTCCCTCGCCTTTACCGTCCGCCTCCGCGGTCCATTCCCGGTGCAGCCGGGAACCGGCCTGGCGATTCGCGACGCCATCTCCACTGGGCTGAAAAAAAGCGTAATTGACGTCGTCCACGTTGACGTCCAGGGCTCTCGGCTGTTTTACGACGAGGTCGCGGTCTACCAGACCGTGTTTTTCAGAAACGGAACGCGCGCCGACGCGTCGGCGCGCGGGCCGAACGTGCTCTCGGCCGTGCGCCAGGCCGCTGCGGGGCTCTCGTGGCCACCCATTCCTGGTGCCCCACCCTGATACGCTAACTGCGTTGTGTGGTGGAGTATTCGGCGTGGACCGCCTTCCGGTAGGCATTCTTCCATTTGTTATATCCTACATTTTTTTTTTGAGGGGTTAAACCATCACCTTGACGTCGGCCCTGAAGAACCCGGCGTATCCGGTGCGCACATCCATGGTTACGACGTCGACATGCCGATCGCCAAAACGATTCTCGAGCTTGGTTCGTACGAGCTCACAAAAACACTTTGAACTCTCCTCCGGCTTGCACTTCGGCATCCACGCGGTCACCTTGTAGAACTTCGGGTTCTTGTTGCTGACGAGCAACCGCTCCATTCGGGCGTCCCTGAGCGCCGGAAAGATATCCGCTTCGAACATGCTCATCCGTATCGATAGCAACTCCACCTCGCGATCATCCATCGCGGAAAGCTGTGTTTTTTTTTAAAAAAAAAAGGGGAGGGAGAGGGAGAAGGAGTCGAACCCGCGATGCAGCTTTCCCGCTTCGAGTCAACGCGCATTATCGGGCTGCGTTCCCTCGCGCTCAGCGGGGGCGCGTGTGCGCAAGTCAGCGTGCAGGACCCCGTGCTCCGCAACAACTTTCTTTACGTGGCTGCTCTGGAGCTTTACGAAGGCAAGCTGGACATGCGCGTCGTGCGCGGTTCTGAACAGATCGACCCTTGCAAATGCGAGCTGCCCACGAACGTGGCCATCCTGCTGGACACGCTGGACGGGGGAAGCCGTTCTGTCAGCAAACTTCACTAGTTCATTCCGAGTTTATCCATTCCCACAGCTCTCTGATTTCCTGCTCTTCAAAGACGGTTGCGCCGGTGTCTGCTTTTTTTAACGCACTTTTTTTTTTTGTAAAAAAAAAGGGATGATACCATCGTTGTTCGATCTTGCCGCCGCAGCCCTTCAGCGCGCGTATGAGCTCCGCGGCGAGTCGCTTTTGCCGGAAGTGCCCGTTCCCACGCCGCTGGACCAGCACGCAGACGCGGACAACGTGTTCTCGCCGTCGTGGAAGCGTCAGCGCAGCATCGCGGCGAGCTGCCGAATCAAAGCGGCGGCCTTCTCTGGAATCATGTCGCCGTCGGGTTCGCCGTCCTCGCCGTCGTCCTCCATCTCCTCAACGCCCTCCGACGGACCCGCCGCCTCCGTCGGCGGCGCTTCGTCCTGCGTGGGGACCGGCGTCGTGTCGGCGTTCACGCGTTCCAGAAGCGCCAAAAAACCCTTCCACTCAAACGCCACGTACGTTTTCGCATGATTCCTTGAGAAAACGACAAGTCCAGTCACATCCGATCGTGGAAGGTTCGCCTCGGCCTGCTCAATCGCGCTCCACACATTGAGTCTCTCGCAATTTTTGCACTCCACGGAAAATGGAAACAGGCGCCGCGCCGCGGGCGAAAGCAAAATGTCCTCGCCGCCCGCGCCCATCGACCGCGACGTGACATCGTCTTCCTCGAGTGACGGAAACATTTTAAGAATGTCGCTGACGATTCGTTGCTGCAACCGTCGGCCTTTTGCTTTCGCTGAAGACGGTTTCATTTAATGAGTAGTTTTTTCCCCCCTTTTTTTTTTTTAAATGTCGTTCCAAGAATTTTAAATAAAAAAAGAGACACAAACAAAAAATGGGGAAACCGCAGATCTCGTCGCACGGCCGGTACAAGGACAGCCGCGGCGTCGTCAAGACGCCCACACCAGAAGCGGACGGGTACGCGCACATCGGCATTCAAAAGAAAGCTTACTATGTCCACCGGGTCATGGCCATCGTCTTCAAGCTGCCGCGCGAGGAAGGCCAAACGGAGGTCAACCACATAAACGGGAACCCTTCCGACAATTTTCTCGGGAATTTGGGGTGGGCGAACCGTTCAGAGAACGTTCGGCACTCGTATGCGACGAACACGTCCCGCAAGTCGAGCGCGTTCAAGCAGTCCAAGCCGATTCTAGGCCGGAAAGTCGACTCGACGGACGAGTGGGTCAAGTACGCGTCGGCAAGCGAGGCGGCGCGCGTGCTCAAGCTCGACCCAGGAAGTATCAGTGCGGTGGTCCATGACAAGATTAAAAAGACGGGCGGCTACGAGTTCGTCAAAGCCGAAGCGAACGAGCCGGAGTGCTTGGACGGCGAGGTGTGGAAGCCATTCCTCACGGGGCACGTGTCGTCCATGGGCCGGTACAAGAGCTGCACGGGTGTCGTGTCGACTCCGTCGCCAGCGGCAAACGGGTACTCGAGGATCGTGGTCGATGGCAACGCGTACCGTACCCACCGTGCGATCGGCGTGGCGTTCGAGCTTTTAAACGGCACGGACGACCCGCGCGAGATCGACCACATCGACGGCAACCCGTCCAACAACTGCCTCTCAAACCTCCGTGCGGTTACCCCTTCCCAGAACATCCAGCACTCGTACGACACAAACACCGAACGCCGTTCGAGCGCCCTTAAACGCTCCAAGCCCGTCCGTGCTCGCAAGCGCAACACCGAGGAATGGACGACGTACGCGAGCGTCAACGATGCGGCGCGCCGTCTGGACTTAAATTCAGGCCATATCAGCGAGGTGCTTCACAAGACACGCACTCACGCGGGCAACTACGAGTTTGAGTCTGCCGAGCCCAACGAGCCCGACTGCCTCGACGGCGAGGAGTGGAGGGACATTGAGGTTTCGGAGCTTTGGTGAATTTTTTTTTGTTTTAGAAGTGGAGAAATACAAAAAAAAGGGAGCAGCCGTGTGACAGCCGATGTTGTGGGTCACGATGCTTTTTCCTGTGCGGTGGCGAGCGGCGGGCAACGTTTACACCGCCACGTCGAGGACTGGCAGCACGGTGGCAGAGCTCCAGATTTTGGACACGAAAGTTGGTGGCAGGCCGGTAGCCAAAGTTTTGCTGTACGACGAGGACGAGATGAAAGCTACGAGTGCGGATCCACGGATTTTCCACCAGTTCAAACTTCAATTCGCGCAGGTCCCGATGTTGGAACAGGCCTTTGTGAGCGACTACTCGTTTTAGTGTTGTTTTTTCGGATGTTTTTGCCCTTTTTTTGGGGGGTTCACGATGACCCACGGAACAATAAACCGTCGAGGTAACCCTGAAGCAGCAACCCTTGCAGCTCGCTCGCAAGGAAGACAGCGGTTGGCTGAAGGGCGCTTTCAAAACCCCGCATGTAAACGGAAATTTCAGAGTCAGAAAGCATCCTTTTTTTTTTTAAAACGGTACAAAAAAAAAGGACTTCATGGCTCCGACTACAAACGAATTCCTAGCGTTGCTGCCGATCAGCCTGTTGGGGTTCACCATCTTTGTGCGCGCACGCTTTCTCTACAACCGCGCAGACAATGGCCTTCTTCGGCTCGAAGGTGTCCAAAAACGTATCTTATTTTACGTCCTGCCGGTCTGGGTCTTTCTCACGTGGATTCAGAAGCTTCAGGTCAAGTATGATGGTTCTGTAGCGCTGCTGTCCACGCTTGGCGTTTGCACGCTCCAGTACTACATCTGGTTGGCAATCTTGAACGACTCTTTCAACCAAAGTCGAACTCAAATTATTTCGCTCTTGCTCGCCGTGCTCAGCGCGTACGCGTGGGTCGTCACGGACCTTCTGATCTATTCTTAGTAGCGCGTCGCCAGAGAAGCAAAGTACACTACGTCAAAGAGGAAGGTGGTGACGATGATCAGGACAGATGCGCGCAGCACGATGTGACTCGCTCGCGTGACCGTCGTCTGCGACGGGTACTCGATGACTTCGGGGGGCGGTGGAGGCGGGGGACTGCTTTTCTGCAGGTGAGGCCGCACATGCGTAAGGCCGAATCCCAGGCTCGATGCGTGCATTGTGATTTTTTTTTTGTTTCTTGTTAGGTTTGTGAAAAAAAAAAAAAATGTGTGCATTTGTTTGCATCAGTTTTCGCGAGATTAAAATTTACCAAATGTGTGAGTATCTCACCCCCCCCAAAAAAAGGGATGAGGGTCCAAAAACGCCTTCGCACGCGCATGGGGTCGGAGGACGGAGACGACGACTCGTCTCCCGACACGCTCTCCGAGACGGTGGTGTGCATCGATGACGCGGTGTACTTTCGAACGGAGGTCACGCCGGTTTCAACGATGGTCTTGCTGCAACGACTGGCGGAGGCGAACGAAAACGCCATCAAGAAGTCGCATTTTCCAGGGGACGCGCGCGTGTTCCTTTACATTCACAGCGGAGGGGGCGATCTGTTTGCAGGATTGAGCGCGCTGGACCACCTGCGTAACAACCGCGTCAAGGTCATCACGGTTGCCGACGGCTTCGTCGCATCCGCCGCGACGCTGATGCTCCTCGCTGGTGCGGAACGCAAAGCGTTAAAGAATGCAAAGATTCTAATTCACCAACTGAGCACATTCTTTGCCGGAAAGTACGGCGAGATGTGCGACGAGATGACGAACTCGAACGAGCTCATGGAGAGCTTGCGCTCGGTCTACCAACAGGAGACGAACATGACGGCGAAGAAGGTGAACAGCATGCTGAAAAAGGAGATCCACATCAACTCGGACGAAGCGGTCAAGCTCGGCGTCGTGGACGAAGTGTGGTGAAGGAAGAAAAGGGTGGGGTGCTCGATGGGCGAGATGGTGAGGGTGTGGGGGAGGGAGAAGACAAAAAGGAGAGTGGTGAAACGAGAGCTACCATTGTAAAGGCCATGCCACCGACGATCTTGTGTGATGCGTTGAAGGCCGCGTTGACCGCCCGCCACGTCGCGAGCTCAAGCTTGCGCAGCCTCCGCAGGCTGAGCATTGTGCGGCGTAATTGATTTTTTTTAATAAAAGTTGGCCAGGTTTTTTTTTTTCCCATGAGTGTAGTCAAGAACAAAAAAATTCGCTCATCCATCAAGATGACGAAAAAAGACGAGCTCGCAATGCAGCAAGCGTCGCACACAGCGGACCAGATGTTCAAGGACTCCAAGCGAATGAAGGGAACACACTTGCTCAACGCACGGCCTCCGCTGAGCATGGCACCCACGGACACCCGTCTGGCCGACCGCGGGGCCTCGAGCGCGCTGCGCTCGTACACCAACGACGACGCAGTCGACGCGTCAGAGGACGTCGAAGACGAGGTCGAGGAGGAGGCGCTGGTGGAAGTGCAGCCGGAGGCTCCCGAGCCGCAAGAGGAGGCGTTGCCTTCAGCGGCAACGAGTGCGCGCAAGGGCATGCTTCGCCCCACTATAACGATCGGGCTCGTGACGATCGCGCTTGTGGCCGCGGCCGTCTACGCGGGAGCGCTGCTGTCGGGCGGAAACGTCTCGATGGATCTGTTCCGCGGCGGCGGCGAAAGGAAACGGCACCGCGACGCACCGATTCCTTTCAGAGGTGCGCAGACGCGCGAGGCGATCGGCCACATGACGCGTTATGCGCTGCCCTGAACACAGCTGGACTGCGTGGTTTCGACCTACGGCCAAGTTCTACTGTAGCCGCACTATGTGTATGCTTGTAGGAATGGCGAGTCTCGCTCTCCCTTTTTTTTTTTCCATTGCAAGTTCTCAAGACACGCATCACCACATACAAACACACCACAAAACACACACCTCTCCCCCTTTGTTCTTTCCGAACAATTTTTAAAAAAAAAAAAGGGAAAGAGGACACAACAACAAAAACCTTGGATTTCCAAATGGAGCCGATTCTTGCAGCCGAGGAGCATCGCCTGAACCTCTTTCCGATTCGCTACGACGGCGCGTGGCAGCGCTACCTCACCGCGCGGGCCGCGTTCTGGGTCCCGGGAGAAATCGATTTCAGCTCTGATTTGACGCACTGGAAGGGTCTGACCGACGAAGAGCGTCATTATCTTTCCTACGTTCTGGCGTTTTTCGCACAGGCGGACGGCATCGTCGCCGACAATCTCGTCAACCGCTTTGCGGCCGAAGTGCAGGTTCGGGAGATCCAGTGCTTCTACGACTTGCAGCGCACGATCGAGAACATTCACTCGGAGACCTACAGTCTGTTGCTCGAAACGCTGATCGAGGACACGGACGAGCGCAATCGACTGTTGCACGCCGTCGATCACGTGGAGTCGGTGGCCGCCAAGGCCAAGTGGGCGCAGACGTGGCTCGTTTCGCAAGAGAACTTTGCGACGCGCCTCCTGGCCTTTGCGGTCGTGGAAGGCATCTTTTTCAGCGGCTCGTTCGCATCCATCTTTTGGATCAAGCAGCGTGGCATCCTGCCGGGGCTGTGCATGAGCAACACGCTCATCGCGCGCGACGAGGGGATGCACCAGGAGTTTGCGACCTATGTCTTCCGCGAGCTCCTGGAAACCAAGCTCGACAAAGAGACCGTCTACGCACTCGTCGGCGAAGCGGTGGACCTCGAAGTGCAGTTCATCACCGAAGCACTGCCGTGCTCGATGATCGGCATGAATGCCGAGTCAATGACCGAATACATTCGCTTTGTGGCAGATCGACTCCTCACAGAGATTCAAGTTCCGCCGCTGTACGGCGCGCGCAACCCCTTTCCGTTCATGGAGCTGCTGGGACTCGAGGGGAAGACGAATTTCTTCGAAGCGCGCGTCCCGGACTACCAGCGGTCCGGATCGAGAACCGACTCATCGCGGTACCAGTTCTCGCTGGAATCCGACTTTTAGAAAACCTTGGTTTTTTTTTTGTCTTCGTTGTAGTCAATACACCCTCCCACCACCACACGACACTTCCAAAAAAAATTGCGAATAAAAAATGCCAGC
>MDSW01005691.1_pt1 | contig 13445 bp, 12 predicted proteins | sample 811171 | NCBI WGS metagenome assembly MDSW01 (sample SAMN05326641, study PRJNA326480) | marine metagenome | isolation source: seawater | place: Atlantic Ocean: North West | collected 2012 | reverse complement strand
TCTCGCACGTGGCCTGGTGGCTGGGCGCGCTGGCCTGGGCCGGCACCATCGGCACCGTGGGTGCGGCGATGTTTCCGTTCCTCATGCCCTCGTCGACGAACCCGGGCCACAGCCTGACCGTGTGGGACGCCTCCTCGAGCGCAACCACCCTGGGCTGGATGCTCGTCTTCACCGCCATATTCATCCCCATCGTGGCCATCTACACCAGCTGGGCGTTCTGGGTGATGCGCGGCAAGGTCACGCCCGAGCAGATCGAACACGACGAGCACGCCTACTAGGGTTGCAGGAGATCAAATCATGAAAAACGTTCTGCTGTTCGCTTTCTGGTTCGTCGTAGGCCTGATCGCGTTGTTTCTCGCCATCGTGCTCGGCGACTCCGGGGCCTGGTATCTGGCCTGGGTGCTGGGCACGGTGATGATGATTCTGATCGCCGTGACGGGCACGGTGATTCTGGAGGCCGAGACCCCGGATCACGACTGACCGCTGGGTTCAAAATCAGCCTCGGGCCGGCCACACGGTATGTGCGCCGGCCCTTTTTTTGGGCTCGTCGCTTCGATAGCGCGCGAAACGTGGACTTTCTTCTATCGAACAAATACTTGCGACGCAGGACGTGGCGGCGGCTAGGGCTTGATCCATATCAAGCCCTACCGAAAGCGATCGCGCCAGACTCTTCTTAGACGCTCATAACCCGAGGAGATCGACATGCCGCAGACCATTCTAGTACCCCTGGATCTGAACCAGGAACTCGTCATCGACAGCGTGTTCGCCGCGGTCAAGCGCGTGGCTGGCACGGAGAAGGCACGCGTCATACTGCTGACGGTGATCCCGGAAATCGATGCCGGTGACTTCCCCTATGTCGAGACCGAATACCTGAAAAAACTCGGCACCAGCGCACGCAACCAGCTGGAACGAATCGCCCGTGGCCAGATCGGCGACGCTCACGACTGGGAAACGGACGTTCGCATCGGCCCGGTCGGGCGCACAATCGTGCGCCGGGCCGATCATTTCGAGGCCGACCTGATCGTGATGGCCTCGCACAACCCGGTGTTCTGGGACGTACTGCTGGGCAGCATCGCTGCCCAAGTGGTCAAGCATGCCCGGCATTCGGTGCTTGTCGTACGCCAGAAAGACCCCGGCAAGAGCGACAAGCCGCCGCAGGGCGATGTCAGCCGCGATGCCAGCGCCGCCTAGCAGCGTGACACGCCCGGCGCCCCGAAAACGGCGCCGGGCACATTCGTCATTTCGGAATCGAGCCGGCCGACAGACCCCGTGCCGGCCCGCAGTACGGTGGAGACGTCATGAAGAATCATATCCTTGTCCCTATAGACTTGGCCCACGAGGCCTCTTTCGACCTCATCTTCCCGGCGATCGGCGCCATTGCCAGAACCCGAGATGCGGTACTGCATTTGCTGACCGTGGTACCGAACGAACTGGCGGCCTGGCCGTATGTGCCGCGCAACTTTATCGACGATAGCCGCAAGCAGGCCGCCGAACAGCTCGGGGAGATCGCGCGGATCGACATGCCCGAAGAGATCGAATGGCACAGCGAAGCCGTGGTCGGCCCGGTTGCGCCCACGATCGTGCGCCGCGCAGTCGAACACGGAGCCGGCCTGATCGTGATCGCCTCGCACGACCCGAAGGCGAGCGACATTCTGCTCGGCGGCGTGGCTGATCGGGTACTGCGACGCGCGCCCTGCTCGGTGCTGGTGCTGCGTGCCGCTGGCGGCTGGGAGTGGACAGGTTAGACCAGGCCGCGGCGCCGGCGGTTTTGCGTTGGAATGCCCGCCGGACGCCGGTACCGAACTCAGGGTTCCTGTACGGCGCTTTGCCAGCCGCCGCCGGGGGCGCGCTCGAACAGATAACGCGGCCGCGCCCGATGCCAGCCTGTCGCCCAGAATTCGAGCCGGGTCGGCAACAGCCGGTAGCCGAGCCAGTTGTCGGGTCGCGGCGCGCGGTGAAAGCTGTAGGTGTCGTGCTCCTGTTCCAGCCGCGCGTGAAACGCATCGAGATCGCCAAAGACGGCGTGCTGCTCAGAGCTGCGCGCGACCAGCGTGCTTTCATGTGATCGCTGCGCCCAAAGCCGGTCAGCCGCTTCGTCGTCGAGGAGATCGACGACGCCCTCGACATTCACCTGTTGCTGCAGACCACGCCAGAAAAAACACAGTGCGGCATGCGGGTGCCAGCGCAGCTGCTGACCCTTGCCGCTGCGCGTGTTGACGAAGAACACCAGCGCATCGCCGTCGATCTGTACATAGACAGTACGAACGCTCGGACGGACGAAGGCAGGGTCGACGGTGGCAAGCGTGGCAGCATGCGCATCGCTCTCGCCGCGCCGGCGGGCGGATTCGATCCACTCGCCCAGATGGCCGACCGGGTCGGTGACTTCGCTGACGTTCATGGCGCGCTCTTTCGATTGGAATTGGAACGCCAGTGTCGGCCAGGCCGAACGAATCCCACTTGATATGCGTCAACCGCTGCCCAACGAAAAAGACCCTCGCGAGGAGGGCCTTTTCGATATGTCGACGAAGGAAAACGCCTAGAACGGGATATCGTCGTCCAGATCGTCGTCGAAACCGGGATCGCCACCCGCCGGCTCGCGCTGCGGCGGCTGGTAGGACTGCTGACCGCCGCGGCCACCGCCGCCCTGGCCGCCGTAACCGCCACCCTGCTGCTGCGGGCGCTGTTGACCGCCCCCGCCACCGAAGGGCGCGCTGCCGCCGCCACCGCCGCCCTTGGAGTCGAGCATCTGCATTTCGTTGGCCACGATCTCGGTGGTGTAGACGTCCTGGCCTTCCTTGTTCTGCCACTTGCGCGTCTGGATTCGGCCCTCGACATAGACCTTGGACCCCTTGCGCAGATATTCGCCGGCCACTTCGGCCAGACGGGCAAAGAACACCACCCGATGCCACTCGGTGCGTTCCTGCATCTCACCGCTGGACTTGTCGCGCCAGGTGTCCGAGGTGGCGAGGTTGACGTTGGTCACCGCGGTGCCGCCGGCGGTGTAGCGCGTTTCCGGATCGGCGCCGAGATTGCCGATCAGAATCGCCTTGTTGATGCCTCTGCTTGCCATGGGATCACTCCATCGATGATTGGGTCGCCCGGGCGCGCCTCAGGCTTCGGCGGGCCGGTGGGAAAAAGCGTCGAGATCGACCGCGTCTGCCTGCGCGCTGTCGACCTTTATATAGGCCACGCCCTCGTCGAGGGCAACCGCGGCCTCCACCACGCCGGGCTGCGCCGCGAGGCGCGCCTGAAGCGCCGTGGCGTCCGCCGCGTCGCGCACATCCACGCTGATCATGCGCGTCTGGGTGAAACGCGGCGGCTTCATGGTAACCGCCACCACGAACCATAGCAGCGCCACGATCGCCGAGAAAATGAAGACCCCGGCTGCACCGTCTGCGCCATAGGCCCAACCGCCGACCGTGCCACCAATGAAAATGCCGAAGAACTGCGAGCTCGAGTACACGCCCATCGCGGTGCCCTTCGCATCGGCCGGGGCGACCTTGGAAATCAGCGACGGCAGGCTTGCCTCCATGATGTTGAAGGCGGCAAAGAACAGCGTGAGCACGACCACGAGCTCAACCAGGCTCGTATGCCAGGCCAGCAACGCGAGCTGACTCAGCCCCAGGGTGACCACCGCCCCGACGAACACCGACTTCATGCGCCGCTTGGCCTCGGCGAGAATGATCATCGGCACCATGATGATCACCGACGCGGCCAGCACCGGCAGGTAGACCATCCACAACTCGTTCTCGCCCACGCCCACGACGTCGCGCAGCAGCACCGGCACGGCGATGAAGCTGGCGGTGAGCATGGCGTGCAGCGCGAAGATGCCGAAATCCAGTCGCAGCAGCTGGGGATCGCTGAGCACCCGGGCAAACATCGCCGGGACCGCGCCGGTATCCCGGTGCGACTGCAGCTTCGCCGGCTGCGGGGTGACCCCGTAGAGCACGGCAATGCCGACCAGCGCCATCATCGCCGTCGCCCAGAAGATGCCGGAAACGCCGACCACCGCATTGAGCAACGGCCCGAGCACGAGCGCGAGCGCGAACGAAAGCCCGATAGTCATGCCGATCACGGCCATGGTCTTGGTGCGCTGTTCTTCGCGGGTGAGATCCGCGCCGAGAGCGAGAATCACCGAGCCCACGGCCCCTGCCCCCTGCAGAATGCGGCCCGCGATCACACCATAGATGCTGCCCGACAGCGCCGCGACCACGCTGCCGGCCGCGAAGATGACCAGCCCGATGGTGATCATGCGCTTGCGGCCATAACGATCCGAGAGCATGCCGAACGGAATCTGCAGCAGCGCCTGGGTCAGCCCGTAGGCCCCCAGCGCCAGCCCGACGGTGACCGGGGTCGAGCCGTCAAGATGTTTCGCATAGAAGGCGAACACCGGGTAGATCATGAACAGACCGAGCATGCGCAGGGAGAAGATGCCTGCGAGGGAGAAAGCCGCCCGGGTCTCGAATCGGGTCATGAATACACTCTTGCCAGCGAGGGACCGCGGTGGCCGATACCCGACCATCGTGGCCCGCGGATGCGCGATCGGGCACCGCGAAACCGTCGAATGACGGCGCCAATCAGGCGGAGAATTCTAGCATAGCGCCCGCGCGGCCCCGCCTTCGCGCGCGTTTTGTGGCGCGCTTGCGGCGCTGCGTATACTTGTCGGTTATTCCTTTCCCCTGCGCCCGATCCATGGACAACATCCGCATTCGCGGTGCACGTACGCACAACCTCCAGAACGTCGATCTCGATCTGCCCCGCAATCAGCTGATCGTGATCACCGGCTTGTCCGGTTCCGGCAAGTCGAGCCTGGCGTTCGACACCGTCTATGCCGAAGGCCAGCGGCGTTATGTCGAGTCGCTGTCGGCCTATGCGCGCCAGTTTCTGTCGATGATGGAAAAGCCGGACCTCGATTCCATCGAGGGCCTGTCGCCGGCGATCTCGATCGAGCAGAAATCGACCTCGCACAACCCGCGCTCGACCGTGGGCACAGTCACCGAGATCCACGATTACCTGCGCCTGCTCTATGCGCGCGCCGGTACGCCCTTCTGTCCCGACCACGACGAGCCGCTGACCGCCCAGACCGTGTCGCAGATGGTCGATCAGACGCTCGAGAAAGAGGACGAATCCGCCTGGATGCTGCTCGCGCCGGTGATCCGTTCGCGCAAGGGCGAGCACCGCGATGTGTTCGAGCAGATGCGCGGCCAGGGCTTCGTGCGCATGCGTGTGGACGGCGAGATCGTGGAGATCGACGAGATCCCCGAGCTCGATCCCAAGAAGAAACACGATATCGAAGTCGTGGTCGATCGCTTCAAGATCCGCGACGATATCCAGCAGCGCCTGGCCGAATCCTTCGAGACTGCGCTGCGGCTGTCCGAAGGCATTGCCTGGATCCTCCCCTGGCGCGGCGAGGCCGAGCCGGAGGTGTTCTCCTCCCAGTTCGCCTGCCCGGTCTGCGGCTATTCGATCAACGACATGGAACCGCGGCTGTTTTCCTTCAACTCGCCGCACGGCGCCTGCTCGGGCTGCGACGGGCTGGGCTCGCAGAGCGTGTTCGATGTCGACCGCGTGATCACCGACGATTCCCTCAGCCTCGCCGGTGGCGCGGTACGCGGCTGGGATCGGCGCAACCCTTATTTCTTCGGCCTGATCCAATCGCTTGCCGAGGAGTACGGCTTCGATGTGGACACACCCTGGCGCGATCTGCCCGAGAAAGCCCGCAAGGTGATCCTGGAAGGCTCGGGCAGCAAGCGCATCGAGTTCCGCTATGTGAATGCCCGCGGACGTACGCGCGTACGCAAGCATGCCTTCGAAGGCGTGCTCAACAACATGCAGCGCCGCTATGCCGAGACCGACTCCATGGCCGTGCGCGAGGAACTGGCCAAGTATCTGTCGGACAAGCCCTGCCCGACCTGCAACGGCGCACGCCTGAACACGGCGGCCCGGCATGTGCGCGTGGCCGAGACCACGCTGCCGACGATCAACGCCGCCAGCATCGCGGGCGCCCACGAAATCATCGAAGCCCTCGACATTCCCGGCCATCGCGCCGAGATCGCGGCGCCGATCCTCAAAGAGATCCAGCAGCGGCTGAAATTCCTGCTCGATGTCGGCCTGAACTATCTCACCCTGTCGCGCAGCGCCGAGACGCTGTCCGGCGGCGAAGCCCAGCGTATCCGCCTGGCCAGCCAGATCGGTGCCGGTCTCGTGGGCGTGATGTACGTGCTAGACGAGCCTTCGATCGGCCTGCACCAGCGCGACAACCGGCGCCTGCTCAACACCCTCGAGCGCCTGCGCGATCTGGGCAATACGGTGATCGTGGTCGAACACGACGAAGACGCCATCCGCGAGGCGGAATATGTGGTCGACATGGGCCTGGGCGCTGGCGATCACGGCGGTCATGTGATTGCCGAAGGCACGGCCGAGGAAATCGCCGCGCACAAGCAGTCGCTGACGGGGCAGTACCTCTCTGGCCGGCTCACGATCCCGATTCCGGAAAAACGCATTGCCTTCGACGATGAGCGCGTGATCAAGATCACCGGCGCGCGGGGCAACAATCTCAAGAACGTGTCGGTCGAGCTGTCCATGGGCCAGCTGACCTGTATCACCGGCGTGTCCGGCTCCGGCAAGTCCACGCTGATCAACGAAACGCTGTTCCCGGCGGCCGCCCGCCAGGTGAACCGCGCCGTGGCCCGCGCGGCGCCGATGACGTCAATCGACGGTCTGGAGCATCTCGACAAGGTCATCGATATCAGCCAGGCGCCGATCGGGCGCACGCCCCGATCCAACCCGGCGACCTATACCGGCCTGTTCGGCACCATTCGCGAGCTGTTCGCGAATACGCCGGAGGCTCGGGCGCGCGGCTATCAGCCCGGTCGTTTCTCGTTCAACGTCAAGGGCGGGCGCTGCGAAGCCTGCCAGGGCGATGGCGTGATCAAGGTAGAAATGCATTTTCTGCCGGATATCTATGTTACCTGCGATACCTGCAAGGGCGCGCGCTACAACCGCGAGACGCTGCAGGTGCACTACAAGGGCAAGACCATTTCCGACGTGCTGGAAATGCGCGTCGAAGCGGCGCTGGAGTTCTTCGCGCCGGTGCCGAGCCTGAAACGCAAGCTGGAAACGCTGATGGACGTGGGCCTGAGCTATGTGAAGCTGGGCCAGAACGCGACCACGCTATCCGGCGGCGAGGCCCAGCGCATCAAGCTCGCCCGCGAGCTGTCGAAACGCGATACCGGCCGAACGCTCTATCTGCTGGACGAACCGACCACTGGCCTGCATTTTCACGACATCAACCAGCTGCTCAAAGTGCTGCTGCGGCTGCGCGATGCCGGCAACGCGGTGATCGTGATCGAGCACAATCTCGACGTGATCAAGTCGGCCGACTGGCTCGTGGACCTCGGCCCCGAGGGCGGCGAAGGCGGCGGCGAGATCATCGCCACCGGCACGCCCGAGGACGTGGCCCGGATCGAAGCCTCACACACCGGGCGTTTCCTGAAACCCATGCTGGGTGATACCACGCCCGGCACCGGCCACAACACCAGCGGCGACGAACGCGATCTGGCCTTGCCACCGAAGAAGGACAAGACAGAGAAGAAGAAGCGTCGCAAGCCGGCCGCCACCAACAGCGACGGCACCGCGCGCCGCCAGACCTCGAGCTAGGACGCCGCGTTTCGGGCAAGTCTCACGCGAAGACGCCAAGGCGCAAAGAAGACTCTTCGACACGAGGGGCATTTCTCTTCGTGTCTTTGCGCCTTGGCGTGAGTTGGGAAAAGGAGCGGCTTCTCGACCGGTTCAGCCGCCCGCGGTAGACCAGATCAGGCTGGCCATGCGGCCAGTCCGGGGCTCACGCCGATAGGAATAGAAACGCGCCGCGTCGTCGATGGTGCACAGCCCGCCGCCGTAGATGGCCGTAACGCCGGCGCGTTCGAGCCGGGCGCGGGCGAGCGCATAGATATCAGCCAGATACTTGCCGGGCGTCTCGCGGGCGGTGAAAGTCTGGGCGTCCGACGCGTCGTGATCACAGAAGGCCGCGCGTACGTCCTCGCCCACTTCGAAGTTGTGGGCGCCGATCGAGGGGCCGAGCCAGGCCATGAGCCGATCGGGCGGTACTGCGAGCGCGTCGACGGTGGCTTCCAGCACGCCGCCGGCCAATCCGCGCCAGCCGGCGTGCGCGGCGCCCCAGCAGCTGCCGTCGACATCACAGAACAGCACCGGTAGACAGTCGGCGGTAAGGACCGCGCAGACCGCATCGTCATCACGGGCCACACTCGCATCGGCCTCGCCTTCCACCGGGCCCGCGGCATCGACCACGCGATTGCCATGCACCTGGTAGAGCCACGCCGGCTCGTCCGGCAGCGCCAGCTGTTCGCGCAGCCGTTGCCGGTTGGCTGCGACCGCAGCCGGGTCGTCGCCAGCACGATCGCCCAGGTTGAAGCTGTCGAAAGGCGGCACGCTCACCCCGCCCGTACGCAGCGTGGTCCCGGCCCGGATATGGCTCGGCGCTGGCCAGTCCGCAGCAAGAAACCCGATCGGCTCAGCTTTCGGCATGGGCGTCGGCGTCCGCAGCCAGCGCAGCAAGCAGGCTTTCGAAATCGGCCGGGCGCGGTGCGTCCCAACTCATGAACTCGCCGCTCACCGGGTGGGTCAGGCCGAGTTTGCGTGCATGCAGGGCCTGGCGTCGAAACGTACGCAGTGTGTCCACGAAGACGTCGCTGGAATCGCGCGGCAGCGCGAGACGCCGGCCGTAGGTCGCGTCGCCCAGCAGCGGATAGCGAATATGCGCCATGTGAACGCGAATCTGGTGCGTACGCCCGGTTTCCAGACGGCAGCGCACATGCGTATGGGCACGATAGCGAGTGACCACACGATAATGCGTGACCGCCTCGCGGCCGGTGTCGCGTACCGCCATGCGCTTGCGATCCACCGGATGGCGATCAATCGGCGCATCGACATGCCCGCCCGCGGTCATCACGCCCACGGCCACCGCCTCGTACTCGCGCTTGACCGTGCGCTCGGCCAGATCGGCGACCAGTTTCGCATGCGCGGCAAAGGTCTTGGCCACGACCAGAATGCCGGAAGTGTCCTTGTCCAGCCGGTGCACGATGCCCGCGCGCGGCAGCGCGGCCAGCGATGCGTCGTGGTGAATCAGCGCGTTCTGAAGCGTGCCGTCCGGGTTGCCGGCGCCGGGATGCATTACCAGCCCGGCCGGCTTGTCGAGCACCAGGATGGCCTCGTCTTCGTGGATGATGTCGAGCGCGATCGGCTCGGCGACCACGCGATCATCGTCCGGCTCGCTGGGCACGCACAACCGCACCTGCTCGCCGCCGGCGACCTTGGTCTTCGCCGCCGGCGTTTCGCCGTCGACCGTGAGCGCGCCCTCGGCGAGCCAGTTCTGCAGGCGCGAACGCGAGTAGTCGGGCAGCATTTCAGCCAGAGCCCGATCCAGCCGCCGGCCGGCGAACTCGTCTGGAATCGGCGCTTCAAAATCGGGGTCGCGGCGGCTTGCCGGCATGGATTTTCTCTTCGTTGGCAGCGTGGTTGCGCGCGGCAGTCGCGCGGCGATCGTAAATGACTCGATTGCCGCTTCCTAGGTATACTCCGCGTTCGTTTTGATCTGTTGGCGTGCGGCGCACGTCCGGGACTGGCATGCGGAAACTCGCTCTCGCGCTTTCTATTCTGATGCTGCTTGCAGCCGCCGGCTGCGGCGGTGACAAGGGCATCAACGAAACCGGCTACAGCGACGAGCCGCTCGTCGACCGCGAGGGCAACAAGCTCGACTCGGCCGACGCCGAACGCCTGTACAAGTCCGCGCGCGAATTCATGGTCAGCAACGACCCGCAGCGTGCACTGCGATTATACGCGGAAGTACAGGCGCGATTCCCCTTCTCGCCCTACGCGGCGCAGTCGGAGATGGAATCGGTAGCGGCACACTACAAGGCCCAGCAATACGAGGCCGCCGTGTCCGCCGCGGACCGCTTCATCAAGCAGCGCCCGCGCAACGCGCACATCGACTACATCTATTATCTGCGCGGGCTGTCCAACTACGACCGCAACGATGCGGGCCTGCTCGGCGGCGACCCCGACAAGCGCGATACGCGTTTTCTCGAGCAGTCTTTCACCGACTTCAACCTGCTGGTCGAAAACTATCCGCAGAGCGTCTACCGCAAGGACGCACAGCTGCACATGATCGAAATCCGCAACCGGCTGGCGGAATTCGAGATCAACATCGCGGAGTACTATCTGCGCCGGCGCGCCTATGTGGCCGCCAGCCGCCGCGCGGAAGGCGTGCTCAAGCGTTTCCAGGGCTCGGATTCGGTGCCGCGCGCGCTCGAAATCATGGAAGAGAGCTATGCGCGCCTGGGCCTGACCGACTTGTCCGAAGACGCGCGCGCGATCCTGCAGGCCTCCTACCCGAACTACATCCTGCATCGCGACGAGTTCTACCGGCAGCGCGCCGGCGAAGCCCCGCGCTACGAACTGCCGGAACCCGGGGCCGATGCGACAAGCGGGGAGCAGCTGGCGCCGCAAGCAGCTGAACAGGCCGAGTAGACAGCCGGCAACCGCCCGCGCGTCGCGCGGGCTCGTCACTTCAACCGTGGATACGCGGGCCCGAGGCCAACGGGCTAGAGATCGCCGTAGACGGCCGTGATCGGATAACGACGGTCACGCCCGAAGGCACGCAGCGTGACTTTCGGGCCGGGCGCCGCCTGCCGCCGCTTGTATTCGTTGCGCCGTATCAGCCCGGCGGCCTGACGGACATCATCCTCCGCGAAGCCCGCCGCGCAGATATCCTCGATCGGCTCGCCCCGCTCGACATAGGCCTCGATGATCGGATCCAGCACGTCGTATTCGGGCAGCGTATCGGTATCCGCCTGGTCGTCGCGCAGCTCGGCGGACGGGGCACGCGTAATCACGCGCTCGGGAATGACTTCGCCACGCGTATTGCGAAATTTCGCCAGCCGGTACACCCAGGTCTTGTACACGTCCTTGAGCGGCGCAAAGCCGCCGCACATGTCGCCGTAGAGCGTGGCGTAGCCCACCGCCATCTCGGACTTGTTGCCGGTGGCGAGCACCACGTGGCCGAACTTGTTGGATAGCGACATCAGCAGCGCGCCGCGAATGCGCGACTGCAGATTCTCTTCGGCGGTGTCGGGCGCGCGGTCGCCGAACAGCGGCCCCAGCGTGTCGAGCAGCGCGGAGAAACCGTTCTCGATCGGCACTTCGTCGTAGCGCACGCCCATGCGCTCGGCCTGGTCGGCAGCGTCGACGTTGCTGATATCGGCCGTATAGCGCGACGGCATGGACACGGCCCAGACGCGTTCGCCGCCGACCGCATCGGCAGCGACGGCCATGGCGAGCGCCGAATCGATGCCGCCGGATGCGCCGATCAGCGCCCCGGGGAACCCGTTGCGGTCGATATAGTCACGCGTGGCCCGCATCAGCGCATCGTAGATCAGCGCCTCGGGCGGCTCGTCTGCGGCGATCAACGCGGGGGTATCACCCGCCGGCGCCGGCCAGTCCACGCAGTAGACCCCGGACTCGAATGCCGGCGCCCGCAGCGTCAGCGTGCCCTGGCGGTCGACCGCACAGGAGCGGCCGTCGAAAACGAGTTCATCCTGGCCACCGACACAGTTCACGTAACAAATCGCGAGGTCGTTCGTCTGCGCGCGCTGGGCGAGCAGGCTTTCTCGCTCGGTCTGTTTCTCGACATGAAACGGCGAGGCGTTCAGATTGACCAGCAGCTCGGCGCCGGCCGCTTTCGCCTGCGCCGCCGGGCCGGCTTCCCAGATATCCTCGCAGATGGTTACGCCGACACGCCGACCGCCGAGCTCGAACACGCAGGGCGCATCCCCCGGCCGGTAGTGCCGGCGTTCGTCGAAGACCCCGTAGTTGGGCAGACATTGCTTGCGGTAATGGGCGATGCGCGCGCCATCGCGCACCACCACCGCCGCGTTGTAGATGATGTCGCCGTCGTATTCGGGATAGCCGATGACGGCCGGAATGCCGCGCAGCTCTTGCGCAAGCCGTGTCAACGCCGTGTCGATGGCGCTGGGCAAGCCACGCCGCAGCAACAGATCGTCCGGCGGATAACCCAACAGCGCCATTTCCGGGAAAGCCACCAGGTCGGCGCCATATTCGTCGCGCGCGGTTGTCGCGGCGTCGACCATCTGGCGGGCATTACCCTCGATATCCCCGACCCAGACGTTGAGCTGGGCCAGTGCGATACGAAGTGACGAATCACCCATGGTGGGGGACTCCTAAAAGCTGGAGAAAGACCGCCTGGTTAATCGGCGTGCGTCGCGACGCCAAGGATACGCCAGGACGCGGGCCACCGAAACGAGAACGGGCCGGGGCAAGGCCGGCCCGTCTCGATTCGCGTCCGGGTTGGGTTTTGACCGGCGCGTCGGCTACAAACCGATCGCCGAGCCGTCCTCACATTTTTCCAGATCGTCGTCGATATCGAGGACGCGCTCGCCGTAGAACAAGTGCAACGTGGGTGCCAGTTCAGGCGGCAGTTTCCCGCCATTGTTCTTGCGGAACAGGTTCTGACGGATGACCGGAATCCCCGGCTTGTGGCGTCCGTACATGATCATGCCGCACTTCGGGCAGCCATAGCGGTGCATTTCCTTGCCATCCATCTGATGGTGATACAGCTCGGACTCGTCCGGCAGATCGACCTTGTCTTCATCCCAACCGGTCAGGCCCAGAACGTCTGCCGAATACAGCTCGCGGCAGCTGCGACAGTGGCAATGAAGGGACAACTTGGGCGCACCGTGGGCCGTCATCTTGACGTGGCCACAGTCACAGCTGATCTCGTAGCTCTGGCTCATATCGATTGTGCTCAATTGAACGGTGCAATCATTCGAGCACGCAAGCGGCGTGTAACTCTATAACACCGTGTCAGCGTGGCGCGTCTGTGCTGGTTTATAAAACTCGCCAAGCGTAATGCAGAGTTCTCGCACTCACGAAGCGGTCGTACCTATTGTTTCGCACTGCTGTGCGACTGTCTTTCGTTTGCTTGTCCAAACGAAAGTCAGCAAAGGAAAGGACACCCGGGCACGGCGCCGGCTGCGCCGGTTCACTCCGACACGCGGCGGCGACGGGATGCGTACAGAACTCGGATCGCTTTGGCGATCCTCAGACAGGCTGTACGCACCGGCGCATGCGCCGGACACCCGTAGCCACTCCGTGCCGCCGTCGCCGTGCAACGGGTCCGAATACAAACGCCGATCTAACAACGAGGGCGATCTTGCCCGACGAGCCGATCCAGCCGGCGACTCCGGTCTTGTCTGCTTAGGCATTAGCCTAAGCAGACATAAAAGCGCGCGACCTTGAGCGAGCGACAGCGAGCTGGCCTGTATTCCGGCCCCTTGGGCGCAGCGCCGAGCAGTGGAGGCCGAAAGAGAAAAAGACAGCCGGATGTCTGAGTCGCGCGAAGCGCGGCG
>MDSW01162215.1_pt1 | contig 13446 bp, 11 predicted proteins | sample 811171 | NCBI WGS metagenome assembly MDSW01 (sample SAMN05326641, study PRJNA326480) | marine metagenome | isolation source: seawater | place: Atlantic Ocean: North West | collected 2012 | reverse complement strand
CAGCAGCATGAAGGCGTAGTATTCACCGCCACTGGCTCTGAGTGGGTCGAATCGGAGACGTCCGGCAGCAACCGCCTTCTCGAGTCGCCGATCAACCTGTCCGACGGAATTCAGGATCAGGACCAGACCAACCGCGGAGGTGATCACACCGACCCAACGCCCAAGTGCAGGCATGAGGAAGGTTGTTGTATCGAGATGTTCTGGCGAGAAGACGAAGACCGAGGCAACACCCGAAGCGATCACGAAGACAGCTGCAACGGCGGGCGTGGACTGCCTGATGGAAACGGACCGCATGAGCCCGGTGATTGCGGTAATCACGACTCCGACCATGAGAATCGCTTCAGGAATCAGGAACCAGAGATGATTGCTCATGGTCATGGCTTCTGTCCCCCCACGAGCAAGGATGTGCCCGAATCCGCCACCTGCTGGATCGCGTCCTTCACGATCCCCGGATAGGCGGCCAGTGTTTCATTGATGAAACCTTCCATCGCATCCATGGCGATCCACGGTTGAACACCCAGCACCACGCACATCACGGCAATCGGGACCAGGACGGTGATCTCACGAGCGGAAAGGTCCGCAGGCAGACCATGATGATCGTCAACCGCAGGTTCCTTGAGGGCGCCGAATACGATCTTGCCGACCATGATCAGCAGATACATGGCAGCGACGATCATCCCGAGTGCCGCAAAGGCCGCGAACCAGGGACCATAGACGCCGGGATAACTGCCTGAATCACCTGCTGCGAACGTCCCGAGCAGACAGAGGAACTCGCTCACGAATCCATTGAGCCCGGGCAGTCCGACGGAGGCCAGTACGAAGAAGACCATGAAGAACGCCCAGACGGGCATGCGCTTGGCAAGCCCCCCGACCGTGTCCATGTCCCGAGTGTGATAACGCTCGTACATCATGCCGACGAGGAAGAACAATCCCCCGGTCGAGAGTCCGTGATTGATCATGTAGAGAACGGATCCCTGCAGCCCAAGTGGATTGAGAGCAAACAGGCCGAGCACACAGAAGCCAAGGTGACTGACCGAGGAATAGGCGACCAGTTTCTTGACATCCGTCTGGACCCAGCAGATCAGACCTGCATAGAGAATCCCGACGATGGCCAGGATGCCCAGAATCGGGGCCCATTCAACCACGGCATCGGGCGTCATTGGCAGGACGAAGCGATAGATGCCATAGGTCCCCAGCTTCAGCAGAACACCCGCAAGGATGACGGAACCCGCCGTAGGCGCTTCGGTATGGGCCAGCGGCAGCCAGGTATGCAGTGGGAACAACGGGATCTTGACGGCGAAGCCGATCACCAGGGCCGTGAGGACCCAGAGCTGTTGACTGAGCGTGAAGGTGCCTGCTGCAAACTCACAGAGTGTTGAAATCTGGAAGGTCCAGCTTCCGTGGGTTTCTGCATAGCACCAGGCAACGTACAGGAAGCCGACCAGAGCCAGCAGCGACCCCGTGAATGTGTAGAGGAAGAACTTGACGCACGCTCGGGCCCTGCCTGCACCACCGTAGATGGCGATCAGGAAGTACATCGGAACAAGCGTGAACTCGAAGCAGATGTAGAAGAAGACGAGATCACGTGCCAGGAACACGCCGATCATTGCGGTTTCAATGAGCAGCAGCCAGCCGTAGTACTCCTTCAATCGCTCTCCAACGGCAGTCCACGAACCCAGAACAGCCAATGGCATCAGGAAGGTGGTGAGCAGAATCAGAAGCATCGCGACCGAATCTGCACCGATGGACAGATTGATTCCGACCTCCGGCAGCCATTCGACCGTGGACTGAAGACCGTATTCGCCCGTTCCCCAGACTCCGAACTCGAATGCTGCAGCGATGCTGGCACCGAAGGTCGCGAGGGTTGCCAACAAGGCGATGGATCTCGCGGCCTTTGCCGAGGATCCCACGATGAAGACACCACCCACGATGGGAAGCAGAAGAAGAAGCCAACCCCAGATCATCCTCCACCCCCGATCTCCCAGAACTGGAGGAAGAGAATCATCAGAAGAGCGATGAGTGCGACACCACCGGCCATGGTCACTGCATAGGACTGGACGATGCCGTTATGGAGAGGCTGGAACCACTTGGCAACCATGCGAGGAATTCTCGCGATGCCATCCACCAGCAAGCCATCGATCAGGAATCGATCGAAGGCGTACATGAGATGACTGGCGATCCAGAGGGGTGCTCGGACAAGTGCGTGATAGATCTCGTCGACGTACCACTTGCGTTCCATTGCTCGAGGCAACCAGCCAAGCCACCAATGTCGGTGAAGGAACGCCTTGAGTCGATCGGCATCCTGGCGACGGAACAAGTGAAGCCACGCGGCGAGCAGCAAACCCACACCGCCGACGACACCGGAGACCACGTACATCGCCTTGTGGACATCCATGCCGAACATTGTGGGATGTGCATGATCGCCATGAGCGTGCTCGACGGCCTGCCCCAGCGATTGTCCATGGCGATCGAGCCCCGGCAGTCCACCCTGAGCCGTTGAATCATGGACCATGTCCGCGACCCACCCGCCAGCCAGGGCTTCATCCGCTTTCGTATCCATGAAGTACGGAACGGCTGCCAGCAATGCGCCGATGGCGATGACCGCCATCACGAAGTTCATAGCGAAGCGAGGTGCATGGGGATGGAATCCACCACCGTGATGGCCATGATCATCATCTCCATGATGTTCATCGCCCGGCTCATACTCGACCTTGCCCGCACAGACACGGAACCAGACCCTGAAGGTGTAGTACGCGGTCAGGAACGCCGTGAAGATGGCGATCCATCCGAGGGCCTCGAAACCCGGTCCCTGCGTGATGAACGCTTCGGCGAGAATCGCATCCTTGGAGAAGTACCCCGATGTGAATGGGAATCCGGCCAATGCCAGACAACCAATGAGCATGGCGATGGATGTGATGCGCCAACCCGGAATACGAATGAGCCCGGAGAGCTTTCGCAAATCCAGCTGGCCTGCAAAACCATGCATGATGGCACCACACGTGAGGAACAGCACGGCCTTGAAGAACGCATGCGTGAAGACGTGATACGCCGCCCCGTACGTTGACAGCACACCGAGGCCCAGGAACATGAAGCCAAGTTGCGACACCGTTGAATACGCCATGATCCGTTTGATGTCGTATTGCGCGAGACCGATCGTCGCCGCCAGCAAGGCTGTCAGACCGCCGATCCAGGCCACGACATGCAGGGATTCCGGAGAGAGCAGGAAGAACTCGTAGGTTCGAGCGACCAGGTAGATCCCGGCCGTCACCATCGTGGCGGCATGAATCAGTGCCGAGACGGGCGTCGGACCTTCCATGGCGTCTGGAAGCCAGACATACAACGGAATCTGTGCGGACTTGCCGAATGCCGCCAGCATGAGGAACCACGGGATGCAGTCCACGGCCCAACCGTCGTAGGCTTCTTTCCATGAACCGCTTCGAATGACGTCCATCAGTTCGTCGTACTGAATGGTTCCGAACGTCGTCCAGATCAGGTAGATCGCAAGGGCGAGACCGAGGTCGCCGATGCGATTCATGATGAAGGCTTTCTTGGCAGCGGCGACCGCAGCTGGTCGCTGGTAGTAGTAGCCGATCAGCCAGTAGGAAGCGAAGCCGACCCCTTCCCAGCCCAGATAGAGCATCAGAAGATTGTCCGCCAGCACCAGAGCGACCATCGCGAACAGGAAGACGCTCACACCCGCGAAGAATCGCGTGTAGCCCTTCCCGAGATCCGTTTCCATGTATTCGCTGGCATAGATCGTGATCAAGGTCCCCAGGCCGGTGACGAACATGATCCAGAGCAGCGAAAGGGAATCGATGTAGAACGTGAAATTGGCCGCAAATCCCGAGAAGTTCCCACCCGCATCAGACAAGTTGATCCAGGACAGAATCGGAATCAGCTCAGGTGATCCGCCATAGTCGAAGTACAGCAGAAGCGAGAACACGAATGATCCCAGAAGGCAGCCGGCGGTGATCCAGGCTGGCAGCTTCGTCTTCACCTTCATCGCGGCGCAGACACCACAGAGGATCAGGGAGATCAACGGAAGATAGAGAATGAAGCCCGCCCACCAGTGATGTGGCGCAAGGACGACCTCGCTGGTACCGACAGGCTCCGTCAAGGGAGGTGTCGCCAGCGATCCTGCATCGACGGCAGCAACGCCCAGTCTCTGGATCATGGAGGAGAACATCATTCGTTCAGTTCCCTCCAGTCCTCAGCATTCAAGGTTGGTTTTCTTCGGAAGAGCAGTACGACCAGAGCCAGTGCAAGCGCCGCTTCAGCCGCCGCCACCGTCAGAATGAAGATGACGAAGACCTGTCCCGAAAAATCGTAGTAGTACCTGCCAACGGCCACAAAGGCGATCCCGGCTGCCTGGAACATGAGTTCCGTGCAGAGGAACATCACGATGAGGTTCCTGCGGGACAGGAATCCGACCAGGCCGATCACGAACAGCAGTCCACTCAGCAGGAGGTAATGCGCGAGTGCGAGCTGTCCGAATGCAGAAGCCGCGAGGATCATGCGGTCGAACCCTCCTCGGTTGCTGCGGGGTCGTCATCCCAGTCATGAATTCGAGGCATCCCAACAGCTTCTCGAAGTTCATCTTCACCATGCTCGATCTGACGACGAGCAAGAATGACTGCACCAAACATGGCCAGAAGCAGAATGATCCCGGCCAGTTCAAGACTGACGGGGAATCGAGCTACGAGATCCCATCCAACGAACTGCGTATTTCGAGGGCCGGCCGAGAGCGGAAGCCTGACAGGCTGATGGCTGCCGGCGTCGGTCGTTCCAAGAACGAAAATACCGGATTCATCGGCGTGCACCATGTTCTTGTTGCCATCGATCTCGGGTGGCCACTGGAAGGTCGGCTCGACTTTCTCGATTTCAGTTCTGAGCTGTTTGGGCAGGCCCTGCAGAACTTCCGCCCGCGCCATGTTTCGTTCGATCTCTCCTGCTGGTGGCGGCAGGTCGGGAATCCCCTGGTAGACCGCTCCAAAGATGGTCGCCAGGAAGATGAAGCCGACGGTAACCGCCGCGGCAGGTTCTCTTGCCATCCGGTCGTATTCCGGAACCTCGGTGACCTTCTCCGGAGCCGATGCCTGCTGTGCAAGCATCAGGACGAACATGTACGTGATGAGCACTGCACCGGCGTAGACGATGACAAGCGCAAATGCCATGAACTCTGCTTCGAGCAGCAGGAACAGGCCCGCTGATGAAAGCACCACAAAGACGAAATTGATGGCTGAGTAGACCGGCCTTGAATGCGTGATCATCCGGACGGCAGCAGAGATTGCGATGACACCGAAGATCAGGAAGAGCACTTCGCGTGCAATCCCCTCTCCACCGATGATGGACGTACCCGCCATGACATAGATCCATGCCAGAGCGGCGAATCCACCAAGAATCCCAAGCACCTTGCTGCCGCGTCCACCTCGACCCAGTAACAGATACAGGGCCACGATGGCTGCGAAGCACTCAATGTAGGGCAAGATCCCATCCATGCAGGTGAGTCCGAGGGCCGCCAGGCCACCTCCTTGTACCGGGGCCTCCCTGGGGCAGGAGACACCCCAGAGCGTGGTTATCAGGAGGCAAGATAGGCCCGCTGGAGGGGTGTCGCAACCGCTTGGAGGCTCTCCAGGGCACTTTCCGGGCATGTTGCCTGTGAACCCCGGGCAATTCGGCCTGGGGATGGGATCTTCAGGGCCGACTATCCAGCATTCCATGCATGGCTTTAGGATGCCTTCAATGACTGCCAAGGGCCCCTGGCCAAATCGAGCCTCGATTCCGAACCTGCTGACGATGCTCAGGGCAGCCATGGCCATGGCATTCTTCATACTGCTGGAGTTCTACCGGTTCCCCTCGACGGGCGTCACCATCGCCAATATTGCCATTGGCTTCTTCATTCTGGCAGCCGTCACGGATGCCCTCGACGGACATCTGGCACGCAAATGGGATGTGACTTCCAGCTTCGGACGGATCATGGATCCACTCTGTGACAAGATTCTCGTCCTTGGATCCTTCATCTACCTGGCAGGCCCTCGATTCGCCGTTCCCGAGCAGGCACTGGATTCCGCCCCCTTCGAAATGACCACTGGGGTCACGACCTGGATGGTGGTCATCATCTTTGCTCGAGAACTCTTCGTCACCACGGTCCGAGCAGTTGCCGAAGGCTCGGGGATCGCCTTTGGAGCCAAGAACCTTGGCAAGCTGAAGATGGTCTTTCAATCGATTGCTGTTCCGGTGATTCTGGCACTGGCCGTCAACCTCCCTGCGACTGAATACGCCTGGTCAGGGTGGACCTGCACCGTGATCGCATGGCTCACGGTGGCCGTCACATTGATTTCAGGCGCCCCCTACCTGAAGGGCCTATCCGCTGTGAACGCTGATCCAATACATACGGATCCCCGACCTTGAGCCGAGCAAGACTGATCATGATGACCGGAGGTGGAACAGGTCTGCTCAAACCCGCCTCGGGCACATGGGGCTCATTGCCTCCCGTCGTTCTCGCATTCCTCATTGGATTGACCTCGACACCATGGGCCATCCATGTGGCCATGGCGATCATCGTGATCGCGTCCAGCATCGTGTGCATCGCATACGGGCCCTGGGCAGAGCAGCGTTGGGGCCGGAAGGATCCCGGTGAAGTCGTCATCGATGAGTTCGCCGGTCAGGCGTTGACTCTGCTGATGATTCCCTGGGTGTGGATCCTCCCCTCGATCAGCTGCCTGGCCATCGCATGCGGTGTCGCATTCATCGCCTTCCGGATCCTGGACATCCTGAAACCACCGCCGATTTCAAGCCTTCAGAGTCTGCCTGCAGGCTGGGGCGTGCTTGTGGATGATCTCCTTGCAGGCCTTCTGGCGGGAATTGCCTGCTGGATTCTGGCCTGGTCGATCACTGCCTGAGCGAGTGGCTTACCATCTTGAATCATCACAACTGGAACTGCGTTTCAGGGAACTACCGCACCGGAGCACCTGCATCATGTCGATCCCCATTCGTTTCCTCATCATTCTGAGTACCTCCGGCATCGTCTCCGCGCAGGAACCGGGAACCATCGTCGAGTTCAACGAGTCGGTTCGAGACTTCATGTCCGAAGGAACCGGATACTCGGATATCGATCTGGCGGAGTACTTCCGAAATCAGGACCCTGACGTCGCACGCTGGTACCAGCATGTCAACACGCTGGCGAATCCCTGGATGCGGGGCCGTCAGCCGGGGACACGTGGCGACGATCTGGCGACTGAATACATCGAATTCCACATGGATCTTGCCGGACTTGTTCCCGCATTCGTGGATGAAGACGGCAATGCTTCCTGGAAACAGCCATTCACTTTTCAGGTCGGTCGACAAGCACCGACGCTGGCGGATTCCGGCCTGGTCATCGACGGTGTCGATCTGACGCTCGGCGAGGACTATTCGGTCCTGGCCAATTCAGGCAATGGCAACATCACGGCGCCACTGACGTTCGTCGGGTATGCCATCGAAGATGGCGAAGACGGCTATGAGAGCTTCGGTGATGATGATGATCTCACGGGCCGAATTGCGTTGATGCTTCGGTACGAACCTCTGGACGCAACCGGGATCAGCCGATGGACCGAGGAGAACTTCACAAGCCACTCCTCGATCAACTCGAAAATGGAGGCCCTGGTGGACCGCAATGCAGCCGGCATCATCATGGTCACACCGCCGAAGGCTCTGGATGGGCGAAAGGGTCTTGAAACACTGAGATCATCACGAAGCTATCGGCCTCGGACGGATGTCCCCGTGATCCACATGACTCCTGAAAGGGTCGACGCCCTGCTGGCCTCCTCACATCCGAAGGGCCTGGGCCTGGACGATCTGAGAAAGGCAGCCGATCGAGATCGGATCGATACCTATGACCTCCCTGACGACTCGATGATCACCATCCATACCGAATTGGAGAAACCGGGGATCGCAACACGCAATGTGGGTGGCATGATTCCCGGCAAGGGTGAACTCGCCGATGAATGGCTCATCATCGGGGGTCATTACGATCACCTCGGAAAAGGCTATGTCGGATCCCGTGATCGACGAAGCAACCAGTATCACAACGGTGCCGATGACAACGCTTCAGGAATCGCCTCGATGCTCGTGCTGGCGGACCGGTTGTCACAGGCTGCTGAACAGGACAGTGGTGAGGATCGCAGAAGCGTCATGTTCGTCGGCTTCGGAGCCGAGGAAGCTGGACTGCACGGATCGAAGTACTTTGTCGGCAACCCCCCGATCGATCTTGAGAAGGTCACCTGCATGATGAACTTCGACATGATGGGTCGAATCAGCGAAAACGGTCTTCAGATCCTCGGGACCGGCACCGCCGAGGAGTTCGATGAAATGCTGCCCAGGCATGTCTCTGAAAGTGTGTTGGCTGTATCCGCCACACCATCCGGTACCGGCCCTTCCGACCACACCAGCTTCTATCAGGAAGACATGCCTGTCCTGTTCTTCTTCTCGGGTATTACCGACGAATACCACACACCAGAAGACGAAGCGTGGACGGTGAATCCACAGGGCTCCGTCGTCATTCTCGACCTGGCCACTGGACTGGCTGAGGAACTGCTCGTCCGCGACGAGCTTCTGACCTTCCAGTCATCGGACAACAGTGGCCCTCGCCGCGGATCAGGCAGTCGTGTCCGCCTGGGGATCATGCCTGGTTACAACGCGGAGATCGAGAAAGGCATTCTTGTGGATGGTGTCAGCTCGGACACGGCCGCTTCAGATGCCGGTCTCAAGAAGGGCGACATCATGATCGGCTGGAATGGTGAAGAGCTTCCAGGCGCACAGGCCTTGATGACATTCCTGCGTGCATCATCACCGGGAGACACGATCGAAGTGACCATTCTCAGGGACGGACAGGAGATGAAGATGCCGGTCACGCTGCGAGGCATGGACGACTGAGCCCCTCGATCTCATGAATCATCAAAAAGAGCCGCGGGGCGAACCTTTCGGTTCGCCCCGCGTTCGTAATCGTCCGTGGAAATAAGCCGAATCCTGTCCCTACCAGCCCGGTCGTCGACGAGGCCGGAAGGTGGCGACCATTCATCTGGGACCACCGTTGCCGATGGCCTCGAGCACGCTACCCGCCTTCACCCGCGGACTACGGACGTGATCAGCACGCTGATCACAGAAGACTGCTTGCGCTTGCACGCGGTGGGGTTTACCCTGCCCCGGTCGTCACCGACCGGGCGGTGCGCTCTTACCGCACCCTTTCACCCTTACCGAGGTTCCGAAGAACCGCCGGCGGTTTCCTTTCTGTGGCACTGTCCCTGGCTCGACGATTGAGAGCCGGTGGACGTTATCCACCACCGTGTCCTGTCGTGTTCGGACTTTCCTCCACCGGATTCCGGTCAAACCGGACCGGCAGCGGCCGCCTATCCACAGCATCATTATATCTCCTCTACGACTCCCGCCAGCCGAGGCGTTTACAATCCCAGACATGAGCGATGCCACACGATGCCTGATTTGGGCGACGGGCGGCCAGGCGGACCTGATCAGGGCTGCTGGCGACGTGGAAGGCCTGTCTATCCACCTCGCGGGCTGTCCTGAAACGGAAGACGGTCGTTCCCTGGCGGAATCGCTTGGAGCCGAACGGATCGACGATCTTCGTTCTGCATTGATCCGGGATGACTGGGACGTGGCATGGCTCCTCGCACCAGGTTGCCTCGATGAGGACATCCGGCGAACCATCCGGGACATCACCAGACCCGTCGCCACATCCACCCCCCCGGCGGATGCTGTCCAGGACATCTTTTCCGAAGACAGCGGCTCCAGAACAGCTCGCTTCATTCCTCTGATGAGACATGGCCGCCCGTTTCGTGGCGCCGAACAGATCCTCGAGTCCTTCGGCTCGCTGCAGAGCGCGCATGTTGAAATGATCGCAGGAAGTGACGGCGTCACGTCCGCCTCCCTGCTGTTCGATGCGATGGATCTGATTCACGGCCTGTTCGGCATGCCTGACAATCTGTTTGCCGCGAGAGCTGGCCAAGGCATGCCACCACGTGATCCGAAAGTGCCGTTGACCGGGCACATCGTCGTATCGCTCCGATATCCCAACTGTTCCGCCGCCGCGGTTTCCATCGCGGAGGGTGGAGGCAAATGGTCGAGGCGTGTTGCGATTCTGGGTGAAGGTGGCCGCCTCATCGTCTCGGATGATGGCGTCGAGTGGCTGTCCTCGGAAGGTGAGATTCTGGATGCAGGTCGCGGCCAGACCACTGACATCCCTTCTGCCGGTGAAGTTGCCGGACATCATCTCAAGAGGATCGCGATGCAGCGAGAACCGGTTGATGAAGTTGATTCAACTTTTGAAACACTCTGCCTCTGTGAGGCGGTTCGCCTGAGTTGTGTGACCGGTCAAGTCGAGGATCCGGGCCGCATCGCGAAGATGCTGCAACGCCTCTAGGGCCTGACGGCTGAACGGTTCAGGCCGCGCAGCGCTTCAGAGAATCGCATTGTGCAATGGGACGATGATTCCGGGAATGACCCGCTCTTCAGCCAGTCGTTCGAGGTGCCCCGCAAGGATCCCGAAGGTTTCCTTGAACTGCTCGATTTCCTCGAACGGTCCTTCCCGTCGAACCGTGAGATAGACGCTGATGGGTTCATCTTCCCACCGCTTGGACTGCAGTTCGGCCGGGCCGACACGCGTTTTCACTTCAAGACTGGCCTGCAACCTTGCCGACTCATCCAGCGCGAGACCCAGAAACGGCTGGACATCCAGCATCTCTTCACGACCGGATTCGACCAGGGCCGCAAGCGGAGAATTGGACAGCAGCGCATCGAAGACGACTTCATTGCGATTTCGGTGTGCGTGAAGATCGAATCCGAAGACCAGTTCAATGGATTCGACATCCAGTGGCGTGATCGAAAGGAAATACGGAGCCGTATCAAGAAGAAGCCGGTGAAGTCGATAGGCCTCTTCGAGCGTCTGCGGGTTCACCCATCCGCTGCGAACCGAGGTGCGACGGAGTCCGACCCAGCAGTACTGCCCTTCCTGATCAGGGGACTCCAAGGCGAGTTCGCCGTCGTAACGACGGAATCGCTTCATTCCGGGAAGCTCGCGACGCACACGATCGAACATGTCCAGCACGGTCTCACGACCGGATGGAAGATCCATCGTGAGCGACATGCGCTGATTCACGTAGAAGTCGCTGCAGAGGGTTCCGAGATCAGTACTCATGGCATGGCCCTGTTTCCCGACAGATCGGGATGGTCAGTGTAACGGTCAATCAGCAGCCGCATGTCGGAGGCATCAGCCTTCGGGGACAACCGGGGGACGACGTCTCATGGGCTGAATCGACAGGTACGTGAGCGTACGCCAAAGCCATTCAAACGGCCCGAACTGGAACAGGCTCAGCCAGAGTGGAGACCAGATGAGTTGCGCCAGACTCACTCCCAGGACTACGAGAAACTGCTCGGTACGCTCAAGGCTGCCGAAGGCTCCCAACCCATGGCCATAGAAGATCAGGGTGCAGACGATGCTCTGGAGCAGATAGTTGCTCAAGGCCATCCTGCCAACACAGGCCAGGGCATGCCGAAACCATCCGAGCATGCCCGATCGCACGAACAGGACGACCAGGGCAACCCAGCCGAGCGCGACCGGAATACTGCCCCAGTAGTTGAACTGGAAGAAGAGAAACTCTGATCGGATCTGTTCCCAGTCGTAGGCCCATCGAAGCTCGATGCCTGCCCAGACGAGCGGGATGCCGATGAGGATGCCCAGGGCCAGCAGAATCGCATAGACCGATGTCCTGCAGCGGCCGGTAAACACACCCCAGCGGTACAAAGCCATGCCGATGAGCATGAGGCCGGATACACGCCAGAAACTGTAGAAGAACAACAGCTCCGTCTGCATCATCAGCGCCAGTGGCGTTCTGTAGCTGAACTGCTCGGACCAGCTTCCCCGGAAAGCGGCCACTTCATCCGTGGTCTCTCCGAAGGCTCCAATGCCCTGAGCAAGCAGCTCGGCGGATTCTTCTGCTGGCATCATCAACAGCAATGCGCCCAACCCCCCCATCAGAACGGAGACGACCGCCACCAGCACCAACCCGATGAGCAATTGGAAGATGGCAGGCACTTTCCTGAGCCAGACGATCCACATGCCGCAGATTGCGTAGCTCACGAGAATATCTCCGTACCAGATGCAGTAGGCGTGCACCAGCCCGAAGACAAGCAACCAGATCATGCGGCGGTAATGGACGGAGATCGCCGGGCGCCCCGTAGCCTGCAATCGCTCGACAAGCAGAATCAGACCCGCACCGAAGAGCATGGAGAAGATGGTCATGAACTTCTGATCAGCCAGCATCGCGCCCATGTACCAGATGAGGTAGTTGAGACCTTCGAGATTTCCCCACACGTTCGGATTGGAGTAGGCCCCGAACGGCATGGAGAAGGTCTGAATGTTCATGACGAGAATGCCGAGAAGCGCGACGCCCCTCACGACGTCGATCGTCTCGTTTCGCTGCTGTGGCAGAGTCGCGTTGTTGCTCATGACTTCAGAAGCCAGTTCATGATGTCGGATGTATCGGACAGATCATCGACCACCCGGTCCGCCCCCGCCTTTTCCAGCATGCCCCGATCATCGGCACCCGTGCAGACCGCGAGGACTCGACAACCATTGGCCTTGGCACACTGCACGTCGTGGATGGTATCGCCGATGATGACGGTGTGTTCGAAATCACGATCGATGCCACGGTGCTCGAGCCAACGCTCCAGAGCAATCGGTGGCAGATGATCACGCGATTCACCATCATCACCCCAAGCATGAATACAGAATCGTTCAATCTCGATGCCGGCTGCCCTCAGCTTGAGCTCGCCCGTCTCGGCAAGGTTCCCTGTCAGAAGCCCGAGATCGAAATGAGCATGGGATTCCAGTTGTGAGATCAGCTCATGGACACCCGGCATCGCGATCGATTCATGGTTGCCCGATTTGAACAATCGTTCGAGGCACTCATGGTAATGATGCCGAAAGGCTCGAAGGTTGACGTCATCCGGCACCATGCCAAGACGCCCAAGCGCCCGCTCCAGAATCAGTGGATCCAGCTGCCCGCCGAGCGGCATGTCATCGAGTGAGAAATCCTCGCCGAACACGCGGATTCCAGCTTCGACGAAACCACTCACACCCGCTCCATGAGTCCGGATGAGCGTGCCATCGATATCGAAAAGAATCAGAGTCTCCGACATGCCTCAAGCAGCAGAGACCATGGCGGTCACCTTGCGTGCTGCATCACCCAGATCATCAGCTGTCTGCATGGTCGGCAACCTGGACTTCGCTTCTTCGAGAATCGCACGGGCAGCCTCGACGTTGGTTCCTTCAAGACGGACAACGAGCGGCACGTTGAAGCCGACTTCTTCAGCTGCCGCGACGATCGCATTGGCGATTCGATCGCATTGCATGATGCCGCCGAAGATGTTCACCAGCACGCCCTGAACCTTCTT
>MDSW01153949.1_pt1 | contig 13450 bp, 11 predicted proteins | sample 811171 | NCBI WGS metagenome assembly MDSW01 (sample SAMN05326641, study PRJNA326480) | marine metagenome | isolation source: seawater | place: Atlantic Ocean: North West | collected 2012 | reverse complement strand
TCGGGTTCAGAGTGATCTTTTTTGGACGAAAGCTGATTCTGAAGAATGGCTTCGCATAGCCAGCGTAGCGCATCAGTGTGGTTTGCCCTCGAACGCTACCATGCTGTACGGGCATATCGAAAATAGTGAGGAAAAAGTTTACCATTTAACAAGGCTTAGGGAAGTTCAAGACGAAACATCAGGATTTCTTGCCTATATACCACTCTCCTTTCATCCCGAACGTACTGAGCTAGAGCATTTGCCAATGCCGTCAGGATGTTTAGACTTGAAAGAGATAGCAATTGGTCGTCTAATGTTAGATAATTTCGATCACATAAAAACGTTCTGGATAATGAACACCATAGAAATTTCCCAAACGGCTTTATGGTATGGTGCAGATGATATAGACGGCACAGTAATGGACTATGAGATAACGAGAAGAAGTTTTGAGGAAACGGAGCAAAGATTAACTCAGCGCGAATTTTTAGACCGTATTGAAGAGGCTGGAAGAGTTGCATTAGAGAGGGATAGCCTATATAACACGGTAAATTCTTCTGTTAGTAATCTAGCAGTAGGAGCATAGATGATAGATGATATAACGGAGAAAATATATGCAGGTCAACGAATAAGCGTTTCTGATGCGCAGCGTTTATATCAATACCCGAATATCGCTGAATTAGGAATGTTAGCTCATTGGGTCCGGAAAAGGTTAAACCCCGATCCAGTTGTGACTTATAACATCGGACGTAACATTAATTACACAAATATTTGCTGGGTAAAGTGTAATTTCTGTGCATTTTACAGAAAACCTGGAGCAGAGGGAGGTTATTTACTCAGCGATGAGGAAATTTGTGCGAAGATAGAAGAGTTAATTCAACTCGGCGGAGATGAACCCAAGTCGTGTGAAATATTAATGCAGGGCGGTTTAAATTCTAAATTGAAAATTGATTACTACGAACGTCTTTTTTCTTTAATTAGAGACAATTATCCGCAGGTTCAATTACACTGCCTTTCAGCTACGGAAATCATATATATCGCTCATCTTTCAAGGCTTTCTATTGAACAAACTCTTTCTCGTTTAGTTTCTGCCGGATTAGATTCCATACCTGGAGCTGGTGCCGAGATTTTAGTAGATCGTGTTCGTAATATCATAGGGAAGGGTAAAGATCTGACTGACGAATGGTTGGAAGTTCATAGGATTGCTCATCGGTTGGGCGTGTCTACCACGGCAACGATGATGTACGGTCATGTTGAATCCGTTGATGAACGTATAGAGCATTTGGCTCGGATTAGATCCTTGCAAGATGAATACAAGGGTTTCAGAGCATTTATCACGTGGAATTTCCAGCCTGAGCATACGGAACTTGCTTTTGATCAAGAACATTGGAGCGGGACAAAAGCTACCGGATTAGATCATTTAAGGACAGTGGCTGTCTCGCGCTTGTTCCTCGACAATATTGAGCACCTCCAGGCTTCTTGGGTGACGCAAGGGCCCAAAATAGCCCAGGTTAGTTTACGTTATGGGGTGGATGACTTTGGCAGTACTATGCTCGAGGAGAATGTTGTTAGTGCTGCGGGAACTAGTCACACAGATGAGATGACCTTAACTGAAATGGAACGATTGATTTTAGACGCCGGGTTTCAGCCCCAACGTCGGGACACCCAATACAGAAAAGTTAAGACATCATTAGTTGGGCAAGAAGTTCATACAACTACTTTGTCATGAATTTATCCATCGGGGCCGTCTCGTTCCTAAATTCAAGACCACTCACGCTAAAATTATCTGAATACGAGAATTATGATCTTCGTTATTCTGTTCCCTCCGTCTGTGCCTCAGAATTGATGAAGGGCGATGTTGACGTAGCTTTGATTCCTTCGATTGAATATGCTCGCAGTGGCAAACAGCTTTATATTGTCCCTGATTTGGCTATCGCTGCCGAAGGTTCAGTATTGACCGTTCGTCTTTTTTACAAGTCAGATTTAAAAAAAATCCATCGCGTCGCAATTGACCTAAGCTCGAGGACTTCTGTTGCTTTAATGCGAATAATATTACGAGAAAAATATGAAGTCGACCCAGAATGTGTTGAGGCGTCCCCTTCTCTGGATGAAATGTTGAAAATAGCAGATGCAGCCTTAGTGATTGGAGATCCGGTCTTTTCTTATTTGGATGCTCGTATCTCGTATTTGGATTTGGCGGATGAATGGACTCGATTCACGGGCTTACCTTTCGTATTTGCGTTTTGGGCGGGTTGGCCTGGAGTGATAGACCAAAAGGATCTGCAAAGGTTTTTCTACAGTAGTAAAATTGGTCAAAAATCAATTTTCGAGATTGCCTCTGCTTACTCTGAGTCTAACGGCGGTGATCCAAAATTATACGAGAAATATATGCGTCAGAATATTCGATATAAGTTAGGGAAAGAAGAACAAAAAGGGCTTAACCTCTTCTACGAAAAAGCTTTTTTAAATGGGATCGTTGAAAAGGTTCCCGAACTTTTGTTCTATGGGGAGTAGTTAGGCAAATGGTTTTTGTGCGTGCGCTCATGGTATACGGAAGGATGATAAAGTTTTCGCACAGTATCTTCGCATTACCTTTTGCTTTAACTGGGGCGATACTCGCAGCGATTGATTCCATTATTTACCCAGTTCAGATATTTTGGATAGTTGTTGCGATGGTAGGGGCAAGAAGCGCAGCTATGGGTTTCAATCGTCTTGTTGATCGGTTTATTGACGGAAAGAATCCTCGGACATCTGATCGTGAGCTACCTAGCGGACAGCTTTCACCGCTGGCGGTAGGTGTCTTTATAGTTTTTTCCAGTGTGGTCTTGATGGGGTCTGCCTGGGCGCTCAATACCATATGTTTTTATTTATCGCCTTTTGTTCTGACGGTCCTTTTTTTCTACTCGTATACCAAACGTTTTACTTGGGGGTCTCATTTGATTTTAGGGCTTTGTTTGGGAGGAGCTCCTTTTGGCGCTTGGTTGGCTATAACTGGTTATTTTTCCCCAGCTCCTCTGTTACTGTCTGTGGTGGTGTTAACTTGGGTAGCTGGATTTGATATTATATACTCCTGCCAAGATCGAGAGCATGATTGTCTCGTAGGATTACATTCAATACCAAGTCGATTCGGGATTTCGAAAGCCCTTTCTATTTCTAAAGTATTTCATATTCTCTCTGTTGCCACGATGATTGTTGTAGGTATCGCATTTGAATTGAGATGGATTTATGGATTGGCTGTTTTTATTGTTTCACTGTTGTTGGTATGGGAGCACCTATTAGTAGGCCCTAAAAACCTTAGAAAGATAGGTTTTGTATTCCTTAATTTAAATGGGATTATTAGTGTGGTATATTTTGTTGGGGTATTTGTTGATTTGGTAATATCCAATCGTATCCAACATTCGTTGATTCATTGAGGAGGATTTGTTTTCGGTGAAAGAAATTATTGTTGCTATTACTGGTGCCAGCGGAGCGATATATGCTGGGCGCCTATTGAGGGCACTTTTGGCAGGTGGCCATAGCGTACATCTTGTCCTTTCCAAATATGGGCGTCTGTTGCTTAAAGAGGAGTTGGGATTTAGACCGAATCAGGAAAGCGTCAGTCAGTTTCTATTTCGGCTTTATGGGGAAAATATTGAAAAGGGTAATATTCGGGAATATACGGTAGGAGATCAGTCCAGTACCATTGCAAGTGGGTCGATAGCTATTGACGGTATGGTTATAGTGCCCTGTTCAATTAAGACTCTTTCGGGGGTAGCGAATGCATATGCAGATAACCTCATAGAAAGAGCTGCGGACGTGACGCTCAAGGAACGTAGACCTCTTGTTTTAGTGGTTAGAGAGACGCCATTGAATCTCATTCATTTAAGAAATATGACCGTTGTTACTGAAGCTGGAGGTATTATTCTCCCTGCCATGCCTGCATTTTACCAGGAACCAAAAGGATTTGATGATTTGGGTGATTTTATTGCGGGTCGAATCTGTAGTGTTTTGGGGATTGAACATGAATTGTTCCCTTCTTGGGCAGGGTTGAAGAACGAAAAGTTGGAAAAGTAAAGTGTTGATTTTTTTGGTGTGGCCAAACATACGATAAGGCCCACAACCTACCCGGGGAGAGGGAGGCTTTGGACCTTATCGTTCAGGTTCGCTGAAGATCCGAGGGGCCATCTGCTTGAGGAGCGGCAGATGATCTTACGGGGAGGTGCGCCCCCCAGTAGATCTTCGAGCGAACTACTTTCTAATCTGCAACAGCCGTGCCATTCTACGTGATTTAGGTCACAATTTATTCTAAGTTATTGTTTTTAATAGTGTATATTGTTTATATGTTAACCAAAACTAACTTAGTATTAAGTAGTATTACTTGATTTTTTTTCCGCTATGTTGGGTCTTATATAGCGAGAGTATACAATATTTGGAATCCGGCATTTTTATTAAAAATAAATAATGGGAAAATATATCCCATTTGAAGGAAAACTTTTCTTTTTATTTGATTTAGAGGCTTTTATGGACTGATTTTAAGTCTTTTTTAGAACAATTGGAGAAAATTTTGCCGTTTATTTGTAATTAAAAAGGGAGTGTACGGCTTCGCTGTGATGTACTTTAGGTAGCATTGGATTTAATTTTCTACCTTCGGATTCGACCATCGCCTTACAGAGAGACCAACCACCAAAGCGGCAGATTATTTCCCCGCGATGTTTTGTGATGTTGCTTAATTTGAACGGGAGGCCTAGAAAAAGTTGCTGAACTTCTGGCCAAGTTAGATTTATATGTTTGTTGTCTAAATTTTCACCCCATAGGGAGACAGCGGGCTGGCTTAAGTGATAAAATTGTTTGTATTGGTGTCCGACACGCATACCGCCGCGTACGAAAAAAGGAAGATTTTCTTTGAATGATTCACTTTCTTTTGGCTGAGTAACTATTTGTTTTCCGCTAAACGTTAAGGTTTGACCTGGGATACGAGGAAGGTCTCTCTCCCACAGTTTTTCTATGATTTCTATTGCTCGGCGTGCAGGCATATCGTCGACTGTTGTATTTGGCCAGTCGTTTGCGTCGGATTCAATTTTCGGCCATTCAGTTAGAGTAGATTTGCTCAACTGAGTGATAAATGCTCCTTCGGTGTCATGGATGTGCGGCCATATTCTAACACCTTTAAGGGCGTCGATATGAAGAGAATTTGTTATGTGATCTGGAAGTGTTGGACATTCAATGTTTGGAGAATTACGTAGGATGACGTTGTTACCATATCGGCCGATTAAACCCATTATGACGTGTTCATTTTCCTCAATTGACAGCGAACATGTGGAATAGACTAAGGTCCCTCCAGGACGGAGCATGTGAAAAGCGGCTCGTATGAGTCCTATCTGAACCTGAGCTTGTCGTTTAGAATTTTCGGGAGACCAATAGCGTAGGAAGTTTTTATCTTTGCGAAGGATCCCGTCGCCGCTACAAGGAGCATCGACCAGGATGCAGTCAAAATAATTGTGGAAATAACGAGCTAAAACAGTACCTTTTGTTTGTGTTATAACGGAATTAGCAATGGAACATCTCTCGATATTACCCACGAGCGAAGATATTCTTTTTGAACTTGATTCATTGGTAACCAGTAAACCTTGATTTTTCATTCGCGCAGCAATTTGAATTGATTTTCCTCCAGGCGCGGCACATAGATCTAAAACGCGATCTCCAGGCTTGGGGTTTAACATATTTACCGCTAACATAGGCGCCTTTGCTTGTATGTAAATCCCTCCTATAGCATGTTCAAAAGAATGGCCGATTTTTCTGGAATCCGGCAATACGAAGCCTTCCTCACACCAGGGGACTGATAAAAACGTTTCTGGAATTATTGATTTTACGTTTCTAGATCTACTCAAGAGATTATTTAGTCGAAAACTTGTTGGCTGCGGTCTCAAGCAGTAGTCGAAAAAGCTTTCTCTATGTTGATTGTCTGGTAGTAGCGTTCCTAAATGTTCCAATAGATTTTTAAGTTTTGAGTCAAATTTTAATTCCCGTTGCATTTATGACCTTCCTTTACGCATATTTATTATAAATATCTATATGATTATCTGCACTGCAAGAAAATGGAACGTGAAAAATATTTCGTAGTTAGTGATTTACATTTAGGTAATAATTATTTCTATCATCGAGCCTTTATTGCTTGGCTCGATCAGTTGCCTTTACACGCAACTTTGGTTTTAAACGGTGATATAATTGATGATCCGAATAGATCGTTAATTGGGTCTCATGACTCTGTACTTAAACGCATTATTGCGGAGTCATTTCACCGACCGGTAATCTGGATACACGGTAATCATGATGCACAGTTTTATATGGAAGATATAGGAGAGATTACATTTGTTACAGAATGGTTTATTGGTCGTCGATTGTTGGTTGTTCATGGTCATAAGTTAGACGATGTTATGCCCAAACATTCAGTTTTTAAATGGGCTTTTCGTCGGTTTCATGATTTGTCTGGTCTGGTCGGTTTTAGGAAAATGCATGTTGCTCAATACGCCAAGCGCTGGCCTCGCTTGTATAAAGTGCTTACTAACCGGGTAGCTCAAAACGGTAAAAAATTTGCAAGTAGTAGAGGTTTTAGTGCGATTGCATGCGGGCATACGCATTTCCCAATTGATGATGTTCATTCGGATGTCCGTTACTTGAATACGGGATCTTGGACCGAGCGACCATTATATTATTTGAGCATAGACGCGAGTGATATCTTTTTATGCGAATGGGTTTATGATTAGTGGTTTCCGGCTTTTTTCGATTTTATCTGTATTAATCTTTACGGTCACGGAGATTATATCTGAAGAGCTGTTGTCGTCACTAAATTGGCCTTTGGATATTAAACCCGCGTTATCATCATCTTTTGGTGAATCAAGAACATCATCGTTTCACATGGGGATAGATTTAAAGACGTGGGGGCGTACTGGCTATGTCGTGCGCGCAGTGTCTGATGGTTTTATAGAACGCGTTCGTACGTCACCATGGGGCTACGGACGAGCAGTATATCTGCGGTTGAATGATGGACGCCTTGCAGTGTACGGACATTTGGAAAAGTTTGGCGAATTCTTAAAAGATCGTGTTGTGAACGCGCAAAATGAAACTGGACTTTATAGCGTCGATCTGTGGTTTCATAAAGAAGAATTTAAAGTAAACTCTGGAGATATTATAGGGTTTACTGGAGAGAGTGGAGCCGGCCCGCCGCATTTACATTTTGAATTGAGAGATAAACATAACTCCCCAATTAATCCACTAAAAAATGATTTTTCAGTAAGCGACGTTACCAGTCCAATTCTTAAAAGCATTGCTTTTATTCCGATAGGTTGGGATAGTAGAGTAAACGGCCTCAGAGAGCAAGTAGTTGCTGAATTATATTGGGATGAAATTGAGCAGATTTTTAAAACCTCTTCATCGGTTCAAATTGAAGGGAAAGTTGGTGTTGCTTTATATGTTTGGGACACAGCAGAGGCAGCAGCTAATAAGCTGGCTCCATATGAACTTGAGCTACGAGTTGATAGCCGATTGTTTTTTTCGGTTCGATATGATCAAGCTACATATTCGTTGAGTCATCAGATTTTTCTTGACCGCATAAGAATTGAAACATTTGATGGTGTTAAGGATTTCCATGCTCTTTTTCGTTCCAAAGGTAATAGATTACCATTCTATACAAATTTTAATGACGGTTTTTTAAATACCAAATCTTCTGAAACGGAATTCCGCCTTCTTCAAGGGGAACATTGGCTTGAGGTTTCTGCATCTGACGTGGCCAATCAATCAGCTTCTGCTCGAATAAAGATAATTGTAAATAGTTCGCCTACTATTGAGTATGCTGGTTTAGAAAGAGAGAATGGTATATTAGCCGTCAAAGTATTAGATGCGGATGATAATTTAGTGGAAGGAACGTTATTTGAATGGATCGGTAATGACTGGTCCATGGTGTCAAATAGGATTTTCGAAACTAATCGACCAGTAGATTGGAAGTTTCCAGGTAAGAATTTATTTTGGAAATGGGAAGTAAAGGATGGATTTGGAATAGGTGATTCTATGACATTTTCTTCATCGAATCAGAATGTATCAAAGGATTCGGTAGAGGTTGTCGAAACGTGTCGTGCTCGTTGGATCGAATGGGAAATAAACACCAAAGAGCCCTTACCCGTATTTCCAAAGGCCCAAATTGCTGGCAGAAGTGGTGAGGTGAAGCAGAAAAGTCGCTCGCTTTACATTGCGTCGTTTCCTTACAAATATGGAGAATCGGATGAAGTAAGTTTATCTTTTTTTTCCAATAGATTCATTCATAAGGCTACGGCTTCGCAGCGAGCACTTATACCAGGTAAATCAAGTCAATTAGTGTTTGAAGACGGTGAGGTATTGATTTCTGCCTCTCAAAACAGTGTTTACGATACGCTGTTTCCGCAAGTGCGTAGTTCCATTTTGAGTGATCCTGAGAATTTTAAGGCTATGAGTCCTTCGTTTTTAATATCTCCAATAAATGTGCCTTTCGATGATCGAATTAAAATCGGTATTCGGGTAGATTCTGTGCAGGCTTTGGATCCCCAGATTGGATTGTATGGCTCTAGTAATGGCCAGCGTTGGACTTTATTAGGGAACGATCGAATAGATGGCTATATATCTGCGCAGGTTAGAAAATTTAGTTTGATAGCTTTGTTAGCGGATCGCGAAAAACCGGTGTTAGATATTCTGGCACCTAAGCCGGGCAATGTTACTCCGGATACTGATCCTATTATTGAAGTCATGGTACGTGATGACCAAAGTGGGATAATTCGAGAAGAAGATATAGCAATAGCTCTTAACGGGAAAAATTTAATAGTCGAATATGATCCTGAGGGACACAAGGCCAAAGCTTCTATGTATTTGCCACTAAGTGATGGTCACCACATTATTGAAGCCAGTGTAAAAGATGCAGCAGGAAATGAAAACTATCTCAGAAGTGTTTTTACAGTCGGTTTATGATGGATTTAAACTATCTTTGCTCAATATCAGACACTACCTTTTTTGCAAGATCTACTATTGCCTGACTGGAGGCAGCCGCTGGTTGTTCAATAACAGCGGGGTACCCTTCGTCTGAACATTGGCGAAGGGTAATATCTATTGGTATTTTGGATACTAAGGGTATCCCTAATTCTTTTGCTATTGATTCACTTTGGTCGCGCCCAAATAAATACTCAATATGATTGCATGCGTCACATTGAAAGTTGCTCATGTTCTCCACTAAACCAAAGATTGGTACTTCTACTTGTTGAAACATTTCTACTCCTCGTCTGACATCTTCCAAAGCAATAGCTGACGGGGTTGTTAAAATTATAGCGCTGGTTAAAGGTGCAGATTGTGTCATTGTCAATTGAACATCGCCGGTTCCGGGAGGGAGATCTGCAACAAGAATATCTAAATCACCCCATGCGACATTCGATAGGAATTGATTGACCATTTTTGCTAACATTGGACCTCGCCAAATAACCGGCGCATCTTCTTCGAGCAGCAATCCCATCGAAATAAATTTAATTCCGTGGGCACTAATTGGTTCAATTTTTCCTGTATCTGGGTTTGCTATAGGTCGGACATGAGATCCCAAGATTCCAGGTATGTTCGGTCCGTATATGTCTGTATCCATCAGGCCGATTCTCAGACCCAGATTACTAAGGGCTACGGCAATATTCGCACTAATAGTAGATTTTCCGACGCCGCCTTTGCCACTAGATATTGCTATCATGTTGCGTATTCCAGGGATAGGTTTCCGGTCGTGTGTTGATATCTGAGTCACGTTGCAGTAGCTTTCATTTTCTATGTTTTTGTGAATATAATCATAATAGTTTTTTTTTCTTGTGCCAGCAATAAGATCTCGGGAGAAATTAATGTTCAAAAAAGTCGTTATTGCTCTTATCCTACCCATAGTATCTTGCACTAATGTAAACCAGATGCATAGGAAATATTTAGAGGGTGACGAGGCGCAATTTGATAGAATTGTCGAAATTGTTTCTCGGACGGATTATCCCTATGCTACTCGGCGTAAAGCTGCACAAATTTTGGGTCAGATTGGTGATCCACGAGCTACACCGGTTTTGATTGCAGCTTTACAGGGTTACGAGCAACGAACGACTCTAAAACAAGATGTGGTTGCGTCGTTGGCTCAAATCGGAGATCAAACTGCTGCTCAACCAATCGGACGGTTGTTGGACCGATCTTTAAATACAGCAGACGCTGACCTACGTATGGCTGCTGTCGATGCATTGGGAAATTTAGGAGGCAAAAAATCGGCCGAAATTCTTGTAAATGCCCTCCGCTATTTTGATCTGTTATTGTTACGTGATGAACAACGGTCAAGAAAAGGGGTTTTTACCGGCGAAGAACAGATCTTTCCATTTGGTCCAATGCTTACGGATTCTACAGGTAGGCATTCTCCAAGGTTTTCCAACCCAGCGATGGGTGGCCTACTAGGACAAGATCAATATCCACAAATGAGTATGTTTGGAACTCCTATTAACCCCGATGAAATGCAATACGATCCTACTCCAGAAGAGCGCGACCGCACACACCGATCGTTAGTTCTTATTGGAGAAGAGGCGGTCATGGTGATCGAGGATTTTTTTGTAGATAATGAAATGACGTTGTCTTTACGTAACGAACTCCTCGAGATTGTTACGGAAATAAAGGAAGTAAAAAAAAATGAATCCGTTGATGATTGATTTGACAAAAGTTTAAGTCAACCCTATAATGTGGGCCGCTTTCTACCTTAATGATTGCTGATTAAATATCAATTTTATAAGGTTTTTTTGAAGATATGGATTTTGATATTGCCTCAAAACTTCAAGATTGGGATTACTCTCCAAATGATCTAAATGTTCGTAAGATCAAAGGAATTGATGGGAAACCGAAAATTCAGGTGCGTATGGATTTGGGGCTACTGCAGATGGAATGGGAGGGACGTCCTGACGGTCTGCGGCCAAATCAAAAAGACTCACAATTGGAATATTTTCGCAGTAAATTGAGAGATTCAGAGATAAAGAATGGCCCTGGATCATTTAGTCTTACTCGTGATGATTGTTGGTTGCTTGCTCAGGAAGCTATGAAGTTTTATTGGCGCCGGATAAGTTTTTTTGAATTGAAGGAGTATGCTTTAGCTGAACGCGATGCTCGCCATAATTTAAGTATCCTCGACCTTTGTTACGATTACGCAGAGTCAGAGGAGGACCGTGAAATGGCGGAGCAGCACACACCTTTTGTTACGGCTCATTGTACTCAAGCGCGTGCTCTATCTCATTTAGACGTAGAACAGCATAAGAAGGCACTGGTTGAAATTCGAGGTGGGATAACTGAAATTGAAAATTTTTTGCGAAAGATTGGACGATTTGATGAACTAGAAAATTGTCCAGAGTTGCATTTTTTACGGGAATGGGAGACCGAGGTTGAAAGCAAGCGGCCTGTTTCAGAGCGTGAAAAATTGAGTGATCAATTACGCAGTGCAGTTGAAAATGATCAATTCGAACTTGCAGCGGATTTGCGGGATCGGTTACGGTCGTTAAAGAGTGGTAATTATTAGTTTTTTTGGATGCCGGGTATATATCATAGGATAAGATCCTGTGAAACTAGTTAAATATGTTCCCGTTATGAAAATAAGGTAAATTTATGGCTAAAAGATCGGCGTTGAACAAACGTGAAAGAGAAAAAGTAAAGAAACAACTAATCGCTCGTCGCTCTGAATTGTTGAGTGATCTTGATGGAACTGAACAGGAAATAGATGACTTACAGGATCCTAAGGCAGACGATCTTGACAGAGCGGTTGAAGCTGGAGCTATGGAATTATTGGTAAAATTAGGCGACACCGAAAGACGAGAATTAGAAGAGGTTACCCTTTCTTTAGAGAAATTGCAAAGAGGTGATTATGGAAGATGTGAGGTCTGTTCGGAATTTATTCCAAAGCCAAGACTAGAAGCATTGCCAACGGCTAGGTTGTGTGTGTCGTGTCAGGAAGCAGATGAACAAAACAGAATACCCTCCTATAATCGTCAGAGGTCGCGGCGATTTTATGGTGAGGATGATACTGAGTTTTCGCACCCATTAATGAGCAAAGATGATGACGACTAGCTCTTATTGTATATTAATTTTGTTCGAGCTCACTGATCTCTGCCATAGTAGCAAGTCGAAGGTCTTTTAAATTTCTTTGGTAATTTATCTTAGCATTTAGGGCATCAATTTGTGCTCTTGTCAGTTGGCTTTGTGCGTCAAGCAGATCTTGACTTTTTGCTAATCCTAATTCGAATCTGCTTTGTTCAACTTCGTACGTCCTTTTAGCTACCTCAAGCCCTGCCTCTAAAATTGTAATTTGTCGTTCCGCTTCTTCTACATTTCTGACCGCATTGCGTATTTGTAGAATAACTTGTTGTTGCTCTCTACGTTTAATTAACCTACTTTGTTTCAGTTGTATTTCGGCTTTTTTTATGCTGCTACGACGAGCGCCGTTGTCTATTAATGGCATTGTTACTTGAATTCCAACTCCCCACTGGTTTCTCTCCAAAGTTGAACTGATATCTCCTATGTCATCGCCTCGACCTCGGAGACTATAGTTCGCGTTTAGGGTAGCATTAATTCCATTTTGCTTTTTAGCCTGTTCTAAGTTAACAATACGCAGTTTTTCGGTTATTTCCGTCTGCCGCATGTCCGTCCTATTTTTTAGCCCTATAAAGATTGACTTTTCTTGGTCAATCTGACGCAGCATGTGTTTGACTGAAGTGCTTATTTCAAGTGGAGCTTGAGCTTCAAATCCAAGCGTTTGCCGTAATAGGTCACGTTGACTTTCAATGGCAGTTTCTGCTAACGCAAAATTAGACTCGGCTTGAAGAACCTCAACCTGTAGACGGAGGGTTTCTACTTCAGCAATAAGCCCTACTTCATATTTTCTTTGCGCTAACTCTAAGTTTGATTTAGTAAGGTTGAGTCGCTCATTCTGAATTTCTAACTCACGAATCCTTTGAACTAAGATAAAGAAATCATCAATGACTCGCCCTTCTAAGGCTAGTGTCTGTTGCTGGAAACTCAACTCAGCACTCGAGAGATTATAGCGAGCTCGCTGTAGAGAGATTTCTTCAGATGGACGATTCAAGATATTGTGCGAATAATCAATCCTAACATCACCTGAAAAATCAAGAAAATCAGCTCTTCGATTAGAAGAAAAATCTCGTCGCTCAGCATTGGTTGTAACAGACAATGATCCTAAGTGTGGCAAACGTTGGTTCATTTGAATAGCACCACCATACCTAAAGTTTGTGCTTTCGTCGCGTACTCTAGTTGCGAGGGCGACGCTTTCCTGTGTATCTCGTATTTCGGAAAATGTAGGTGTAGTTAAATTTGCATTCATCCCGAATGAAAACGGAGCCATTGCATTTTCAACGTCTAAATGACTGGAAGATAGTGTTTGTCTGTCGTTTAAGTGTTGTAGATTGTTATTTAGAGCTATACGGAT
>MDSW01052296.1_pt1 | contig 13450 bp, 12 predicted proteins | sample 811171 | NCBI WGS metagenome assembly MDSW01 (sample SAMN05326641, study PRJNA326480) | marine metagenome | isolation source: seawater | place: Atlantic Ocean: North West | collected 2012 | reverse complement strand
GAAGTAATTTACTTGTCCTTGCAGTTTAGATGCTAAACATTTATTAATAAATTGATTTTTCTATCTTTTAACCCACTGGAATTTCTTCCGTGCTTTTTTCTGACCTGGCTTTTTACGCTCAACAACTCTTGCATCTCTGGTTAATAATCCTTCCGATTTTAATGCAGGTCTGTTTTCAACATCAAGTTCACATAATGCTCTTGAGATTCCTAAGCGAATTGCTTCAGCTTGGCCAGTAGTCCCTCCTCCATCAACATTTACTTTTACATCAAATTTACCTGACAAATCAGTAATCTTGAATGGCTGCTCTAATTTATACTGCATAGTATCAACAGGGAAGTACTCTTTGAAATCCTTTCCATTTATAGTAATTTTTCCTTTACCTTTTGCTAAATAAACTCTTGCAACAGATGCCTTTCTTCTTCCAATAGTGTGAATTGTATCCATAATTATTTTAAGTCGTTTAAGTTAAGAGCTTTTGGTTTTTGTGCTTCTTGATTATGCTCAGATCCTGCATATATATAGCAGTTTCTTAAAATAGCTGCTCCTAATTTATTTTTAGGAAGCATACCTTTAATTGCATGCTTCACAACTGACGTTTCATCCTTCTCTAACATCTCTGAAGGAGTAATTCTTTTTTGACCACCCGGATAACCCGTGTGAGAAAATATCTCTCTTTTAGTCATTTTATTTCCTGACATTACAATTTTCCCTGCATTTAAAATAATGACATAATCACCACAATCCGCATGAGGTGTAAAATTTGTTTTATATTTTCCTCTTAGTACTTTAGCAACCTTTGATGCCATTCTACCCAAAGTCTGCCCTTCAGCATCTACAACAAACCATTGCTTATTTGCCGTCTCTTTATTTGCTGATAATGTTTTATAACTTAATGTATCCACTTTATATATTTTTTATTTCCTTTATTAAAAGGGGTGCAAAATTACACTTTTTTCTATTTCAGCAAAATATTATTACCTATTATTGTTTATGACATTTAGCTCCTTTCCAATCTTAGTAAAAGCTGTAATTGCTTTGTCTAAATCTTCACGGCTATGTGCGGCTGAGATCTGGACTCTAATTCTAGCTTTTTCTTTTGGAACAACAGGAAAGAAAAATCCAATTACATATATACCTTCATCTAATAACTTATTTGACATCTCTTGTGCAAGCTTTGCATCATATAACATTACAGGAACAATAGGATGTGTCCCCTTCTTGATATCAAATCCAGCATCTAACATCTTAGCTCTAAAATAAGTAGTGTTTTCTTCCAACCTATCTCTTAAATCTGTTGATTTTGAAAGCAAATCAATTACCTTACTAGCTGCTCCAACAATAGAAGGGGCTAAAGAATTTGAGAATAAATACGGACGCGATCTCTGACGCAACATATCTATGATCTCTCTACGACCAGAAGTAAACCCTCCCATTGCACCTCCTAAAGCTTTACCCAAAGTAGAAGTGATAATATCTACCCTTTCCATTACATCGCAATACTCATGCGTTCCGCGACCATTTTTACCAATAAAGCCAGTAGAATGAGAATCATCAACCATAACTAAAGCATTATATTTCTCAGCTAAATCACAGATCTTATCTAATTGGGCTAAATAACCATCCATGGAAAAAACTCCATCTGTAACAATAATCCTGTTTCTTTGTTCTTGAGACAGGCTAAGCTGCTCTTCCAAGCTTTGCATATCATTATTTTTATATCGATATCTTTTTGCTTTACACAATCTTACTCCATCAATTATGGAGGCATGATTAAGTTCATCAGAAATAATAGCATCTTCTGAAGAGAAAAGAGGTTCAAAAACCCCTCCATTTGCATCAAAGGCTGCTGCATATAAAATAGTATCTTCCGTACCTAAAAAATTTGACAATTTTTCTTCCAAATTTTTATGTATGTCTTGCGTTCCGCAAATAAAACGCACAGAGGACATTCCATATCCATGTGTGTCTAAAGCATCTTTTGCAGCTTTAATTACCTCAGGGTGAGAAGATAGTCCAAGATAATTATTTGCGCAAAAATTCAAAACCTCTTCCCCTGTACTTACTCTTATACACGCTCCCTGAGAGGTGGTAATTATTCTTTCATTTTTATACAAGCCTTGTTCTTTAATATTTAGAAGTTCTTCTTGTAGTTGACTTTGTAGCTTTCCGTACATATTTCTTGTTTTTAAGACGGTAAAAATACATAAATATAAAAAGGAGGCCTAAGCCTCCCTTTTATTCTATAATATTAAACAGGTTTTTTTACTCAATAATTATTTTCTTTTCTACACTGCCATCTTCATAAATAAAAAATAACGGGGTATTTTCAGTAGCCTGAACTTCTCTACCTATTACATCTACAATTTTAATTAATTTCTTGTCTTTTAAAATATGATGCTGATGAATTGTGTTTATGTTTGAACAAGGCATTGTAAGAGTTCCGTCATAAAAATCTTGTATATTTTCAGTATATTGAAAAAGCAATGGCAAAGAATTTCCGTTAATACTATCCCATGCAAAAACAAACGCATAATCAAAAATATAACTATCTCCTATATCTAAATCCATTGGTCCTGTAGACATTAACATTCTTCTATCTGCAGGCGTATTTCCTGCGCTTGAATCTGTCCATGCCTCTGTTGGGAAGCTAGGATCAGTTGCGTCAGGGAACATATAACTACAGGTATTATTAGTTGCTCCATTGCCAGAACCATGCCCATCTCCACCAAAAGTCATAGGCACATTATCCTTCCAAATACCTCTTAAATAATTATAGTAATCATAATCCGACTCAGGATTTCCTGTGTTGGTAAAGTCATTATTATAATAGACAAATTTTTCCATGATTGAATTTAAATATACTAATCCTTGGGCAGGAGGATTTATCCCATATCCATTAGCTCCCTCATCCAGTGTATCTCCATTAAAAGTATATCCTAAGTTAAGAGGTACATTACATCCTATATAATCATCAGTATAATAGCCTAAATCCATATCAGTCCAAGTGCCAATATAAACATCCTCCAAATTATGAGATCCTCTGTTAAATAATGTTGTATTAACAAAAACTGTATGGTTTAGATCTGGATAATTATCACATCTGTAAGCATAAATCATCATATGAATTTCAAGACCTAATGAAGTCGTATCAAGGCTGCCAACATCATTTCTAATAAAATAAATCGCTTGATCCCCCTTAATATCAGGGTAATCACCATCAAAAGGCTCGTAAATACCATTTGTATTTAAATCAACAAAAGGAGCTAACATGTCAGACTGACCCATGCTAACATCCCCATGTGCTGGCCAAAATACAATAACATCTGGTATAATATAAGCTGGATTAGTATAATTCAAAATATGATAATCAATCTCTGATTTATGAATCTTCCAAACTCTATCCCAATGTCCCATATCTGCATCATTATGATAAATACTATCAGAAACAGGCCCTGGCCGATAATCACCAGGAGATTGATTATATGTCTGGTTAGCTACTCTTAATTGTCCTCCATCATCAATTCCGCCAATCCATAAGTCATGAGCAAAAATAGAGTGTTTGCTACTTCCTTTTGGAACCTCATATCTTGCATCATTAAAATCCCAGCACATTGCTGCTGGTCCAAACATTGTTGACACTCCATTTACATCTAATGCCTCTTGCTCAGTTGCAAGGCTTTGTTGAGATAATGCTAAAAAAGGTGTTAGCATAAGAAATGTAAGAATTTGTCTCATAATATTATATTTTAATACACAATTATACAAAAAAAGAAGGCATTTTGCCTTCTTTTAATTAAATTCAAGGTTCAAAATATATTTAAACCACCCCTTGGTCTAGCATAGCATCTGCAACTTTTACAAAACCTGCAATATTTGCTCCTTTGACATAGTCAACGTAATCGCCATCACCTCCATGTTCAAGGCAAGAAGAATGAATATCTTTCATGATTTGCTTTAATTTAGCATCAACCTCCTCTCTTGTCCAATTCATTCTAAGCGAGTTTTGACTCATCTCTAAACCAGAAGTTGCAACCCCCCCAGCATTAGATGCCTTTCCAGGCGCAAATAAAATCTTTGCCTTTTGAAACACCTCAATAGCTTCAGGAGTAGATGGCATGTTTGCTCCCTCAGAAACTAATTTACATCCATTTTCAACTAATATTTTAGCTTCTTCGCCATTTAATTCATTTTGAGTAGCACAAGGTAAAGCAATATCACATTTAACTTCCCAAGGTCTCTTCCCTTCATGGAACTCACAACCAAACTTATCCGCATATTCTTTTATCCTTCCTCTTCTTACATTTTTAAGATCCATTAAAAATGCCAATTTCTTAGCATCAATACCATTAGAATCATAAATATAGCCTGAAGAATCTGATAATGTTATAACTTTTGCTCCTAACTCTGTAGCTTTCTCACATGCATACTGCGCTACATTTCCTGAGCCAGAGATAGAAACTATTTTTTTATTAAAGGAATCTCCTTTTACCTTCAACATATTTTGTGCAAAATATACATTTCCATATCCTGTAGCTTCAGGTCTGATTAATGAGCCTCCCCATGTTATTCCTTTTCCTGTAAGTACTCCGGTAAATTCATTTCGAATCCTTTTATATTGTCCAAACATAAAACCAATCTCTCTACCACCAACACCTATATCTCCTGCAGGAACGTCAGTATTTGCTCCAATATGACGACATAGTTCTGTCATAAATGATTGGCAAAATTTCATCACCTCATTGTCAGATTTTCCTTTTGGATTAAAGTCAGAGCCTCCTTTACCTCCACCCATTGGCAATGTAGTAAGTGAATTTTTAAATACTTGCTCAAATCCTAAAAATTTAAGAATCGAAAGATTTACTGAAGGATGAAATCTTAACCCTCCTTTATAAGGGCCAATTGCTGAGTTAAACTCTACTCTATAACCTCTATTAACTTGCGTATTGCCATTATCATCCAGCCACGGAACCCTAAACATTAATACTCGTTCAGGCTCTACCATTCTTTCTAACAACATTTTATTATTATACTTGGGGTTTCTTTCCATAAAAGGAATAATAGCCTCAGCTACTTCCTCTACAGCTTGTAAAAATTCGGTTTCACCAATATTTTTAGCTGTTACTTCACTCATAAAGTCATGGATTTTCTGTTCCATATTTATTTCTTTTTTAAATTATTAAGAGTTAAATTTTTTGGCAAATGTATAGTATTTTTCTAAAGATCAAAAGTTTTAGATATTCTTATCTAACTCATGATAGCTAAATTAAATAAATATTTATTCCACTTAATGTAATGAAGTAAATATCAAACATCATTTAGGCAATTTAATTCTTTTAATATAATCTGTCATTCAAATTTTTATCTTTGTGAAAAATAATCAAGAAAATATTATGAAAAGATTCTATATGCTATTTATTTTTTGCTCAGTTTTTTTGATAAGAAATAATGCGCAAACAATTAATGGTACTATTACTGATAAAAATACAAATGAAGCATTAATTGGCGTAAATATTATATTGGAGAATAATGGTGGGACAGCAACAAATTGGGAAGGTAAGTATCAGCTTCAATTAGCTAAAGGAGAGCAGGAGATCACTTTCAAGTATATTGGTTATGAAGAAATTACTAAAAATATTTCATTAGAAAAAAATGAAACCCTGATTCTAAATATCTCACTAATACCCTCATCAGAACAACTAAGTACTGTAGTAGTTTCTGCGGGAAAATATGAGCAGAAAATTGAAGAGATCACCGTTTCTATGGAGGTTATAAAGCCATCATTAATTGAAAATAAAAATACTACAGATATCCAAACGGCTATGGATCAGGTTCCTGGAGTAAACATAACAGATGGCCAGGCTAACATAAGAGGAGGAAGTGGATGGAGTTATGGAGCAGGTACTCGGGTATTAGTTCTTGTAGATGATATGCCATTAATCTCTGGCGATGCCGGCCAAGTGCAATGGAAACTTATTGCAACTGAAAATATCAATCAAGTCGAAGTAATTAAAGGAGCTTCTTCTGCACTTTACGGATCCTCTGCTTTAAATGGGATTATTAATATTCGTACCGCTTTCCCAAGTCAGAAAGATATTGATAAAAATAAACTCCCTGGTTTTACAAAGATAAATATGCATATGGGGCTAATTGACAAACCTCAAAGAAAGGAATTGAATTGGAATGGGGATAAAAGAAGAGCTTTTAAAGGGGTAGAGTTTTTACAATCTATGAAACTAAATAATCTTGATCTATCTTTAGGAGGAAATATTTTTCTAGATGATGGCTATCGTTATGGAGAAGTCACAGACAGAAAAAGATTTAACCTTAACTCTACATATAAAAGTAAGAAATACGAAGGATTGTCATATGGAATAAATGGAAACTTCTTATTTCAATCAACTGGCTCAGCTCTTATATGGAATGGATTAGATGAAGCCTATATCCCTCTAGATTCAGCAGTAACAACCACCAGTGGTGACACTTACAACATTGATCCTTTTATTACATATATATCAGGAAATAATCGTCATAGCTTACGTAATAGATACCTAAAAGTTATAAATGATAATAGTACAAAAGGATCTGATGTAGGTCAAGACAATGAATCTGAAACTTATTACTCTGACTACCAATGGCAAAAGAATTTAGAAAAATATAATTTAAGAATTACAAATGGAGTTACTAACGAGGCTGTATATGCTCGTTCTGATTTATTTAATGGCAATAATACACGTAAGAATCTTTCATTATATACCCAATTTGACAAGAAAATGGGGCGACTAAATATCTCATTTGGTGCTAGATATGAACATTTTGAAATTGAATCAGATGAAAAATATTTAATTGACGGGAAATCTACAAATAGCTTTAGTGAAAGTAAGCCTGTTTTCAGAACAGGATTAAATTATCAGCTTGCTGAAGCGACATATCTAAGAGCCTCTTGGGGACAAGGATATAGATTTCCATCTATGGCTGAGCTTTTTATTTCAACACACGTTTCTGGCCTTGAAATATATCCAAATCCTGAATTAAAGCCAGAAAGTGGATGGAGCAATGAACTTGCTATAAAACAAGGAGTAAAATTTGGCAAGTGGATGGGTTATCTGGACCTCGCAGCTTTCTATATGCAGTATGATGATATGATGGAGTTCTCTTATGGAGCCTGGGGAAACCCTATTACTGACCCTCTATTTGGACTTGGATTTAAATCAGTAAATGTAGGAACAACACAAATAAGTGGAATTGAATTCAGTACGTCAGGGCAAGGTAAGGTGTCAAAAGATATGACAATAAATATTCTTGCAGGATATACCTTTATGAACCATTTCGCATCAAATACTGATCAAGTCTACGCCTATGGATTTAACCATGGAGATACAATAGGAGGGCTCATTTACGATCAATCTGTCACCTATGCAAACAGTAGTTCAGATAGCAGTGTATTAAAATATAGATATAAACATATTGCAAAAATAGACTTAGAATTTATCTATAAAAAGATCTCTCTTGGAGGAAGCTTTAGATATAATGACTTTATGCAAAATATAGATAAGATCTTTACCGAAGAATTTATTGGGGGAGATAATGGTATGATACCTGGTATCAATAAAGCTAGAGAGCAATTTAACAATGGTGATTTTATTATTGATACTAGGATGGGATATCAATTTAATAATATGATTCGTTTTGGGTTTGTAATAAATAACCTTTTAAACAGAGAGTATATGACAAGACCAGCAACTATGATGCCTCCAAGAACTTTTGCAATTCAATGCAACCTTAAAATCTAATGGAAGTCATTGGCATTATCCCTGCAAGGTATGAATCAACTAGATTTCCAGGCAAACCCCTTGCAGATATTCTTGGTAAAAGCATGATACAAAGGGTGTATAACCAATGTAAAAAATGCAATCATCTTACACGAATAATCGTAGCTACTGATGATGATAGAATCTTAAATCATGTTATTGAATTTGGAGGAGAGGCTATGATGACTTCTAAATCACATAATTCAGGAACTGATAGATGCAATGAGATAGTTGAACAACTTAATACTAACTTTGATATTATTGTAAATATTCAAGGAGATGAACCTTATATCAATCCAAAACAAATTGAAGAAGTAATTGCACTTTTTCAAAACAGCACGACCCAAATAGGAACACTTGCAAAAAAAATTGAAAATCACTCAATAATATTAGACTCAAACAACCCAAAAGTAATTCTTGATAAGAATACATTCGCATTAAATTTTTGCAGAAAAATAACAGACATCTCTGCCGAGACTATTTATTATAAGCATATTGGTATTTATGCTTTCACAAGAAGTGTCTTAAATAAGATCTGTAAATTACCTCAATCAAATAATGAAAAAAAAGAAAAATTAGAACAGTTAAGATGGATTGATAACGGCTATAAAATAAAAGCAGGCATTACCTCTTATGAATCTATTTCGGTTGACACGCCAGAGGATATTATTAAAATTAAACAAATAATGAGATAAAATGCTTAATTTTGTGCTATGAATAAATCAGTTGTACATTACATTTCAGAGTTACTTTTCTTACATGATTGTGTTATTGTTCCAGGATTTGGCGGATTTATAGGAAATAGAAAATCAGCACAATTAAATAAAATTACAGGAAGCTTAATACCTCCATCAAAACAAATTCTATTCAATACAAACCTTACAACAAATGATGGCTTACTTATTGCTCATATCGCCAGTCAAGAAGAAATCACTCAAGAAATAGCTAAACGAAATGTAACCGATTTTGCTAATAAAAGTAATGCTAAATTAAATACATCTAAGGTATTACGAATAGATAAGATTGGATTATTCACATTGGGTAAAGAGGGAAATATAATCTACCTGCAAGATAGCTCAATTAATTATAGTTTAGATGCTTTTGGATTACAACCTACTTATCAAAAACCAATAGACATAACAACTGATAAGAAACAACAAATTGATGAAAAAATTCGAAAAATAAAAAGCCCTAGCAATGGAAGAACATTATTAAGAGCTGCTGCTGTTATTATACCTCTTATTACACTTTCTTATTTGAGTATTTCACAACAAGAAAAAATTAATAGTACGTATAAACAACTAGCAACATTAAATCCTTTCTCAAACACTAAACTAGTTGAAGAAGCATCCTTTCATTCATTAGTAAAAGAAATTAATATTGAAGAAACTACTAAGATAATTGAACCACTAATTATACCTGAATTAATACCTGCTGTTAAAGATGATAAATATTACATTATTGGGGGGGCTTTTTCTGAAAAAAAGAATGCAAATAGAATGGTTGCAAAACTTAATAGATCAAATTATAACGCTGAAATTATAGAAGGTAGACTACTAAGAGTAAGTTACGATTCTTTTAATAATCGGGAAGATGCGATATTAGCGTTAACCAAAATCAAACAATCAAATCCTGATGCTTGGTTGCTGAAAAAATAATAATGCAAATAAAAAACCCTAAAGAAAGTAGAGCGACTCTTACTGAGATTGTATTACCTAACGACACTAATAATCTAAATAATTTAATGGGAGGCAGGCTTTTGCATTGGATGGATATTGCTGCTGCAATCACTGCTCATAGACATTGCAATAGAACTTCTGTAACGGCTTCCGTAAATAATGTATCATTTGAACACCCTATACCGCAAGGTAGTATTGTCACACTTGAAGCAAATATTTCTAGGGCATTTTCTTCATCTATGGAAATATTTATTGATGTGTGGATTGAAGATACTTTGTCTGGAAATAAAACAAAATGTAATGAAGCAATATACACTTTTGTTGCTGTTGATTCTATGGGTAAACCTGCAAAAGTACCAGAAGTATTGCCAGAATCAGAATTAGAGAAGAAACGATTTGATGGAGCGCTTAGAAGAAGGCAACTATCGCTTATCTTAGCAGGAAAACTAAAAGCAAAAGATGCCTCAGAATTAAAGGCTCTATTTAAGTAATTTTAAAATCGTATTATAAATTAATTGAGAGCGTATATCCTTAATACACCCATTAGAAGAAACTCTACAATTTTGACCATGTTTTGAGCATGGTATTTCTGAGCTCTTTGTAATTATATTTTCTGATTTTTTATTCGGCAAATATGGAGCAAATCCTAATGAAGGCTTTGTACATCCCCAAAAAGATATTATAGGATTATCAAACGCAGAAGCAATATGCATCATTCCTGTATCATTAGTTAATACCAATTTACTTTGTTCAATAAAATATGCAGATTCCTCAATAGAGGTTCCCCCACAAAAATCATACACATTAGCAGATTTACAATTATCACTTATCTCAGCGCTAAGGATTTTGTCTTTCTCACTACCTAGCAATAAAACAGGTATATTTAATTTAGATATGACATCTGCAATTTGTGTATACGATAGCTTCTTTTGTTCGTAGCTTCCTCCTATACACCAACAAATATAATCTTGATTGGTATTAAATTCTAGGCTAAGAGGCTTAGTTGTATAATAATCTATCCCTTTACTATCATTATACACATTCAGTTTTAATACTGATTTGAAATACCTATCTACAATATGATTATTTAATAAATTGATGCCTAAATATAAAAGAACATACCTCTTAAAAATATCTTTTTGATAGATATAAGATTTAACACCTAAAGCTAAACGCAACCTTAATGACCTAAAATTATTTTGCAGATCAATTATCAAATTATAATGCTGATCTCTCAGAAAGTCTAGTTTTGGCTTAGCATCTTCTTCAAGCGTAAAGATCTCACTAATATAAGGATTTGAAGAAAGAAGTGTTTTATACTTTCTTTTTGTCAAAAAGTCTATCTCAGCATTAAGTTGGATATTTAAACATCTTACAACAGGAGTTGTTAAAATTATATCTCCTATAGAACTAAATCTAATAACTAATATTTTAAGTTTCGTAGGCATCGTGTAAAATTATATAAATAATCCTAATTTTGTACCCATGAAATTTATTGATACACACAGCCATTTATATAGCGAACAATTTGACAATGATAGATCAAAAGTTATTAATGAAGCTATAGCAGATGGAGTTGAAACTATTTTATTGCCAAATATATCAAGCAGGTATACTCAAGGAATGCTTGCACTATGCAGTGAATTCCCAGATAATTGCTACCCAATGATGGGGCTACATCCTTGCGATGTAACAGAACAGAATTATGATATAGAGATTTCTCATGTAGAAGAGGAACTAGCTAAAGGCAATTACATTGGTATAGGTGAAATTGGATTAGATCTACACTGGGACAAAACGACTCTTGATATTCAGAAAAAAGCATTTATTCATCAAATTAACTTGGCAAAAGAATATAAATTACCTATTGCAATTCATGTTCGAGATTCCTTTAATGAGGCTATTGAAATAATTGAAGAACTAAATGACGATAATCTAAGAGGTGTCTTCCATTGCTTTACTGGAGATATAAATGATGCTGAAAGAATTATCAAATTAAATGATTTTTATTTAGGGATAGGAGGCGTCCTTACTTTTAAAAACTCTGGATTAGACAGAACAATAACCGATATTAATATTCAACATCTCATTTTAGAGACTGACGCCCCTTACCTAGCCCCTATGCCTAATAGAGGAAAGCGAAATGAGAGTAAATATATTATTGATATTGCAAAAAAATTAGCAGAAATCTATAATCTTACACTCAAAGATATAGCTGACATTACTACTGATAACGCAAAAAGCATTTTCAAAATATGAACAAAAAGATATTATTAATCTATACAGGGGGAACAATTGGGATGATTAAGGATGATAAGAAGAATACTCTTGTCCCTTTTAATTTTGACAAGTTACTAAAAGCTATGCCTGAACTAAGAAATAGTGAAATTCATGTAGATAATATCAGTACAAAAAATCCAATTGATTCAAGTAATATGCATCCTACTGATTGGGTTGAAGTTATAAGCATGATAGAAATTAACTATCTTGCCTATGATGGATTTGTTGTTTTGCATGGCACTGACACTATGGCCTATACAGCATCTGCCTTTAGTTTTATGTTAGAGAATTTGAATAAAGCTGTGATTTTTACAGGTTCACAAATCCCTATTGGAGCAAGAAGAAGTGATGCCAAAGAGAACCTTATCACTGCAATCGAGATTGCAGCAAGCAATAAAGTAAATGAAGTATGTATTTATTTTGAAGATCAATTATATAAAGGGAACCGAACAGTAAAAGTAAATACAGAGGATTTTGAGGCTTTTGAATCTCCTAATTATCCAATCTTAGCTGAGGTAGGAGTAAATATTAAATACAAATCTATATTACAAGATAAAAAGAATAAGAAGCTAGTAGTACATAAAGATTATTCTGATAATGTGGTTGTCATAAAGCTTTTTCCAGGCATAAAAATAGAAACAATAAGAGCTATTATAAATAGTTCTAAAGGAATAATTATTGAGAGTTTTGGTGCAGGCAATGCATTAACTAATACAAAATTTATCTCTCTACTTCAAAAAGGGATACTAGATGGAAAAATTATAATGAATATTAGTCAGTGTTTGCATGGAGAGGTTGTAAGAGGAGAATATGCAACAAACGAAGCTTTTAAAAAAGCAGGTATTATTTGCGGAAAAGATATAACAACTGAAGCTGCAATTACAAAGTTGATGTTCCTTTTAGGAAAAAGATTGAGCGATAAAGAAGTAAAAATACAATTACAAAAGAATTTAAGAGGAGAGGTTAGCAGCTAATTCTTACATTTTGTAATCTTTGGTGAGGTGGCCGAGTGGCTTAAGGCGCACGCTTGGAAAGCGTGTAAACGGGAAACTGTTTCGGGGGTTCGAATCCCTTCCTCACCGCAACTTTTAGAGTAGTTATATCTAGTAATATTCTAATTTATATAGTGCCGTAGGACAGATAGCAGGACAAAATTACACTTCTAATATCCTTAATAGTTAATAACTATTTTGAATAATCATTAAGTTGAGTACTTTTTAAATGGTGCTTTTTTCCAAATAGAATAGGCAAATAGGTCTATTCCACTTCCTCAGGAGTTGTAAAAAAATTAATCTTTATATCAATAGGCTCTCTTTCCTCGCGGTCCTGTAGCACCAACTGCTCCATCTTGTCCATCAGCACCATCATTACCTGCAATACCTTGAGGACCTGTTGCACCGTCAGCACCGTCAGCACCATCTGCACCATCCTGTCCATCTAATCCATCCACTCCTGGAGGTCCTTGAGGTCCTGGTGTACCTCCTCCTGTTCCTGAAGTTTCGGCATATAGAGCATAAGGAACACTTCTTAATTGAGTAGTGCCCATTGTAACATAGTTATTACCTCCTGTAACATCAACACCCACTTGAATAAAGTAACTATGGCTGCCCCAATCAATAGTACTAAATATACCAGTAATTACTGTCCCTTCACCTATTGATAGATTAACTAAACCTATTT
>MDSW01032523.1_pt1 | contig 13452 bp, 15 predicted proteins | sample 811171 | NCBI WGS metagenome assembly MDSW01 (sample SAMN05326641, study PRJNA326480) | marine metagenome | isolation source: seawater | place: Atlantic Ocean: North West | collected 2012 | reverse complement strand
TGCAGATCCGTTCGATGTCTACAGGGTGCTACGGCAAATCAATCCAAGCCCTTACATGTACTTTGTGCGACAAAAAGGCGTCTGCCTTGTTGGTTGTTCACCGGAGCCCCTTGTTCAATCACGTGATGGAAAAGTTATCAGCAGACCCATCGCTGGAACACGAAGACGGGGATCTAACGAAATGGAAGACCGTAAGCTAGCCTCTGAACTCAAAGAAGATCCTAAAGAATTAGCTGAACACGTGATGTTAGTAGATCTAGCGCGAAACGACTTAGGTCGCATCGCTGAATATGGAACTTTAGAAATGGACGAAATGATGACCCTAGAGTTTTACAGTCATGTAATGCACATCACTTCGCAGGTCTCTGCAAATTTAGCAGATGGTGTCTCGCCGGTTGATGTGCTTAAAGCCACGTTCCCAGCCGGAACTGTTTCAGGAGCTCCAAAGGTAAGAGCGATGCAGCTAATTGATGAATTGGAGAAGACTAAAAGGGGTCCTTACGCTGGCATAGTTGGGTATCTTGATTTCTCAGGAAATCTTGATAATGCAATTGCGATTCGAACCATGGTCATATCTGGTAATTCGGCTTCAGTTCAAGCAGGTGCAGGTGTCGTTGCTGACAGTCAACCAATTAATGAATATGATGAGTGTTGGGCAAAAGCTAAAGCGTTAATCTCAGCAGTTAGACCTGCAGAGAAGATGACGATGATGAGGAAAAATGACTTGTAATTATTTAGTTGATAGAAATTTTCCATCCGATGCGTGCGCTTTTGATCTTAAGAGGGATGTGCTTCGGATAAAGGGAGACGATGCCGAGTCATTTCTGCAAGGACAACTTACACAAGACGTTATGAAAATAAAAACTGGCGAATCTACTTGGTCCTTTCTTCTAAATCCAGATGGGAAGGTTTCTTCCTGGTTGCGGATCTCTCGCCTAGAAGGTAATCATTTCCTCATAGACGTTGACCAAAACGCCGGACAACAAACCCTTAAAAGACTCATGAGATTTAAGCTACGTGTCGAATGCAACATTGATCTCGAAGAATGGGATTGGGTAGCTATACGAGGTCACGGATCTCAGAAATATGGAATGGAAACAAACGAAAACTTCATAGCTGCTCCTGCTAATTGGTCATTAACTGAAGGGTTTGACCTAATCGGAAAATCTGTATCTAACCCTGGAGGACTGACAAAAGAAAGTACTCAGCTGTTCGAATTCCTCAGAATTCTTAATGGGATACCGGCGATCGGTAAAGAGCTAACAGAAAAGACCATCCCAGCTGAAACAGGCCTAGTAGAAAGAAGTGTCTCATTTACTAAAGGTTGTTATACGGGACAAGAACTCGTAGCAAGATTAGATAGTCGCGGGAATAAAGTTCCTAAACACTTACGAATCATTTGCTCAACAACTGAAATAAATAAAGGGGACCTCGTAGAAGTAAATGCAGAGACAGTAGGGGAAATAACATCCGCTAGTTCCTTTGAAGATGACTTTGTTGGCCTAGCGTATATTTCCCGGAAAATTGAACCACCTCTAGAGGGAAATATTAGTAAAGACCCGATCACCATCAGTCAACTTCCATGACTGTTAACAATTATTATTTGGTATCAATCAAAATTCAACGGGTATAGGAAACTGATGGCTGGGTCAACATATTTAGACGAAATAATGGCATTTCATCGTAAGCGAGCAGCTCGCGATGAAAGACTCTTGAGCGAGTTAATTGAAGTTGTCCCCAAAAATGAACCGAGAGGATTCATGCAACAAATTAAAGTTGAATCGGGCCTATCAGTAATAGCTGAAATCAAGCGTCGCTCACCTTCAAAAGGCCTATTGAAAGAAAATTTAAACCCGTCATTAGTAGCTCATGAGTACGAGGCATCAGGAGCTACGTGCATATCAGTACTAACGGACACTGAGCATTTCTGGGGATCTGAAACAGATTTAAAATCAGCTAAAGAGGCGAGCAGCCTCCCGATTCTAAGAAAAGACTTCACTGTTGACCTTAGAGATATCTGCGATGCAAGAATAATGGGTGCAGATTGCGTTCTGCTAATAGTTTCTGCTCTAGATAAAAAACTTCTCCAGGATCTGCATCAGCTAGCACATGAATTAGGTATTGATGCACTGGTAGAAACACATGATGAACGAGAAATAGAAATCGCTTTGCAAATTGGAGCTACCCTCATTGGGGTAAACCAAAGAGACTTAAAGACATTTCAAGTCGACCAAACAAGAGCGATAAGAGTTATTCGAGATATTCCAGAAACAGTAACTAAAGTAGCAGAAAGTGGAATAAGAAATTCTTCAGACGCAGAGGCACTTTCTGAAGCAGGTTATGATGCAGTGCTTATCGGTGAAGCTTTGGTCACAGCAGAAAGCCCTAGCAAGATAGTTAGGGAATTGAAGAAACTGTAAATTCCACGTACTGACATAATTTCCGATAACGTCAAATTGTGTTTGTAAAAATCTGCGGAATCACAAATGAAGAAGATGCTCTGCTTTCTGTTGCTGTCGGAGCAGATGCAATAGGTTTTGTTTTTGCGCCTTCGAAACGAAAAATTCCAGTTTCAAAAGTAGCTGACATAGTCAGACGCTTACCAAATGACATTCTTACAGTTGGGGTTTTCAAAGATGAACTTCCTGAAAGAGTTATCAAAATAATAAACGAAACGGGATTGATGGCAGCCCAACTACATGGCACAGAATCGCCATCAAACGTCAAAATCGTTAAAAAGGAAGTACGGACAGTCTTTAAGGCTGTTACAGCTGGGTCTGAAGCATTCTATGCAGCAGCTGATTTTCAGGCAGACGCGATCTTAGTTGATTCGGAAGTGCCAGGTGCTGGTGAAGTATTCGACTGGCAGATGGCAGAGAATGGACCACCAGGGGTCCCACTTATCCTAGCGGGTGGACTTACTCCCGAAAATGTGAGTGAAGGAATTAGGAAAGTGAAACCATGGGGTGTTGATGTTTCATCTGGTGTAGAACGATCTCCCGGAGTTAAAGACCCAATTCTAGTTCGATCGTTCATACAAGCAGCTAAGAAAAGTGGGCGCGATATAGCTGATTTGAATAATAATGAAGTTGATACTGAAGAACCTTACGACTGGGAGCAAGATTCAACATGGCGATGAACGAACCAACACAACTTGGACGATTTGGGCAATTTGGTGGAATGTTTGTCCCCGAAACACTTGTTCCGGCGTGTCAGGAATTGGAAAAATCATTTAGAGAAGCTTGGGGTTCAGCTGAATTCCGCGCAGAACTTAATGCGCTACTTCAAGATTATGCTGGTCGACCATCACCACTGACTAAATGCGAACGACTATCAGAAGAACTAGGTTTCGAGGTGGTGCTTAAACGGGAAGACCTCAACCACACTGGTTCTCACAAAATTAACAATGTATTAGGCCAAGCCTTATTGGCAAAACGTATGGGAAAAACTCGCTTAGTGGCAGAAACTGGTGCCGGACAACATGGAGTAGCTACAGCTACAGCAGCAGCGTTATTTGGAATGGATTGCGTCGTGTACATGGGTGAAGTTGACATTGAACGACAAGCATTAAATGTATTTCGAATGCGCTTGCTCGGCGCTGACGTTAGGCCAGCCTTATCTGGAAGTCGGACACTTAAGGATGCTATTAACGAAGCCATGCGCGATTGGGTAGCTACGGTGGAAGACTCTCATTATTGTTTGGGTTCAGCCATGGGACCGCACCCATATCCCTGGATGGTAAGAGAATTCCACCGTGTAATCGGAACAGAAGCTTACGCCCAATGTTTGGATGTTCTAGGGCGAATACCGGATGTAGTTACAGCATGTGTCGGGGGAGGCTCAAATGCCTTAGGTATTTTCTCCGGTTTCATCGATACGCAGGCAGAACTAGTTGGCGTCGAGCCAGAAGGAGGAGCTGCAGTAGACCGTGGGATTCCCGGAGTAGTGCATGGCTCTCTTTCATATCTTTTGCAAGATGAGTGGGGCCAGGTTTTAGAGGCTGAATCAATATCTGCTGGATTAGATTACCCGGGCATAGGTCCTGAACACGCTCATCTTGCCCACACTGGAAGAGCAAGATATGAGAAAGTAAGTGATGACGAAGTTATTGAAGCTTTCCAACTCCTTTCACGCACTGAAGGGATCATTCCCGCGTTAGAACCCGCTCATGCTCTAGCTTGGATGAGTCGAGAAAGACAAACCCTTTCCGGAAAGCTTGTTTTGCTTAATTTGTCTGGGAGGGGAGACAAGGATGCTATGCAAATGATGGAAGTCCTTGGATGATTTTCCGTGACGAAGGAATTGAAGTTGCTTTAACAAAAAGGCTAAAAGAAGGAAAGAAGTGTCTAGTTCCTTACATAACCGGCGGCTTTGATGGTTATTTAGAGGCAATTTCAGCAGCTGCTGATGCAGGGGCGGATGCTATCGAAATTGGGATACCATTTTCTGACCCAGTGATGGACGGTCCGACTATTCAAACAGCGAATGATATCGTACTGTCTAATGGAATTACGCCAGCAAAGATTCTTCAAGATGTAGGAACACTTGACGTGGACATTCCATTAGCAGTAATGACTTATTACAACGTGGTATACCGTTTTGGCTTAGAACGATTTTCTGCCTCTCTTAAGGAATCAGCAATTTCAGGCGTAATTATTCCAGATTTACCGTTTGTTGAAACGAAACCATGGGTTGAAGCAGCAAAATCAAACGGGATTGAAACGATCCTATTAGCTGCGCCCACTACAACCGATGAGCAGTTAGTCAAAATCTCTGAGGAAAGCTCAGGTTTTATTTATGCTGTAGGTTTGTTGGGAATTACTGGAGCCCGGGAAGAACTAGCTAATAGTGCACAGGTGATAGCGAAGCGGTGCAAAAACGTCACGGAGAAACCTGTTCTTGTAGGAGTGGGCATAGGAAATCCTAAACAGGCTCGAGAAATCTCTCAAGTAGCTGATGGTTGCATTGTAGGTTCAGCTATTGTCCAGAAGCTTTTAGACGGGGGAGGACCCGAAAGCGTTGGAGAATTCGTTGCTGAGTTTCGCACAGCTTTAGACAAAAAATAGGCTTTTCCACTAAAAAACAACAAAAAATGACCTTTTCCTTACATAAGGATAAATCATCATTTACCCTGATCAGAGAGCTTTTTTCTCGACTTCTAAGCAAAAAAATCAAGAAAATGTAACTATCGTCACACGTACAAGTGAAAAAGGCTAAATTAGTAGTTAGCCAGGAAAATTAACTTTCGTTGAGGATCCTGGTCCGTTGTTTACTAAACAAGGAGCTTTCAAAATTATGATGGACATGATTGTCACACTATTTATTATGGGAATGCTGCTGCAGGGTGTAATTGCCGTGTTAGATAGCGTTCTCGACCTAGCCGGTGTCGGTGGGATGCTTAAAGGCCTCCCTCTTATCGGCGCAAACTTATCCCTTCTCTGGGCATATCTGTTTGTAGTAATTACTGATGTTGGCGGCACTGTAGGAGCCGACTGGGGTGTAGCTACTGAAGTACTCAGTATGGGTAGTTTCGGCGCAGATATCGGTTTAGCAATTATTATTCTTGCATTCGGGCCAATTAAAGATGCAGCAGTTTCTGCTCTTGGAAAAGGTCTTGGAAGGTAAAACTATTCAATTTAGTAAAGGCCGCCCTCTGGGGCGGCCTTTACGCATTTTTGCCCAAACTTTGCTTTTTTTCGTCATGTGAAGAAAAAATTTAGCAATGACCGCCTTTTGTACTTACAACAGTGTAATTTAGCTACATATACGCAAAAGCGTATAACTGCCTTACTGGGATAAGCCCAGTCTTGGCTTAGGAGGATAATATGAATAAGTCAGAGTTATGTGCTGCGATTTCAAGCGGCACTGGGGTAAGCCAAAGTGATGTTGACAAGGTTCTAAAAGGACTTGAAGAGACTGTCACAAGTGCTGTATGTGCAGGTGGCGACAAAATCGTCTTGAGTGGATTCGTAACCTTTGAACGAGGTCATCGAGCAGCTCGTGCAGGACGTAACCCTCAAACTGGTGAAGCAATACAAATAGCTGCAGCAAATACAATAAAAATATCTGCAGGGTCAAAATTGAAAGCTGCTGCCAAAGCATCTACCTGATCCAAATGGTTTATTAACTTTAGGGGCCGTCTACGACGGCCCCTAAAGCACTTTTAGGAAACAAATGAATTTGTTAAAACCCGAAAATGTTTTACCACACCGGCCTCCTTTTCTATTCCTAACGGAAGTCACTGGATTCGAATTAGGTCAATGGGCTGAAGCTTTTTGGATATTGGATACTTCTGAAGCTTTTTTCAGTGGGCATTTCCCAGGAAGGCCAACTTTACCTGGAGTGCTTATGTGCGAGTCCATAGCCCAGTTGGGGGCCTATCTAGTTCTCCAAGATGAAAAATTTCACGGCAAGCTTCCCTTATTTGGTGGTTTAGATAAAGGAAGGTTCAGAAGGCAAGTTCTTCCCGGCGAAACCTTAGATCTGCGAGTAGAAGTAAGCAGACTTTCATCTAAAGGAGGGAAAGCTATCGGGCAAGCAAGCGTTAATGGGGAATTAGCCTGCTCTGCTGAGTTGATGTTCGTTGTAGTCGATAATTAGCTAGAAGTTTTCGGTGCAGCTGGTGCAATGATAATCGACCCATTGTGGCCGCCAAACCCAAATGAGTTACTGATAGAAGGACCGGGACTCCAATTGACTGCCTGATCCAGAACTAGGTTAATATCATGCACTTCTGGATCAATTGAAGATGTTCCATGCGTTGGGGGAACCGTTTCATGAAGTATAGATAAAACTACCGCTACCGCTTCGATTGCTCCAGCAGCGCCTAGAGAATGACCAGTAACACTTTTAGTCCCCGTTACATAAGGGCGATGCTCATCAAACACTTTTGATATTGCCTCAGCTTCTGCAGCGTCATTTAGTGGGGTTGATGTGCCATGTGCGTTTACATAAGAAATATCCGAAGGTAACAAATTAGCATCAGTAATAGCTGCTTCCATACAGCGAACTGCGCCGTTCCCTCCAGGGGCAGGGGCGGTAATGTGGTGTGCGTCAGCAGTACTTCCAGATCCTAAGAATTCGGCAAGAATCGTGGCTCCTCGAGTCTCGGCGTGGTCCCAATCTTCTAGTACCAGAACCCCAGCGCCTTCTGATTGCATGAAACCGTCTCGTTCTTCATCAAATGGTCGACTAATCCCAGTTTTAGAAACCGCTGTCATATTTATAAAACCTTGAGACCCTACGGGCGTCATAGCAGCCTCAGCTCCCCCCGCAATCATGACTTTAGCTTTCCCAAACCGAATCAGATCAGCTGCACGACCGATAGAGTGTGTGCCTGCCGCACAAGCCGTAACAGTTGTTTCACAAGGCCCTTGTAACCCGTATTTCATTGAAACAGAAGCAGATGCAGCATTAGCCATCATCATGGGCACAAGAAATGGAGAAACCCGACGCGGGCCCTTTTCTGCATAGACAGCGACCTGATTTTCCAGAGTCGATAATCCACCTACACCAGTCCCAATCCAACAGCCAGCTAAGTTGGGGTCGTTCAAAAAATTTCCAGCCTGGTCAATTGCCTCGTGGGCTGCTGCCAGAGCAAATTGGGTAAATCGGTCAGAACGTCGAGCTTCTTTAGCATTTCCATCGAAATAGGGAAGAGGATCAAAGTCATTTACGTGAAAACCATGATCAGGTACACCATTTAGAAGAGAATCCCAAAAAGATTTAATTCCAACACCAGCGTTTGTGACAACTCCTATTCCGGTGATTGCAACGCGGGAATTCATTACAACTTGCTGGAGATTAATTTGAATGCATCGCCAATGGTTGGCAGTTCCTGAAGCTCTTCCTCCTCAACAGTTATGTCAAACTCTTCTTCAAGTTCCATAACAAGCTCAACCAAATCTAAACTGTCGGCATCTAGATCTTCAGCAAATCGCGCCTCTAAACTTACTTTTTCTGGTTCAACAGAGAGAACATCAACAGCGCATCTCTTAAACCGTTCAAAATTTTCATCACTCATTTTATTTAACCTTTCCTCAATAAATAATACTATTCGCTAAGCAATGCCTAGGCCGCCATCAACTGGGATAATAGCTCCAGTAATATAGGCTGCGTCGTCACTCGCTAAAAAAGCTACGGTTGAAGCTATTTCGACCGGTTCAGCAAAACGTTTGAGAGGCACTGCTGAAAGAATACTCTCTTGTTGCTGCTCGGATAAGGCTTCAATCATGTCAGTCCGGACCGGCCCTGGTGCAACAATATTTGTAGTAATATTTCGTGAAGCAAACTCCTTGGCGATTGACCGTCCAAGTCCTACTAAGCCTGCCTTTGAAGCTGCATAATTAGCTTGTCCTGCCTGCCCTCCGTTAGCTACTACAGAAGAAATTAGGATTATTCTTCCCCATTTCTCTTTCATCATCGGCTTAATAGAGCGTTTAGTTAGCCGGTACGCAGAAGTTAGGTTCGCCTCAATGACTGAGGAGAAATCATCTTCACTCATTCTAGGAAGAAGATTATCTTTAGTTATCCCAGCATTTGCGACAAGCACTTGAACAGGGCCAAATTCATCCTCAATTGTGCCGAAGGCTAAATCAATACTTTCAGGCACCGTTATATCGCATTCAACTGATGCAAAATCAGCGTCTTGAGCAGGTGCAGTTCTGTGAGTGCCGATAACAGTAAAGCCATTCTCATGGAGCTTTTGGGCAATTGCAAAGCCTATTCCTCGGTTTGCGCCTGTTACAAGCGCCACTTTAGCCATCGACGCCACCCCAGTGAATAATTGCACTCGCAGAAGTCATCCCAGCTCCAAACCCCACGAGCAAAAGATTATCACCCGATCTTATTCTCCCGTCAGATATCGCTTCAAACAATGCGATCGGGATAGACGCTGAAGATGTATTCCCCGTTTTATGGAGCACCGAAACTGCTCGTTCTGCAGGGATGCCAAGCCGTTTCATAGCAGATTCAATAATTCGTATATTCGCCTGATGGGGAATCACAAACGATATTTCATCGGGGGAAAGGCCAGACGCTGCAATAGATGACTTTGCGGACTCTGTCATAGCGATAACTGCTTTACGAAAAACTTCTTCCCCAGCCATAACTAAAGTTCCGCCAATTTCAGCGTAAAGAATATCTCTCAATGATCCTTCGCACCCCAAATTCCAACCGAGGAGATCACCATTGCCTTCCTCAGCTTCAATAACAACAGCACCAGCACCATCGCCGAAAAGAATTGCTGTAGACCGATCATCCCAATCAGTTATGCGGGACAAAGTTTCTGAACCGATAATGAGTATTCGCTTGAAGCCTAATTTGAGAAACCCGAACCCTGTTACCAAGGAATATACAAAACCACTACAAGCAGCATTTAAATCCATAGCTCCGCACGTCAGACCCAGTTGATCTTGGACATTTGCTGAAGTTGCCGGAACTTGCTCGTCAGGTGTTGTAGTTGCCAATATCAAAAGATCTATCTCAGTTGCATTAACCCCGGCCATTTCTAGAGCTTGCTTCCCAGCGCGCACAGCGAGACCAGCGGTAGAGCCACCAATCCTTCTTTCACTTATTCCTGTTCGTTCAAGAATCCATTCATTGCTGGTGTCCATTTTTGCTGCAAGGTCGGCATTAGTGACGGTTTCAGTACCAAGAGCCATTCCCCATCCAGTGACTTTACCGCCAGATTCTTCAATAAGATTATTCATTTAGTTGTCCTTAACCAAGCAATAGGTTGGCTAGAAGTAACCCTTTCTCCATCAACAGCAAGAAATCCTTGTATCTCACCAGCAAATGCGCTCCTTACTTCAGCCTCATTTACGTGTCCTAGTAAAAACCCAGCATGAATAGATTGGCCTATAAGATTTTCGCCAGTTGGAACAAAAACTCCAGCGCAAGGACTAACAACTAACCGTTCAGTAGCAAAGAGGTGTTCGCCTTCGAGCGAATCATTGCCTGATGGCTGTTGCCCTGAGATCATTTCAAGAAGCGAATCGATATCGTCAGGCGAAGAAACAGCAATTCTAGCCGAATCCTTCAGCGTTCTTTTAGCCATTCCAGTAAGGACGGCGCCTGGGCCAACCTCAACAAATGTAGTGAAGCCCGCACCATCTAGTTGGTGAAGTGTTTGTCGCCAGCGAACGGGACTTGTCAGTTGAGAAGATAAAAGAGCCGGCCAGTCATCTGCAGCTTCGTGGCCCAATGCATCTACGTTTGCGTACACAGGGTGATCAGGAGACCGAAATTCCACGCATTCAATAGCCTCTCGTAACCGATCGCGAGCTGCTTCCATATATGGAGTATGAAAAGCTCCGGACACTGGAAGTCTCATTGCACGTTTGGCACCTATTTCTTTTGCTATCTCAGAAGCAGTATCAATACCTGAAGGTGAACCAGCTATAACAACTTGACCTGGGGCATTAAAGTTTGCAACCCATACATCATCGTCGACTCTGTGGCATGCGCTCTCTACAAGTTCATCATCAAGCCCGAGAATGGCAGCCATTGTTCCTTCTCGAGATTCCGCACACACTTGCATAGCTTCTCCACGTTCGGAAACTAATTTAACAGCATCCTCAAAATCTAAAGCACCAGATGCAGTCAAAGCTGAGTACTCTCCTAAGCTATGGCCTGCATGAGCTGCAGCCTCAACGCCAACTCGTTGCAGCGAATCAAAAATCACCATTGATGTTAAAAAAGTTGCGACTTGGGCATTCCTTGTCTCTTTTAATTCCTCGTCACTCGCTTCCAGCAACAAAGAACTTAAATCCCGTCCTGCTATAGAAGACGCCTCAATGACCAACTCCCAAGAGGGATGGTCTAGCCATTTTTCGCCCATCCCCATTTTCTGCGACCCCTGCCCGGGGTAGGTAAAAACAATCATCCTAATAACCTTTAAGAGACTGTAATTCTTTTCGAAGCCACCTGTGTATTTTTTGAGTCATTTTCTGCCTTACGAAAGAATTAGCATTAATTAAGATCAGTTATCTTTGTAGCGTTCAAGAATAGAGCAGCAAGTTATTACAAGCTGCGATGTCAACACATTCTCAATTCACTCTTAAGGCGCTAGTTGAAAATCTGTGCACAAAAGAGTCGTACATCTTTGATAGCGCTACGATTCACATCGAAGAGTTATTTTACACATGCCCGGGTGGCGGAATTGGCAGACGCGGGGGATTCAAAATCCCTTTCCCTCCGGGGAGTGCGGGTTCAAGTCCCGCCTCGGGCACAAAAATCGGCAGTCAATTCAGTAATATGCGGCGGTAGGCGCCTACCAGCTATCTCATACTAAGATACTTACGTGGTAAGAAAGTTACTGGAGCGTCGTTTAGCCGATACAGGTCAGAGGTTAAAGCAGCTTCGCGCAGACTTTCAAGTGGCAGAAGAACAATTTTTGCACTTTTCTGAAGAAGCTGAAGATGCACGAATCAGGTCTTTAGTCTCAGAAACTCCGCTTGCTGGGCAAGAACATCGCCAAGCAAATAAACATGCAGAATCAATGCGTCGACACCTAGAAACCTTATTAAAGGAAATTGCCAGAGTTGAGAATCTTCAAAACGAACTCCTTGACCAAATGGCTGTAGAAAAATGAAAAATCATCGAGACGAGCCCTTAAGAGTTGTGATTGCAGAAGATGAAGCAATAATTCGCCTTGATTTAAAAGAAAGTCTTGAAGCCGAAGGCTACATTATTGCCGGTGAAGCAGGTCGCGGAGATGAGGCAGTTGAACTAGCAAGAACATTGAACCCTGATGTAGTCATTCTTGATATTAAGATGCCAGGGTTAAATGGTATTGAGGCAGCAAAGATAATTAGCGAGGAACATATAGCAGCTGTTCTACTGCTAACAGCTTTCAGTCAGCGAGACCTAATTCAAGAAGCCAGTAAAGCTGGAGCTCTAGCCTATTTAGTTAAGCCATTTCAACGAAGTGAACTTGTTCCATCAATCGAATTAGCCGTTGGAAGATTTAAGGAAATATCTGATCTCAAAAGAGAAAAACAAGAACTGCTAGATGACTTAGAGACCCGAAAAGTCGTTGATCGTGCTAAGGGGACATTAATGGATCAATACGGGCTAAAAGAAAAAGATGCCTATCGCTATTTGCAAAAAAAAGCAATGGAGGAACGATCTCCGATGAAAGCAGTAGCAGAATCTATCCTCCAAGAAGAAAACTAGTTCCTAGAGATTCGAAGGGATAGGAGAGACCAATGAAATCTGTGATGTTGATAGACGGAAACTCGTTACTCTATAGAGCATATTTTGCTTTACTAGAGGCTGACATGAGAACATCAGGTGGGCAGCCAACGGGCGCAATTTATGGGTTCCTAACAATGTTGATCAATCTAATTCGCGATCACAATCCTGATGGGATAGCAGTCGCATTTGATTTGCCCGAACCGACTTTCCGCCACAAGAAAATAGATACCTACAAGGCAGGAAGAGCCGAAACGCCAAATGACTTGATTCAGCAATTTGACCTAGTAAAAAAAGCTATTGAAGTCCTAGGGATTCAATCAATTGCAGTTCCTGGCTATGAGGCAGATGACCTTCTTGCTACATTTGCTACCCAAGCTCAGGAAAAGAAAATTTCTACAATAATTGTTACCGGAGATCGTGACAGCTATCAGCTGGTAAGTGACCCATATGTAAAGGTCCTTTACAACAGAAGAGGGGTTTCCGATTATGTTCTGTACGACGAAGACGGGATTCACGAACGTACTGGGGTAACCCCCTCCGATTACGTTACTTATGCTGCTCTTCGAGGGGACAAGTCAGATAATCTTCCTGGTGTTCCCGGCGTCGGAGAAAAGACAGCAGCAAAACTAGTCAACGAATATAAAACTATCGACCAAATCTTTCTCGCAGCGGAAAAACAAACCCCAAAACTTAGAGCAAATTTAGAAGAAAATGAAATGCAAGCTCGTCTCAATGCAGAAGTTATGGCTCTTGTTCGCGATGTTCCCACAAATGTAAACGTTTCAGACTTTAAACCTAAGAGTCCTGCCTTGGACGAAATTAAAACGCTGTTTGAAAGCTTAGAACTTCGAACTCTATATCAACGTTTAGGGGAGGTTATCGATGGTGAATTCGACTCCGACTCCGCTAAGAAGCAAAGTTTCGAAACAAAGTGCGTGACCCTTGATGAACCAGAAGACTTGATAAATTATCTCCAAGACCTTGAAAAGAAAAAAAGCCCAATAGCGATAGCTGGAAGTTGGGATACTGGCGAGTCTCTATCTGGTATAGCAATTGGAATTGACCCGAACAGGGGTTTAGCAGTTTGGTTTCCAGTTCATTATTTACAAAATGAAGATGTCAGTAAACTTTTTTCAACTTTTCTGCAACGTGAACCGGGGATTGCTGGCCATGGGCTTAAAAGCCTTATAAGAAGTTTGCTTTGGAAAGGTTATGAACCCCCAAGAATTTACATAGATACAAAAATTTCTGTTT
>MDSW01127324.1_pt1 | contig 13453 bp, 9 predicted proteins | sample 811171 | NCBI WGS metagenome assembly MDSW01 (sample SAMN05326641, study PRJNA326480) | marine metagenome | isolation source: seawater | place: Atlantic Ocean: North West | collected 2012 | reverse complement strand
GACGATCCCCATCTTTTTTCCCATCATTGAAAGCCTTGATTTTGGCATGACAGCCGAAGCCACGGCAATCTGGTTTGGCATTCTTGCTCTTATCGTTGTCGAAGTTGGGCTGATAACGCCGCCGGTGGGCATGAATCTCTTTATCATCAACTCCATGGCCAAGGATATTCCAATGCAGCGCACCTATCATGGGGTATTGCCATTCTTGATCACCGATATACTGCGCGTTGCGCTTTTGATCAGTTTTCCGACGATCTCCCTTTGGCTGGTATCAGTGATGTTCTAGCCGGAAACGCCCTTTTCCGTCTGACGCTCCGAAGCCCGATCCAAACATTGCAAGACACAAAAGATGGGGTATACTGCGCATAAAGATGAAATTTCATATTTTATCTTCGAACGAGGCCTTATTCAGGGCGGGTAGACGGGAGCCGGACAAAGAATGGCGGAAAGGTCCTTTGTAAAAGAAGTCGAACATCTCAAAATCGGCGCAGGCGAAACCTTTCGTGGTGAAGGGATTCTGGCAATTACAAAGGCTCTTTTGGAAAATGGCGTGGGCTATGTCGCAGGATATCAGGGTTCCCCAATCAGCCATTTGATGGATGTCTTGGCCGATGCGCAGGAAATTCTTTCCGACCTTGGCGTCCATTTTGAAGCCAGCGCGTCCGAGGCTACCGCCGCAGCGACTTTGGCCGCCTCCGTCCACTATCCCATTCGCGGGGCTGTGACCTTTAAATCCACCGTCGGGACAAATGTAGCCTCCGATGCCTTGGCAAACCTGTCTTCTGGCGGTGTGACCGGAGGGGCAATCGTAATTGTTGGGGAGGATTATGGCGAAGGCTCTTCCATCATGCAGGAACGCAGCCATGCTTTCGCAATGAAAAGCCAGATTTGGTTGCTCGATCCGCGTCCAAACCTACCCTCGATTGTAAAATCTGTGGGCGATGCCTTTGCTTTATCAGAGGCGTCTAACACGCCGGTCATGCTCCAGCTGCGCATCAAATCCTGTCATATGCTCGGCACCTTTGAAGCCCGCGACAATCGCCGCCCAGAGATGACCGTCAAGGATGCGCTGGAAGCCCCGAAACGCGACATCAACCGGATCGTTTTGCCGCCTGCCTCTTTTCTCCATGAACAGGAAAAGGTGACAAAACGGCGCCCGGCCGCCATAGAGTTTATCAAAACGCAAAAGCTGAACGAAGTCTTTCAGGCGGCAAATCCCAAAGCGTCACGGATCGGTATTGTCTGTCAGGGCGGACTTTATAACACCGTAATCCGTGCGCTACAGCGTTTGGGCCTGAGCTCCCTTTATGGCGATGTAGATATCCCCCTTTATGTCTTGAACGTGACCTATCCACTTGTTGATGATGAATTTCTAGAATTTGCAAAAGACAAAACCGATATTCTCGTCATCGAAGAAGGATATCCCGACTACATCGAACAAGAACTTCGCGCAATTCTGCACAAAGCCGGCGTGCCTGCGCGATTGCGCGGCAAAGACCCTTTTCCGACTGCCGGTGAAATGACGGGGATGGTGATGCATGACGGCATCAGAAGCTTTCTCAAGGACAGCGCACCGGAAATTCTACCGGACCAAGCGCTGGCACCCAACGCGCCAGCTCAGCAACCTCCGCCACGTCTCGTGACGCAGGTTCCCAACCGCCCTCCAAGTTTCTGCGTCGGCTGCCCAGAACGGCCCATTTTTGCGGCAACAAAGCTTGTTGAACAGGAACTGGGCCAACATCACATCGCAGGGGACATCGGATGTCACCTTTTTTCCATCAACGCCCCCTTTGATATCGGGGCAACAACGATGGGGTATGGACTCGGGGCCGCCTCTGCAGCGGCCTTTAACGACAAAACAGCCAATCGCCGGTCCATTTCATTCATCGGCGATGGAGGGTTCTGGCACAATGGACTGACCTCTTCGGTGGGAAACGCCGTTTTTAATGACAATGACGGGGTGATTGTGATTGTGGATAATTATTATTCCGCGGCGACAGGAGGACAGGATATCCTGTCATCTCGTGCAGAAAATATGACAAAATCCACCCAACATCCGATCAAACAGGCCATCGAGGGGATCGGGGTCAAATGGGTCCGCCAAATTGACCACACCTACGATGTTGGCAAAGTTCAGGCCACTCTCAAAGAGGCGCTGACCACCCCCGAAGCCGGCCCCAAAGTGATCATCGCCTCTTCTGAATGCATGTTAAACCGCCAAAGGCGGGAAAAACCGCTACGCGCCAAAGCGGTGGCAGAGGGCCGTAGGATCACGCGCACCCGTTTTGGCGTGGACGAAGATATTTGTACAGGCGATCACGCCTGTATCCGGCTGTCGGGATGCCCGTCTTTGTCGCTCAAGCAGCTTGATGATCCGCTGCGCGATGATCCGGTGGCCCATATCGACGAAAATTGTGTCGGCTGTGGCAATTGTGGCGAAGTTGCTGATGCGGCCGTGCTTTGCCCATCGTTTTATCAGGCAGAGGTCGTCTCAAACCCTACGCGTTGGGACCGAATAAAACATCAGATGCGCCAAAGCATCATCACATGGATGCAACGCCGTCAGGACAAGCGGCGATTGGTGTTTTCAGGATCAGACGCATGAACCCAAGCCAAGCGTCACGTGATCCAACCCTCTCAGATGTGATCAAAATCGCCATCCTCGCCGTAGGCGGACAGGGGGGGGGTGTTTTGACCAATTGGATCGCGGATTTGGCGGCCAAAGGCGGCTATGATGTGCAAACCACCTCCGTTGCAGGGGTTGCCCAACGCACAGGGGCGACTGTATATTATATCGAAATGGCCCCGAAATCCGACCGCAGGCCCGTTTTTGCCCAAAGCCCCGCACCGGGCGATGTGGATATTATGATTGCCGCCGAACTGGCCGAAGCGGGACGCGCGGTTTTGCGCGGTTTTGTAACACCTGATCGCACCACGCTGATTGCCTCAACTCATCGCATTCTTGCAGTTTCGGAAAAAATGGTGCCCGGAGATGGGCGATCCGATGTGGATATTCTTGCACAGGATATTCAAAAATCGGCATTGCGCAGCGTCTGTTTTGATATGGACAGTATCGCCCTGCAGTCCAAAAGTGTCATTTCCTCAAGCCTTTTTGGTGCATTAGCCAAAAGCAGAACCTTACCCTTTGATCCCAGCCTTTATGAAGAGGTGATCCGAGCGTCAGGGCGAGGGGTGGATCAAAGCCTTGCAGCCTTTCGCGCGGCGCTGAAGTATGAAGAAATCCAAACAGTCTCTCCCCCCGCATCGCCAAAAAAAGAGATGCCCTCTGTCACAGGCCCGGCCCCATTGATCGCGGCATGGGAAGATCTGTCAAAACGTGTGAATGCCATCGCCCCCCCTGCCCGCGACATTGCACGAGCCGGACTTCGAAAAGTGGTGGACTATCAGGATATCGCCTATGGGGCGGAATATCTTGATCATCTTTTTGCTTGGCAGGCCAAGGATGATGAACACCATGAATTCAAACTTACCCAGACGGCCGCAAAATATATCGCCAATGCGATGTGCTATGATGATATTATCCGCGTCGCGGACCTTAAAACGCGCGCCAGCCGAAACACTCGGCTGCGCGCCGAACAGGGGCTTTCCCAAGATGAAATCGCGGAAGTTACCGAGTATTTTCATCCCCGCGGGGAAGAAATCTGCGCCGCCCTACCCGCCCGACTGGGCGCTTGGTTTTTTGCCAGACCCAAAGCCTTTGCCCGCCTCGATCGGCTGGTCAATCGCGGGCGGCGCATTCGCACCGACCGTCTGCGGGGATACCTCTTGTTGCGCTTCATTGGGATTCTAAAACCCTACCGCCGCGCGCTCTATCGCCATCGAGAGGAGCAAGCGCACCTGTCAAAACTTTTGGGCACTGCCGCAGGATATGTGAAGGAAGATTACGCATTGGCCGTGGAAATTTTGGCCTGTCAGCGGTTGGTTAAAGGGTATTCCGATACCCATGCTCGCAGTCATTCCAAATTTGCCAAAGTTCTCGATGCAGCGCAAATACTGCACGGCAGAGAAGACGCATCGGACTGGATATCGCGCCTTCGCGCAGCCGCGCTCAAGGATGAGGCGGGACAAGAACTAGATGGGGCGATAAAGACCGTCCGATCCTTTACAAACACCGCTGAACCGGCGGCTTAAACCAGTGTCACAAGATACGGTCGCGCGCCTGCATCCACAGCCAAGTTGTCGGACCGATGCGCCACTCCCAAAGCGCCATCAATCGATCCATTTCAGACAGTGTCTCCATCCAGTCGGGTAAAGCAGACATATCCACATCGCGATTTATTTTGGCAACGCTGTGGGAGGTTTTAAAGCGCGCGGCTATTTCTTCCGAGAGGCCGTCATTAAAGCAATCATGCACCTCGACAAGTATGTCTGCCGCCTTTAACCCTTGTGCTTTGAGCGGATCGAGCAAGGCCTCTTCAGCCCCTTCGATATCGCAAAGCACTAATGTCGGTTCACTCAGACACAGATCAAAATCCGAATGCTCAAACGTACCACCAATTGATATGCGTACCGCCATGACACTGCCATCCTTGCCAAAAAGTAATCCAAGAAAATTGATACGCCTGTTTAGAAGACTGTTTTTGCAATTTGGCTCGCCCCCTTGGAAAGGATTTCCCGGTATTCCAACAGCCGTTCTAAAGGTATCCTACTTTTCGGCCCATGGGTCGCCAGTGCGGCAACAAAACGGTTCTGCGGATCATGCACCGGCACAGCGATGGCAACCATCCCTTCCATGAACTCTTCGTTATCCAGCGCAAAGCCCCGTTTTTTTGTCAAAGCCAGTTCTTCTAGAAGATGATCTTTTTCTGTAATGGTATTTCCAGTTTCACGCGTCAGTCGCAATGCGTCCACAAAACCTGTGCGAACAGATTTTTTCAGACTGGACATAAAAATCTTACCGCTTGCGGTACAATGAAACGGCACGTTTGATCCCCTTGGCAATTGCACGCGAAACGCCCAATCTGTTTCAACACGATCAAGATAATGCATACCGGTGTCCTGCGGGACAACATAATTGACCGTTTCTCTGGTCTTGGACGCGACATCCGTCAAAATCTGATGGCGTGCCATATGAACATGCGACATGTTCAATAGGCCGGAGGCGATAGACCGAAGCCGCCGCGTCGCACGGAATTTTTTCTCATTTGCATCCCGCATAAGAAACCCTTCACCTTCCAATGCGACCAAAAGCCGGTGGATTGTCTGATAAGGCAAATCAATATGCGCATGCACCTCTTTGGCAGAAAGCGCCTTTCCGGCATTTGCAAAGACCTCAAGAAGCAAGAGCGTCCGTAAATTCGTGGCGATGCGGGAATTTTCAGACATTTTCAATTTCCTCTTGCTTTTACCCTTCTTTCACTCTTAGGCTATTTTTTACGCAAAAACGAGACTAAAAATCTCATTAATTGAAAATTTTGACAAAATGATGTTTGATTTTGTAGTTATAGGTGCTGGATCAGCTGGATGTGCTGTCGCCTCGCGTCTGAGCGAGAACGGTAAATATCGTGTCGCCTTAATCGAAGCAGGCCCCAAAGACACCAACCCATGGATCCATATTCCGGTGGGATATTTTAAAACCATGGGGAATCCGAAATCAGACTGGCAATATGTGACCGATCCCGATGACGGGTTGAACGGTCGCGCCATTCGCTGGCCCCGTGGTCGGGTGCTTGGCGGATCAAGTTCCATCAACGGATTGCTTTTTGTACGCGGTCAGCCGCAGGATTTCGATCACTGGCGTCAACTTGGCAATATCGGCTGGGCATGGGAAGATGTTTTACCCGTCTTTAAACGCCTTGAAACCTGGCATGGGGGCAAAGGCGCAAACGATGCATTTCGTGGTGCGCAGGGGCCACTTTCTGTGTCGCCCACAGCCGTTAAACGCGATATTGTCGATTATTGGATAAAATCAGCTGTCGCTGCCGGATATCACCAGAACGAAGATTATAACGGCGAGACCCAAGAGGGCGTTGGATATTTTCAATTGACCCTGCATCAGGGGCAAAGGTGCAGTTCGGCCAAAGCCTATCTCAAACCCGCGCGGGATCGCAGAAATCTGCATGTCCTCACCGACACACAGGTTGAAAAACTTGTCCTGCGCGAGGGCCGTGTTGTGCAGGTATTGGCCAGATCCAAAGGTCAGGAAATATCATTGGACGTGGAACGCGAAGTTGTGCTTTCCGCGGGGGCAATCGGTTCACCACATATTCTGATGGTTTCGGGTATCGGTCCGGGACAGGAACTGGCAAGTTGGGGAATACCGGTGGAACGCGATCTTTCTGGTGTGGGACAAAACCTTCAGGATCATCTTCAGGCCCGCCCAATTTTCAAAACAAACCTCAGCACCATCAACACGGAAATCAAAAGCTGGGCGAGAAAGGCCATGATGGGCATTGAATATGCGTTCAAACGCACCGGCCCCATGACCATGGCTGCCAGTCTGGGAACTGGGTTTTTGAAAACCCACCCTGACCTTGAAACCCCCGATATTCAATTTCATATCCAACCCTTCAGCGCGAATAATGCAGTGGAGGGCCCGCATCCATTTTCGGCCTTTACCGCCTCAGTCCTGCAATTGCGCCCTGAAAGCACGGGATGCCTGAAACTCAAATCCGCAGACAGCCGAATTCACCCCGCCATTCATCCGAATTATCTTTCCACCACGACCGATCAGACCACCATTGTCAAAGGCATCCAGATTGCGCGCAAAATCGCGTCTCTTGACCCTTTGAAATCCCACATAACCGAAGAATACGCGCCAGGACGCGAAATTGCCCATGATGATGAGGCGGGGACCTTGGAATGGGCGCGCAACACATCCGTGACGATTTATCACCCCACGGGCACCTGCAAAATGGGAAGCGACCCGATGAGCGTTGTGGATGCCCGCCTGCGAGTACACGGTATCAAAGGATTGCGTGTGGCAGATGCATCAATCATGCCGACCATCACTTCTGGAAATACCAATGCGCCTTCCATCATGATTGGCGAAAAAGCATCTGATATGATTTTGGAGGATTTGCAAAACGCTGGCTGACGCGATCCGCTGGAAAAGAGAAAACCTGTTTCGGGCAACCCATGAAGCCCAGAAATCCACCACCATAAAGCCTTCGAATGGCCGGTGGAACACCTTAAGAAGGCAATAAAAGGGAGTATGAACTTTGTTGAAACTGAATAAGCTACTGAAAGGCGCTGCTCTCACCGCGGCGGGTCTTTCGATCACAGCCTCGGCCGCATTCGCGGAAAAGGTATTGCGCATCCAATCTGTTTTGCCCAACACCGCTGATGAGGTGGTGATGCTCAAAGATTTCGGCGCGGATGTCGCAGCGCTGACAAATGGATCTTTGGTCATTGAGGTGCTGCCTGCCGGTGCTGTTGTGGGCCCAAGGGACATCATTGATGCCGTGGATGCAGGTCTTGTCGAGGGTGGATTTGGCTGGACCCATTACTGGGGTGGTAAACACGTTGCCGCCAACCTCTTTGGCGCGCCTGTGGCTGGGGCCGGTGTCGGTCTTGATGCGCTCGCGTTCTTGTCATGGTTCCAATATGGCGGCGGGAAAGAGCTTTATGACCGCCTGTGGGATGAAATGGGTGTGAACGTCAAAGGCTTTATGCTGCAGCCAGTGGGTCCAGAAGCTCTGGGTTGGTTCCCAGAACCAATCAAAACCATGGATGATTTCCGTAAAATGCGCTTCCGTGCACCTCCCGGTATGGTCGGTGCAGCCTATGCAGACATCGGTGTTCCAGCCGTTGCCATGGGTGGCGGGGATATCCTTCCTGCGCTTGAAAAAGGCACAATCGACGCCGCCGAATGGTGCTGCCCGAAACCGGACTCTGTCTTTGGTTTTCAGAAAGTGCTGAAGCATTACTATCTGCAAGGTTTGCATCAGGTTGTTGTGAACGCCGATATGTATGTGAACGGCGATTTCTATGACAGCCTCACGGATCTGGAAAAGAAAGCGCTCGAAGTGGCGGCGAACGCATCTTTGTCAAAATCCATGTCCTACCGGATCATCGAAAACGGCAAAGCGTTGAAAGATCTCACAGACAACCACGGTGTTATCCTCGAAGATACGCCTGCAGATTATTTCACCGAATATATGGCCGCCGCCAAGAAAGCGCTTCAGGCCGCCGCGGATGAAAACGCGTTTTTTGCAGAAGTTTGGCAGTCCCAAAAAGACTTTGCAGACGTCGCTGTTCCCTTCTGGGCTGGTGCGCAGGCGTCAAACGCTGGATTGGGCAAGGCACACGCCGACACGCTCAAAAAATAATCCACTCTTCGTACGGGGCCTTTTGGTCCCGTACGTCTTTTTCGACAAAGGCGCATGATCTCCAAACAGGTCGCCTTTTTCCAAAAAGACGCCCAGAAGGGCAAAATTTAATGGGAGGACTGGGATGGCCGCCGATACGCCAAATCCCCAAGAGCTTGACATCGCGGATGAGCTGATCGCCGAACGTCGGGCCGAAAAACCGGGGGAAACACCCGAAGACATGACGCCTTGGCAACGCCCGATCACGGCCTTTATTGATGTAGTCAATTACCGCGCCGGTCAGTTTTTTGCCCTTCTCATGGTGCCGCTGATTGCAGTGGTGGTCTACGAAGTCCTGTCCCGAAATATCGACGCCATGCTCATTGATGCAGAGATGGGATGGCTCGGCAAAGCGCTTGGACTTGGACCGACGCTTTGGGTCTATGACACAAGCCGCATGATCAGCGGCGTGCTTTTCATGGGGGCCGCAGGATATGGATTGATGCGCGGTGTGCATATTCGCGCAGATTTTCTCTATCGAAACTGGTCTGACAAAACCCAAGCTACAGTGGATGCCACCCTCTATCTGTTGTTTTTCATCCCCTCCATGATCTTTTTCACCATAGTTTCTGCAAAATTTTGGTGGCTTGCCTATTCTACCTCTGAAACCATGCAAATCGACAGCGCTTGGGGTCCGCTTCTCTGGCCTGCCCGCACAGCCATGCCTGTCGGGGGATTTTTACTGCTTATTCAGGGAATACCCGAAATTTTCCGTGCCCTCCACAAAATGGGAAAAGACCGCGAGCGGCTTTTTGTCAGAGCGTTACCGATCTACGTTATCGTTCTGCTTTGGCTGGTACTTGCGGTTTTTACCCCTGATCTTGTTCCGGGTGGAGAATGGTTTACCGATCTGATGAAGGCCCGCCCCGGCCTGTCCAAACCCACCATCGGTTTAATCATGCTCACCGCCATGCTGTTCGTGATTTTCATCGGTTTTCCGATTTCTTTCACGCTCATTTTTCTGGCCTTTATCTTTGGCATTTGGGGCGCGAATTTTAAGCTGACAACGCTGCTTTTCACGCTCAACACCAATTCCACAATGCTCAATGATCAGCTCATGGCGGTTCCTTTATTCGTATTGATGGGCATCGTTATGGAAACGGCGGGGTTGATGGAACGCCTCTTTGCATCCATTCAGATGATCATGGCACGGGTGCGCGGCTCTCTGTATATTGCGGTATTGATTGTTTCGACGAATTTTGCCGCAGCCACAGGTATCGTTGGTGCGTCCGTCACACTTTTGGGCATCATGGCCGGCGCCACGATGAACCGCGCAAAATATAATGTTCAATTGGCAGCCGGTACCATTACTGCCGGCGGTACGCTTGGTATTTTGATCCCGCCTTCCATCATGTTGATCGTGATGGGTCCCGTTTTGGAAGTATCCACGCTGGATCTTTTTCGTGGCGCATTTATTCCGGGCGCACTTTTGGCGAGTTTGTACCTGATTTACACACTTGTGCGCTGCTGGATCAATCCAGAGCTTGGCCCGATCCTGTCCGAAGAAGATCAACCTGAAACCTCGAAATTCTAAGGTGCCGAAGTTGCACTTGTGTCATTGGGTATCCTCACCCTCTGTCGGATTTTTGGCCTTGGCCTGAGCGGAATTTTCGGAACCTATCTGCCCTTTGGCGGGTTTTTTGTCCTCGCTGGGGCGCTTGGGCTGTCTTATCTGGCCTATCGAAATCTGAACATTTTGCGGCTTCTTGTCCCGCTCACCGTGATTTTCCATGTCCCCGTCAGCGTGGCAAACTCCGGCTTGAGCCTTTGGACGTTTATCTTTTGCGGCTTTGTGGTGCTCTTGGCGCTGCTTGGCGCCCCTATTTATCGCAAAGAGGCGGCATCAGATTTTTATTTCTCCTATGTTTGGGACGAATTTTTCGCGGGGCTTATGCCGCCTACGATCCTGATCTCTTTTGCGCTTGGTTCAATTCTTTTAGGCTTTGCCACCCCCGCCGAAGCTGCGGCTATGGGGGCTTTTGGTGCCATCCTTCTTTCGCTGGCATACCGCAAATTCACGCTTGGGGGATTTTTTGAAAGCATGATCAAAGCGCTGGAAATCACCGTGCTGATCATGTTCCTTGTTGCCGCATCCAATTTTTTCGGTGCTGAATTTTCAAGCCTTGGCACGCCAAAAATGATGACAGAGGCCTTATTGTCGCTTGATATGTCCCCATATGTGGTTCTTATCCTGATTATGGCCCTCATTTTCCTATTGGGTTGGCCCCTCGAATGGGTGCCCATCGTGCTGATTGTTGTGCCCATCCTGCTTCCGACCGTGATTGCACTGGACTTGGCGTATTTTGACAGCACCTACGATATGCTCGTGTGGTTTGGTATTCTGGTGGCGGTTAACCTGCAAACGGCTTGGCTCAGCCCGCCTGTTGCCCTTTCGGCGTATTTCCTCAAGGGTGTTGTGCCTAGCTGGGACCTCAAAGATATCTACTTTGGTATGATGCAATTCATGGTGATCCAACTTGTAGGATTGGCGCTGTTGTTTGCCTTCCCGCAACTTGTTCTGTGGTTGCCAAAATTTTTGTCGGGATGATAAGCATCCAGTAGAAAACAGATTTCTCTTGAAACCCGACGAGTCGATCAAACTGTAAATGGAGTAAACATGCGTCGTGAATATTTGAAAAAAGCGACTTTGACATCAAAATCTGATGCCAGCGAAACCAAAGACATCGTGCGCGCGATTTTGGATGATATAGAGACCGGCGGGGACGCCAAAGCACTGGAATATTCCGCTAAGTTTGATCAGTACGACGGGCCTATTTTGCTTTCTGAAGCGGATATAGAGGCTGCAATTGCGCTGGTGCCGGATAAGCTTAAGGCCGATATCCTATTTGCACATGAAAACGTGCGCCGCTTTGCTGAAGCACAAAAAGCGACAGTGGCAAATTTCGAAGTCGAAGTTGTTCCCGGTCTCATCGCCGGACAGAAAGCCATCCCCGTGGATACGGCGGGATGTTATATCCCCGGCGGTCGCTACAATCATATAGCAAGCGCAATTATGACGGTGACCACCGCCAAAGTGGCGGGGTGCAACAATATCATTGCCTGTTCCCCACCACGTGCAGGGGTCGGGATTGCACCAGCTATAATCTATGCAGCCCATATATGCGGCGCGGATAAAATCCTCGCCATGGGCGGGGTGCAGGGGGTGGCATCCATGACCTACGGACTGTTTGGTTTGCCAAAGGCAAATATCCTTGTGGGTCCGGGCAATCAATTTGTCGCCGAAGCCAAACGGATGCTTTTTGGTCGCGTCGGGATTGATATGATTGCCGGTCCAACCGACAGTCTGATCCTTGCCGATAAACAGGCGGATCCTTTTGTTGTGGCCACGGACCTCGTCAGTCAGGCAGAGCATGGATATAATTCGCCCGTCTGGTTGGTGACAGATCATCGGGCTTTGGCAGAAGAAGTTCTCGCACTTGTGCCCAAACTGATTGATGATCTGCCCGAGTTGAACCGCAACAACGCCTCTGCCGCCTGGCGAGATTATGCAGAAGTCATTCTTTGCGAAAATCGTGAAGATATGGCCGCGACGTCAGACGAATACGCGCCCGAACACCTGACGGTTCAGGCAGACGATCTTGACTGGTGGCTCGACCGGCTCAGCTGTTACGGATCGCTTTTCTTGGGCGAAGAAACCACCGTATCCTACGGAGACAAAGCCTCCGGCACAAACCATGTGCTCCCCACGTCCGGCGCCGCGTCCTACACCGGGGGATTATCTGTCCATAAATATATGAAGATTGTCACATGGCAGCGCGCCACCCGTGAAGGATCAAAACCCGTGGCAATTGCCACCGCGCGTATTTCCCGACTGGAAGGTATGGAAGGCCATGCGCGTGCGGCGGACGTGCGCCTTGCCAAGTATTTTCCACATGAAAACTTTGACCTCGTCGGGGTGGCAAGCGATGTTTGAGCTGGTCCCCCATCGTCGGATATTGGATTTTGCGACATGAAGGCGCTTGTTTACATCGGACCAGAGGCATTGGACCACCGCGATGTCCCCGACCCAACACCCAAAAACGGTGAGGTTCTGGTCAAAGTGGACAGTGTGGGGATTTGCGGATCTGACATGCACGCCTTCCTTGGCCATGATGAACGCCGCCCTGCCCCTTTGATCCTTGGTCACGAAGTGGCCGGCACCATCACAGGCGGTCCACGCGATGGCACACGCGTCACAGTCAATCCTCTCGTGACCTGCGGCACCTGTCCCTTTTGTCTCGCCGGACAAGACAACCTATGCACCACGCGTCAGATCATTTCCATGGCCCCCCGCGAAGGCGGCTTTGCTGAATATATCACCATGCCGGAGCGCAATCTTGTCACCGTACCTGATGATATCGCGCTCAGTGTTGCAGCACTGGCAGAACCGATTGCCTGCGGCTGGCACGCGGTGCGCAAAGCCAAAGCCGTTTTGAACAGAAAAGTCCGCGATATTCGCGCTTTGGTGATCGGAGGGGGGGCAATTGGCCTTGGCGCTGCACTCAGTTGTCAAGCGCAAGGGATCAAAGACGTGCTGATCGTGGAGCCGAATGATTTGCGCCGCGCGTATATCGCAACCCAATGCGCCCAAACCGTAACGACACCACAGACCATCCCCCCACAGACAGAATTCGATCTGGTGGTGGATGGTGTCGGGTATGAAGCCACCAGAAAACTTGCTTCTGAATATGCACGCGCCGGTGGGGTAATTGCCCATATCGGACTTGGATCAAACGCGGGGGGATTGGATGTCCGGCGTATGACGCTTCAGGAAATCACCTTTATAGGAACCTATACCTATACGGCTGAGGATTTTCGCGACACGGCAGAAGCGATTTTTGACGGGCGGCTCGAACACCTGGATTGGACGGAACAAAGACCCCTGAAATATGGTCAAAAAGCGTTTTGCGACATTCGCTCAGGGGTCGTTGCCATGCCAAAAATCATCTTAAGCCCAGACATGTGACTTAGTTGCGTGCCAGCCCAGATTCCAAAATGTCAAACACTGCCAAAGATGCGCGTTCTGTTTTCTCTGGATGGATACCTTTAATCACCCAGACGCATTTATTTTGCCGCGGTGACAAAAAAGGCGACATGCCCTTGCGCTAAAGATGCGCCAAAAG
>MDSW01111190.1_pt1 | contig 13454 bp, 12 predicted proteins | sample 811171 | NCBI WGS metagenome assembly MDSW01 (sample SAMN05326641, study PRJNA326480) | marine metagenome | isolation source: seawater | place: Atlantic Ocean: North West | collected 2012 | reverse complement strand
TATGGTTCACAATATAAAAAAAATGAAAAGGTTTTACCATTTATCAAATATGGAACAATAAATATGAATATCAGAGGTGCAAGGTGGTTAAACTGGCTTCAGTTACCATTTTTATTTTTTAAATCATTTTTTACTATAATTTCAAATAAATGTGACATCATTGTTGCTGTATATCCTCACCACATGTACTTGCTAGTTGGATACTTATTAAGTAAGGTGTTAAAAAAGCCATTTTATCCATACTTTCATAATTTGTTTTCAGAGAATTACCAAAATAATATTTTTGTCGATTGGTTAGAGGATTCTAGTTTCAAGGCAGCAAATAACATAATTACAATTAGTGAAGGCTTAACAAATTATTACAGAAAAAAATATCCGGATCTAAGTTTTTCTACTCTAACTCACTCGTACAGTGAAAAATTGCCCAATATAAATATATCAACTGAAAAAATCACTGAAGTAGATATAGGATTTTGTGGAACAATAAATCACACTTGTGAAGATTCTTTACTTCGAATATTGGAAGCAGTGAATAATAGATCAAATACAAAAATTTCATTATATGGTAGTACTCCAAATTCAAAATTAGAAAAATACGATTTTAATTCTCGCAAGTTTAATTATCACATATTATCTAGATATAACTTATCAAAGGAACTCCAAAATAAAGATATATTGGTTTTGCCACATATGTTTGTTGATTCCAAATATAATTTAGAGAGGGAAACTATATTCCCAACAAAGACGATTGATTATCTACTTTCTGGTGTTCCAATATTGGCACATGTTCCGAAAAACTGCTTCTTATGGGAATTCATTAATAAACATAAATTCGCGCTATTAATTGATGAGCCTAAAGTAAATAAAATTGAAGAAGGTATGGATGAGTTAGTCTCAAGCTTTAATTTAAGAAAAGAGCTTGTGAACAATGCTTTTGAAGCAGCTAAACTTTTTAGAACAGATGCCGTAATTAATAAGTTTTATAAAATAATAAACTGGGATAATTAATATTGAATTATTTTAATATTCATGAATACGTAGAGCGTCAATATTTTAATAATAAATTGATATGGATTATTGTCCTTGTTGGTTTTATTGTTAGATCAGTTTTTATCCTTTTATTTAATGAAAATTTTTATTTATATGATGCTCCTAGATACTTATTAATAGCTGAAAATATAATTAATAAAGGTGAGTTTTCTGCTTTTAATCACTCCTTTCATTCCCCACCAATAACACCTTTATTATACTCACTTATTATACTTTTTTTTGGCGTAAATGTAAAAATCATTGCCTTATTTCAAACTGTATTTAGTTGTGCAAGTGTTTTTCTTATTTTCTTTATCGGGAAAAATGTTTTTTCAAGAATAATTGGCATAGTTTCAGCTTCAATCTGTGCGCTGTATCCATACTTTATATGGTTTAATGGAATTCTCATAACAGAAACTTTTGCTTTATTTTTTTTATTGCTTTATATGTCAATGATAATTCTAATTAAAAAAATCAATAACCCTTGGTTTCTTTTCATGATTGGAATTGTTGGCGGATTAGCTAATTTAACTAAATCAATTTTCTTCTTTATGTCTCCATTTGTTTTGTTATTTATAATTTATGTTATGTATTCCAACCATCAGAGGATGATAAATATTTTTAGAGGATCATTTTCTTTTATTCTTGGACTTATTTTAATTATGTCCCCATGGATATACAGAAACTACTCTTTATCAGAGGGTAGAATAATTCCAGTCACAAAAGATAATGGAGTTATGCTATATCTTCAAATTGGAAGATATCTTGACCCAAACTATGAATACCAAAAACATATGTCTAGAGGTAGTAATCCTTTTATTGATTCAAGAAAGAGTGAATTTGAAAATGATAAAATAAAATTTGAACTTAAAATGGATGATTACTATTCCCAAATAACCTTTGATCTTATTTTGGATTACCCAACAAAATATTTAAGTATAGTATGGAAAAACTTTTACAGATTTTGGGCAATTTACCCTTTCCAATATCATGATGAGGCTAATCTTAAATATTTAATTATTGGTTTATTGTCATTTGGAATTTTTGTGCCATTTTTTATTTATGGCTGTGTCAATATATTTCGCGAGCGAAGTCTATATCCATCGCTGCTGATTTTAATTATAATCTATTTTACAATAATCCATTCTTTGATTTTAGGTATGATAAGATATCGGATACCAATAGACCCTCTTTTTATTTTAATCAGCGTGTATGGGATTGATAGGCTATTTACTACTAAAGATATTTTTAAAAGGTTAGGATGAGGAAATGACAAAAAATGTTGATACAGTTATTATTGGTGGAGGTGTATCTGGTTTAGCAGCTGCGATTACTTTGCGGAAAAAAGGTTTGGAAGTACTATTACTTGAGAAAAAATCTGTTCTTGGTGGTGCTGCAACATCCTTTAAATACAAAGAATTTATTTTAGACTATGGCCCCCATGGTTTTCATACTGACCAAGAAAATTTACTTGATGATTTTTTTTATTATGTAAAAAAAGACAATGTGATAAAAAGACATAAATCTAGTCAAATTTATTACAAAGATAATTATTATAATTATCCATTGAGAATGATTGATTTGATTAAGAATATGAATTTGTTTAGTATCATACATGCTGGTTTTAGTTTCGCATATCATAGATTAATAAAATTGGCTGGATTTTCAAAAGATAGTAGTGCTAAATCATGGATAATAAACAGGTATGGAAGATATCTTTACAATGAATTTTTTGGTCCATACACTCATAGAGTATGGGGTGTTGAGCCTTCAGAGCTAGCATCTGATTTTGCTCAAGACCGAATACCAGATAGAAATTTAATTGAAATTCTAAAATCTTTAATCTTTCCCTCCTACTCAATTAAAAAAGAGAAAACTGTTTCTGGAAGAACGGCACAACACGATGTAGATGTTTTTTATTATCCTAAAAAAGGCATAAGGCAATTAATTGATGGAATGGAAAAAAGTTATAAAGATTTAGGCGGAAATTTTAATACAAATTGTAGCATTTCAAAAATAATAGATAAAAATGATGGTTTTAAAATCGATTTTAGAACTAATGGAATTAATTCATTAATAGAAACAAGAAAAATTATTTCTACAATTCCAATTACATCTTTTTTTAGTTGTTATGATGTAAATAATAAATCAATAAAAGTAAACCTAAATAATTTAAAAATAAGATCATTAGTTTTCTTGTATATACTCTTAGATAGAAATGATATATTACCAGTTCAATGGGTATACTATCATGATAAAAAGTTTAATCGTATTTCTGAGGTAACAAAATTTAGCAAATATTGTGCTCCTGAATCAAAATCTGCATTATGTATTGAAATTAGCTGTTTTAATGATGATGAAATTTATCATTCTAGTGATAAGGAAATTTATAATCATTTGATTGATGAGCTTTTAGATTTAAAATTTTTCAACAAAGATGAAATAATCGGCTATTGTACCAAAAGAGAGAAAAATGCTTATGTTGTGTACATGAAGACTTACAGGGAGGATGTTTCTAAAATAAATGGATTTATTGAAGATATTCCCAATGTATATTTTGCAGGAAGGCAGGGAATGTTTAAGTATATTAATATGGATCAAGCAATGCAAAGTGGGATTAATGTTGCAAATGAAAGTTTAAAATAATTTTGAAAATAACCATTTTAAATGACAATCCGAAAAGTTGGATTTTACCCTATATTAATAAATTAAAAGATGAACTCAATCATCACGATATAAATATTATTCATAATATAAAGAATATAAAAAATGGAGATATTATGTTTATACTATCATGTGAAAAGATCATATCTCAAAAAAATTTAGAATTTCATAAAAATAATATTGTAGTACATCCAAGCAAGCTACCTTATGGTAAAGGTTGGTCACCTCTAGCATGGCAAATTCTTGAGGGAAAAAATGAGATCCCAGTAAGTTTATTTGAGGCCTCAAAAGAGTTAGATGCTGGGGACATTTATATAATGAAATATATAAATTTAGAAGGTCACGAACTTAATAATGAGATTAAACATAAGCAGGGACTAATTACAATTGAAATGATAAAAGAATATTTAATTAATTACAATAAAGTAGTAGGCGCACCTCAGACGGGGAAGGGGACTTTCTACGATCGTAGAACCAGGGGTCACAGTGAGTTAGACATTAAAAAATCGCTAGAAGAGCAGTTTAACTTATTAAGGGTTGTTGATAATGAAAGATATCCAGCTCACTTCTATTTAAATAACAAAAAGTACATATTGAAAATATATAAAGATGATTAGAATAATTATCTTTTATAATTAATCTAGGGGCTTTTTTTAGATAAAGTTGTTAATAGAATTTTAATTTTTTTAAAAAATAAATAAATTTTATGAAAAAAATAAATTTTAATAGGGTTGATTTTCAAGGAAATGAAAAGAAGTATATTGAAGAATCAATTGAAAATGGTCATATATCAGGTGATGGATTTTTCACAAAGGCATGTGATGCTTATTTTGAAAGTCAACTAGGGATAAAAAAAAGTTTATTGACCACTTCATGTACCCATGCTTTAGAGATAGCTGCTTTACTAATTGGTATCGAACCAGGCGATGAAATAATAGTGCCCTCTTATACATTTGTGTCTACTATTAATGCCTTTGTTTTAAGAGGCGCAAAACCAGTTTTTATCGATATTAGATCTGATACATTAAATATGGACGAGTCTAAAATAGAAAAACTAATTACATCTAAAACAAAAGCTATAGTTCCGGTGCATTACGCAGGCGTTGGATGTGAGATGGATCAAATTTTAGAAATTGCTAAGAAACATAATTTAGTAGTTATTGAAGATAATGCTCATGGGTTATTTGGAAAGTATAAAGGTAAATATCTTGGTACATTTGGAGATATGGCAACTCAAAGTTTTCATGAAACAAAGAATTTTTCATGTGGAGAAGGAGGAGCAATTTTTTTTAATGAATCTAGCTATATTGATCGTGCTAAAATAATAAGAGAAAAAGGAACAAATAGAAGCGCATTTTTGCAAGGTCAGGTTGATAAGTATACTTGGGTGGACGTTGGTTCTAGTTATCTTCCGTCAGACTTGCTTGCTGCATTTTTACTCGCTCAGATAGAAAGGAGACAGGAGATACAGAAAAAACGCAAAAATATATGGAATAATTATAACCAGAGACTTAAATCTTGGGCTATGAAAAACAATGTAAAGTTGCCGTATGTTCCAGAATACTGCGATCAAGCATATCATATGTTTTATATTGTTCTTGAAAATTTTAAAATTAGAAAAGAATTTATGGATTACATGAAAAATAAAGGTATCCTAGCGGTTTTCCACTATGTCCCCTTACATTCATCAGAAATGGGATTGAAGATAAGTGCAAATAAAAATAATTGCCCAATAACCAGCGAGATATCTGAAAGATTAGTTAGATTGCCCTTTTATAATAATTTATCAATAAAATCACAAGATTATGTTATAGAAAAAATTAAAGAGTTCTGATATTTTGGCAAAAGAAGGAACGATTATAATTGCTTGTGATAGTTTTCTATCTTTGAGAAATATCCATTATGGTGAATTAACCAAATATTTTAAAAAGGTTCACATATTTGTTGATCCAAACCAAATTAGTGGCTCTCAAGGAATTGTTTCCAACGCTGAAATAAATAGTCTCATTAAATTTGATGCAGATTATGAAACTGAGCTATGGTTATTGATGTATCGAGCAGATATGGCTAGGAAAGTATACAATGATGGTATTACAACGATAGGAAAAATCATTGGTGGGGGATATCGCTATCATGAAAAACATGATTTCAGAAGGCTAGTCTATTTTTTATCAAATACCATAAAATTTTTAAGCTCATTTCTTGATGGATTATTAAAAAAGCATATTAATCTTCGAAGTAAAATAGTTGATTTAATCAATTCAACTCATATTTCAAATCAGTATCATGACACCATTAACCAATTAAAGCCAGATGCTGTCATTGGTTTTTCACCAGAAGGTTACAATGAAATACCCCTGTTGGTTAAAGCAAGAATAATGGGAATACCAACTGCGATTATGATTAGATCAAGAGATAATATCACATCAAAAATTCGTTTTCTTCCAGATGCTGAACAGTATTATGTATGGTCAAATTCTATAAAAAATAGGATGTTAAAATTATATCCAGAAATTAAAGAATCAAAAATTCACATAACTGGTTCGCCACAGTTTGACCATCATTTGAATCTAGCGAAAAGATTAAATCGTTCCGAGTTTTTTAACAAAATTGAATTAGATGAAAATAGACCATTAATTGTTTACACCATGGCTACTCCTGAAATTATACCTAATGAAATTGAAATAGCCCAATATCTTGCTGATGCAGCAAACAAAGGATTATTTATTGATAATGCTCAATTATTAGTCAGGGGACATCCTAGAATGTTTGGCTCGGATGTAAAGTTATTGAAAAATACACATCCTGAGGCTAAGGTATATCCAAAACCTACAAACGTGAAATACAAAAGTGTTGATCATGAAGCTAGTTTGGTTAAAAATATTATTGATGATGAGATTTTTCATTTATCATTGCTAGAGTATCAGGATGTCCAAGTAAATATATGTGGTACTATGACTATTGATTCAGCAGTTTTTGATAAACCCATAGTAAATGTTTTTTATGATCAGTTAGGAAATGACCAGATAGTCCGCAACTTATATAAACGAACTGATGTAAAAGAAATGATGGCTTACAAAGCTTCTAAAATTGCAACATCGCCTGAACAGTGTATAGAATTAATTAATAATTACTTAAATGAACCAAAATTAGATTCAATCGGTAGGAAAAAAGCGAGTGAAGAAGACTGTGGCTTTCTAGATGGACAATCAGGACTAAGGATAGCGGAAAATATAAAATCTTTATTCAATAATAACCGGGTTTCTGATTGAGTATTTTAACGATCCTTTTTTTAATATTATCATTTTTATTGTCATGGAAAAGACAAGTATATGGTTTAGTTATTTATCTTATATTTTGGATTTTAGTTTCTCTCGATAATGCGCCTGGACCTTTATCGGATTTGGCTAGTTTTGGCGCTTCAATGAACCAATACTTAATATTGGTTTTATTTTTCAATTGTCTTCTTAAAAAAAGACTATCAATGAGCAATGCATCTAAAAAAATCATTTATACTATTTTAATTTTATTTATTTATTTAACAGTTAATCATTTTTTCTTCTCTATAGATATGGAATACTCATCTTTTAGTTTAAATAGGATTTTAAAATTTTTAATTCTGATGTTTACGGTATCAATGAGTATTAAATCTAGATATGATTTTACTTTAATTTCGTACTCTCTAATGATGATGACCGTATTTCAAATGATTTTATTTTTATACCATCATTATTCATTCCCCAATGCAATGCATAATGTTTTCATTGATAATATATCAAAAATAATACTGACCTGTTTTATTTTTATATCATTATCTAAAAACAAACCAATTAGTATCAATAACATTTTTCTTTTAATAGTTTTATTTATGCTTTCACAAAATACATTTTTAATCGGCTCAAGAAGAATCTTTGTGGCATATATACTTTCTGGAGTTTGTATATACTATTTCAATCTTTTTAAGAAGAAGCAAAAAATTAGATTATATTATATTTTTATCGTTTTTATTTTTTTAGGATTGGTTAACTATACAATTTCACCAGAAGGTCTAAATGCAAGGATAGAACAATCATCTAATTTATTAGATTATGAAAATGATCAACGAAATAGATCATGGTCAGGAAGGGTTATTTTATGGGCATCAGCTATCAATATGTTTTTAGATAGTCCAATATTTGGAAATGGTGTCGGAGTTAGTTGGTTATTTTTAGATGATTATGCTTGGTTATCTGATGGGATGGTTTTAGATGATTATAAAAGGGTCCACAATCTATTATTAAAGTCATTAGCAGAAATAGGTATTATTGGAACCGTGATATATTATTATTTATGGTTTTTTCTATTAATTAGGTTGTATAAGATTTACAAATCAAATCACCTTAATGACGTATTATTTGCAAATCTTACACTTTGTTATTTTTGTGGTTTGCTTATTATGATTCCATTTTCAATTTTTGGTTGGTCAGGGTATTTAAATAAGCCATTTTGGTTTTTCACAGGAATCGTTGTGGCTGCATCAAACATAAAGGATGTTGAAAATAAAAAATTAATTTAAAAATTTTGATATGCTAAACATTATCATTTACATCAATCACCTAAAACCTGGAGGAGCCGAAAATCAAGTCTACAGGCTTATCAAAAATTATAAAAAAAAGAATCATAAATTTTTTATAGTTACTAAATATAAATATTCAAAAAAGTCATTCATTAAAAAATTTTTAAAAACTAATTCTAAGATTATATATTTAGATCAAAAATATAAAGGAAAGATAAGTCAACTTTTTTATCTTAAATCGTTTATAAAAAAAAATAACATTAAGGTTGTCCAAAGTTATTTATGTGGAGATAACATATTTTGTACACTTTTAACTATTGGGACATCACTAAAACATATTTCCGGATATAGAGGAGATTACGGCAATCCAGTGTTCAAACGATCTATTTTGCAAAAATTAAAGAATTATATTAGCTGGTATTTTTCAGATTTAATTGTTTCAAATAATCAATGTGGATTAAAATACTTAGAATCATTGAAACTAATTAATAAAAATAAAATAAAATACATACCTAATGGTATTCATTATCCATCATTACCAAAAATTAAAAATAATTATAAGATTATTGGTTGCTTATCAAATTTTTGGCAATATAAAAATCACACAACGCTCATAGAGGCATATGCTAAAATAAAAAATGATTATCAATTGAGACTTGCTGGTGACGGCCCTGAGTTTCATAAGTGCTATGAATTACTAGAAAAAAATAGCTGCATACCTGAAGAAATATTGCTTGGTAGTATTTACGACGTAGATGATTTTTTTAAAAAGATAGATATATTTATTTATCCATCATTGAGGGAGGGGAGTCCTAATTCTTTGCTTGAAGCTATGTCATATGGTAAGTTTTGTTTAGTATCTGATATCCCTGAGCACAGAGAAGCTCTTGGACCAGAAGTGCATGTTAACTGTTTTTTTGAACCACAAAGATCTGATGATTTAATAAAAAAAATATTATTTTGGGATAAGAATAAAAATGAAATGCTTATTCAAGCGAAAAATAATAGAAATAGGATAATGAAAGAATATTCGATAAAAATATTAACTAATTCTTTCAATCGATTATATGACAGTTTTTAAATTTTTTAGGCAGATTATTTGGTCAATTATTGACTTTGTTTTATTGATTTTTCCAGACACATATCGGATTCAACGATTACGAGGTGATTTATTTACTATCATCTTTTATGGCAAGTTGCTTCAATTAACTATGGCACGAAGAGTGATTATCATCGATTCTGATAATTTAAAAATTGGAAACAGAGTGTTATTTGCCAATGGAGTTTGGATAAATGCTACTGGAACCTTGGAAATTGGTAGTGATTGTCAGTTTGGTCCTTACTCAATTATTGTGACGAATATTCATGATAAAGATAGTCAAAACCCGCGCAGTGAGTACAGGAAAGGTAGCATTGTAATTGGCTCAAATTGCTTTATAGCTGGAAATTGCTCAATTAATCCTAATGTAAAAATTGGAAGCGGAACTACAGTTGGTAGTAATTCTTTTGTAAAGTCAGGAACTGTTTTTTTAAGGAATCAATTTGCCGCAGGTTCTCCCGCAAAAGTTATTAAGAAAAGTATTTAATTAGGTTTGTGAATAATAATTATTTCATTTGTGGACATTTTGGTTTTGAAGAATCAAAAATTGATGGTCAGATAATTAAAACCAGAAACTTAAAAACCCTTTTGGAGATGAATGGTAAAGTAAGAATTGTTGACACTCAGAAATTTTATAAAAAAAAATATTTGGACCTAGCTATTTCAATTCTTAAAAATCTTTATTGGTGTGATGATATTTTTATATTACCAAATCAAAATGGATTAAGGTTTCTTTTTCCAATAATCTATTTTTTTAATTTAATATTAAATAGAAAGATAAAATATGTTGTGATTGGAGGATGGCTTCCATCGTATATCGAAAAAAAAATATTTTTAAGATATTTGATCAGAAATATCGACAAAGTTTATGTGGAGTTGTTTCAAATGCGCAAGGATTTAAAAACTATCGGGGTAAGAAATGTGGTTGTACTGCCTAATTTTCGAATGATAAAAAAAAATGAACAAAATGAATTAAATAAAGAAAGTCCTGAAATAAAAATGGTGTTTTTATCAAGGGTAGAAAAAGAAAAAGGGATATTCACTCTACTCGAAGCTATAAAAAATGTTAAATCAACAAGAAAATTTTGTTTAAATGTCTATGGGCCTATTACTAATTGCAAAGATGAATTTTTTTCGAAAATTTCTAAATTAGATAATGTTAATTACTTAGGTGTTGCTGACCCAAATGATGTCCAGGAATTACTATCCCAATATAATTTGTTTATTCTCCCCACCTACTATAAAGGGGAGGGCTTCCCTGGTGTAATTGTTGAAAGCTTTTCAGCTGGTGTACCCGTAATTGCTTCAGATTGGAAATACAATTCTGAAATCATTGAGAACGGTGTAAATGGTTTACTTTTCAAACCAAAAGATGTGGAGGATTTGACGGAAAAAATTGAATATAGTCTAGACAATAATGAAAAAATCATTAAAATGGGAAAATACGCATTACGGCATTCAAGAAAATTTTCATTTGAAGCTGCAAATTCTATATTATTTCCTAAACATAACGTAACATAATATTTGATATGAGAATTATATATTTTCATCAGCATTTCTCCACGCCAGATGGATCTACTGGCACTAGATCTTTTGAGTTTTCTAAGAGGCTAGTAGAGCGTGGACACCATGTAACAATTATTTGTGGTAGCTATTGGTTAGCTGATACAGGATTGAATAATAGATATAATAATGGTTTTAGGTTTGGATCTGTTGATGGGATAAATGTAATTGAAATAGACCTTAATTATTCAAATAGCGATGGAATGATTAAAAGAGCTTTTATTTTTTTTAAATATATCATTTCAGCTACAATGATAGCTTTGAAACTTAAATATGATTTAATCTTTGCAACATCAACTCCTCTTACTGTTGGAATACCTGCAATTATTTTAAAATTATTTAAAAAAAATAAACCATTTATTTTTGAAGTTAGAGATTTATGGCCTGAGCTACCAAAGGCTATGGGAGTTATTAATAATCCAATTATATTAAAAGCTTTAGATGCTCTTGAAAATAAAATTTATCATTACTCAGATGGATGTATTGGGTTGGCTCCTGGTATTGTTGATGGAATAAAAACAAAAGTTCCCGATAAAACAATAATTATGATACCAAATAGCTGCGATAGTCACCTCGTTAAGAATGAAATTTTAAAAAAGAAGAAAAATAATTTTATAGCTGCATTTACAGGTGCTCATGGACTAGCAAACGGTCTTGAATACTTATTAGATGTTGCAAAAATTTTAAAGAATAGTGAGCAGGATGAAATTATCATTCAGTTTATTGGAGATGGTATGGTTAAGGAAAAACTAAAAAGTGAAGCAAGAGATAATGACCTTCGCAATTGCCAGTTTTTAGATCCAATGCCAAAAAAACAGTTATTTGTTCATTTGAAAAAAAATGTTGATGCTGGTCTTATGGTTCTGAAAAATGTTCCAGAATTTTATAACGGTACTTCACCAAATAAATTCTTTGATTATTTATCATTAGGACTACCTGTAATAAATAATTATCCTGGATGGGTATCAGAAATAATAGAGAAGAATAATTGTGGTCTTGTTGTTTCTCCAAATGAACCAGAGAGTTTTGTTGCGAGTCTAATTAAATTGAAAACTAATCCAAATTTGGTAAAAGAAATGTCGAAAAACGGCCAAATATTAGCACAAAATGATTTCAACAGAAATAGGCTTAGTAATAAGTTTGCTGATTTTATTTTATCATATGAATCGTCATGAAAAGATTCTTTGATATTATTCTTTCTATTATTTTCTTAATCCTTTTTTTACCAATTATGATTTTCATAAGTATTATTATTTATTTTAATATGGGATCGCCTATTATATTCAAGCAGGAAAGACCTGGATTAGATGAAGACCCTTTTATTTTTTACAAATTTAGAACCATGACTGATGTAAAAGAAAAAAAAGGTTATATGGATTCCGATTATGAGAGAATTACTAAGTTGGGAAAATTTTTAAGGTATACTAGTCTGGACGAGTTACCAAGTTTTTGGAATGTATTGATTGGTAATATGAGTATCGTTGGACCTCGTCCACTTCTTACAAGTTATCTTAGTCTATACTCAAACGAACAAAAGCGAAGACATAATGTTAAGCCTGGAATTACTGGATTAGCACAAGTAAGTGGACGAAATCAGATTTCATGGGATAAAAAATTCGAGCTCGATTTATGGTATGTTGACCACCACTCTTTTTATTTAGATTTTAAAATAATTTTACAAACAATAATTAAGGTTTTAAAGGTGGAAGGTATAGATAGTTCAAGAAATGAAACAATGGAAAAGTTCAGGGGTGAATAATAAGATGAGGCGAAAAAATAGATTTACTAATTGGGAATATCCAGAAATTATAGATGGTGTACCAACTAAATATAATTGGGTTGTTCAAAACAAAAGTAGTTTTAGACTCGGCTTTGGGGTAGACATTGGTGCCTTTACGTATATAAATGCAAAATTTGGTGTAATAATAAAAGAAAATGTTCAAATTGGATCACATTGTTCCATTTATTCAGTGTCTACTATTGATAACAAGCATGGCGAGGTAATATTAGAAAGGGATTCTTGCATAGGTAGTCACAGCACAATCCTTCCTGGTGTAACTGTTGGCAAAAATTCTATAATTGGTGCACATAGCTTTGTCACAAAATCTATTCCAAATAATGTAATTGCAATGGGTGTTCCTGCAAAAATATATAAAAAATTAGATGAGTAAGCGGATATATTTATCACCCCCACATATTGGAAGCAATGAGAAAGCATTAATATCTGATGCATTAGATTCAAACTGGATTGCACCATTAGGTCCCCACGTTGATTCTTTTGAGGAAGAAATGAGTGATTACCTTCGTGTTGGTCATGCCTGTGCGCTTTCCTCTGGTACAGCAGCACTACACCTCTCTTTAGTAATTTCTGATGTTTGTAGAGGCGATATTGTGCTCTGTCCCAGCCTAACTTTTGCGGCAAGTGCCAATGCTATTTTATACCAGGGTGCGACTCCAGTTTTTATAGATGTAGACCCAAATACTTGGACTTTGAATATAGATTTATTGCAGAAGGCGATAAAGATATTCTCTCCTAAGGCACTT
>MDSW01121751.1_pt1 | contig 13457 bp, 13 predicted proteins | sample 811171 | NCBI WGS metagenome assembly MDSW01 (sample SAMN05326641, study PRJNA326480) | marine metagenome | isolation source: seawater | place: Atlantic Ocean: North West | collected 2012 | reverse complement strand
GTTGGTATTTGCATTTTACCTTTTTCTTTACCTAATGCAATTACAGTTTTCATAAATCCTTGTGGATTTTGTTTCTGCATTCCTTGAATGACTTTAACACCAGTCATGTTAAGAAGTTTTGCAACACCATATCCAGCATCTTTATTACCTTTTAAATTGAATAGTTTATCAATCATTCCACCAGCAGATGCTTCATTAAGTTGAAATTCAATCTCTTCTTTTTTGAATGAAGGTTCTCTTTCCATTAGTTCAACAAATGCAATTAAACTTCTTACTGGGCCAGTGACTTCAATTCCTTTAAGTTGTTTTTTAAGTTTAACTCCTGCTTTTGATGCAATTACTTTTAACTTTTTAAAGACATCTAAATCTTTACTATGAACCATCATAGACATTGGAGTATCATCACCACTGACTCTTTCATCTAGATTTTCTTTTTGCATTAACATTTTGGTGTTAAGAGTTCCAATCATTGTAACTATTGAGTCTCTTGCATCAAGAACTTTCTTGTAAGATGCATTGTGTTTTGTATCTTTAAGTTCTTTATCACCTTTGTTTGCAATTGCTTGATATGATTTTAAAACTGCTTGCATTTGTTTAGAAACTTTTTTCATTGAATCAACTTCAACTTTTTGAACTTCATCAATTTGTTCTACAGATTCTAACTTTGCAAGTCTCCCAATTAATGCATCAAATTCTTTAGGTTCATCCAAAAAGAATTTTTGAATTTTATCATACCCACTATGCATTATCAGTTTATTTACAGATTTTTGTTCTTTACCTTTGTATCTTTTTCTGACATCCATAGATTGACCAACTTTAGGTCTAATCTTTTCATCAAGTTGAGTTTCTTCTGGTGTGTATTCCATGTTTAAAAGTTCTTTAACTTTACTCCATGCATCTTTATACCTAGCACCTTTCTGAGTATTCATAGTGTATAATGCATCTAATATTTCACCTTGTTCTTTATCAGACATTCTACCGATTACTTTATTATACTTTTTAAATATATCTGTTCCTTTACCTTCATCAATTTGAATTTCTTCCAACAACTTCATAAGAGTTTTGTTCTTTTCAAAATCTCTCATCAATTTGTCAACATCTTTAGGTCTGCCTTTGAAAGTTACACCAATACCATCTTTGTCAAATGATACTGGAACACCTCTTGCTCTTGCAAGTTTTTGTATCATAGGTTTTGCTTTAGGCATATTCTTTTTATCAACAGACATTACAGAATTTACTTCTTGTAAGTCTTCTACAACATCACCTTGTATTCCATATTTTTGCATTTGTGCATAAGTATCTGCAACTGACTTAAGTATATTTGCATCGTATTTAGCTTCTGAACAATGACTTGCTTGAAGTTGTTTTGGTGATTTTGCTTTCTTACCAAGTCTGATTTTCTTTCCAACTTTCTTTCTTGCACTTCTAATTTTGTTTATAATCTTACCGACTATACCAGATAACATACCTTCTTGGATAGTTTCTCCTTGATAATCGAATGATTCAAATTGAACTTCTCCACCATTAGTTATATCATAAATTGCTTTATACAACTCTTCTCTAACCATTGTATCACCAGCACCTAAATTAGATGGTAGTTTTTCAAATTCTTTTGACATGAAATTCCAAAGATGACTTGCAATCATATCTTCTGTATAAGGTTCATCATCAAACTTTAATTTTTTTGCTTTTGCAAGTTCAGATTTCAGATAATTATTCATCATCATGTTTGCACGAGAAGCTGCAGTTACTCTTTTATCATCATCTCCTGTTAAGAATGCAAAATAGTAATCGTTGTTTCTAATTGGATAAGAAAGAGCAGACCAACCTTTTAACTTATCATTAGGTAGGAAAACCTGTATATCTTTTTCGTTGTCTATTATCCACTGTTTTTCTTTTGCATCAATACCAATTTTATTTGCATATTGTTGAACTGTCATTGGTTTTGACATTGCTTCAGTGATATCTTCTACTTTAGACTCACCAAGTGTATCCATTAACCATTCATCAGACTCATCTGCATCATCAGTTTGGATTTCATTGTTGGACATTGCCCATGAAAGAAATTCATCTTCAACTTTTTTAGGCATGTCTTTACCTTTTTTGAATGCATCAACATGTCTTTTGTGTTTCATGACTAGTTTCTTCCAAGCATTGTCTCTTGGATATTTTTTGACAACACTCTGAATGTTTTCATCTAGTTGTTCATCATCACGAACTTCTTCTATAAGAGAATCTATCAACTCTTCATTCAATATATCTTCATTAATTTCAATAGGCTTTGCATACATAGACCTGTATGCATCTGCAACAGTATTAACTGTTTTGACATCTCTCTGTGACATAGTTATTTTCCAGTTCTTTTATTATCGTAAATTAACGAATCTTTTTTTACATATCCAAGTCTTCTAAGAGTTTCTTTAAAAGATTTACTTCTTGCATCATACTTCAATTCAGATGCATCTTCTTTTTTATCTTTACCGATTGCCTTAGAAATTGCTTTTCTTTTCTTATGTAAGAACTTATCAGATGAATCAACATCACCATCGTTATCGATGTCTTTGTCTTTTCTATCTTTAAATTTTTTCTTGACTGCTTTAGGTTGTACTTTATCTAATCCATCACCATCATCTGACTTGTCATTGGAATTGTCTTCGTTGTATGACTTCTCTTTAATTTTTACTGGATATTCTTTACCAGCAAACATGAAAGTCTTTTTACCTTCTTTTGCTGCTTGACGAGCTGCAGATATAAATGACCTTTTATCATCATTTACTGCTTTTTTAAGTTCTTCAAGTTCTTGTACAAAAGTTTCTGCAACTTCTGGTTTATCTTGTAAAGGATAATTATGAAGTGCAGCTTGTTTCTCCATACGAGTTTGTGGTGCTTGTCCAGAATTAAGTACCTCAGTGACCGCATCAGCAACAGACTTAGTTACTGTATCAGTCCCACTGTTGAATTTTAATCTATCTTTTATATCTGACATTGTGGTCTCCTGTTAAATCTTTCCTATAGTATTTATATATATCACTAATTAGACTATTGTTTTGTGTCCTTATTTTTCTTCTGTTGCATTGCAGCTTTCTTTGCCATTCTTTCTTTTTTGATTATTGGCATAAGTTTCTTGGCTAATTTTGCAATTGCACCAGATTTTTTCTTTAATTTTTTACCTACATTGAATCTTTGTTGAAGTGTTAGGTCTGCCCAACCTTTTCCACCCATCATTTTTCTAGTTAATGTATCTTTTGCTTTCCTTCTTCCTGCTGCCTCTAAGGATTTCCTTTGAAGACCTTTTCCACTCTTCATAGACCTCATTCTTTTTTTAGTATTAGAGGCCTTTCTTCTTCTCATTTGTTGACCTTTCTTTATCATTGCCCTCATATACTGACCGATATTTGCATATTCTAATTGAAGTTGTCTATCTAATTCTGTTTGGAATCTACCTTCCGAAATCTTATGGTGTTTTTTTGCCATGTTCATAGCAGTAGCATGCATTACATCATCTGCCTTATCTTTACCATATTTGGTTTCAAATTCTTTTCTTTGTGGTTTTAGGTCTTTATAAAGTTTTTCTTTAGTCTTCATGACTTCTGGAGATACTGCACCTTCTGATTGTGCATTAGACTTTCTTGTTAATCTAAGTTTATCCTTATCGTTCTCTGCATCATGTTTTTTTGCAAGTTGTTCTTTTTCTCTTTCTTGTCTGTCTTTTAATTGGTCTGTTTGTGCATCCTCAGTAAACTGTTTAAATGATTTCATTTTTTCTCTCTCTTGTAATCTAGTTTCAAATTCTATAGGATGTTCAAATTCAGCTGCAAGTTTTGTGGGTTTCATGGTCAATGCACCATGCCATGCTTTTGCCATCTTGTTATCTGGGTATTTTTTTACCCAACTTAGTAGTCTAGGAAACACTTTAGTTGTATTCTTTTCTAAATCTTTTGTATCTCCATCGTTGTCTATGATGAAGAAATTTGCTCTACCGAATGCACTCTGTAGTTTACCCATGTTTGCACGAACTACTTTATGATTGTCTTGTACAATTTTATCTGGAATACTTCTTTCTCTTGTTCTATTTCTATCTAATGCAGTTTCTAAAGAAGTATTTACGAATACCATTGCAGTTTCGTAACCGAGTTTATCTAATAGCATTTTTTGTTTTAAAACTTTTTTGACATCTCTTGCAGTAGAATCAATAACCAGACCTAACCTACCTTTAACATACATTGTTTGTCTTTTACCAGTGATTGCTTTTGCATGAACTCTTACTGCATCTCTTCTTTCTTCTTCATCTTCTGGCATTTTAAGTGAAAGACCTGCTTGTTTGAGACCTTTTTCGAATGCCATATCTGAGTTTACATCTCGTAACCCCATAGATGCGAATCCTAATTTTTTAGCTGCAAGGGATTTTCCAGAACCTGGCCCACCTGCCATAAAGACTGCTTTAAATACGCCTGGGTCGTTTATTCCCTCAAGTAATGATTCGTATGTCTCTTCCAATGTCATTTCTTATATACTCTGGTATGTGATGAAACTCCTCTGAGAGTCCCATTCCTTTTCTAACTGATTTATACAGTTGTTTTCCTTGTCTAAAAGTTCTTGGTAATGCAGATGTAAATCCTTTCTCATCACTATCGAAAGCCATTGCTCTCATTTTTGATGCAGACATTCCAGATATATCATCTGAATCTGGGTCTCTTTCACCTGCTGATACTACTTCAATATCAGTAAAGTTGTAGAAACCATGTCTTCCTTTTACATTGTTGTACTTTGTAAGAAGACTTTGAAACTCTCTTAATCTATCCGAACCAGCAACCATTTTGATACTTCTGTATCCTTGATTATATAAGTCAACAACCACATCAAATACTGTTCTAGAATTAGATGTAGATACTCTAACTTTTGCTGGTTTAAACAAGAGTTTCATGAACTTTGTTTTGGTTCTATAATCTAAAGGATTCTTCTTTGGGTCTTGACTATGACTCGTATAGATGAATCCATCGTTAGAACCAGCAACTTGTTTTACTTTCATTGCAAGTTTAAGGTGTCCAGCAGTTGGTGGATTGAACCGACCAAATGCAAAGACTGCTGTCTTAGACTTCACCTCAACTATGTCTTTGAAAGATTTCATATAGGTATTTATGTATTTTAAAACTTCTGTTGATTGTTTTTAAGAGACTCATAGTCCCAGTCAATGATTTCACTGCATCTATCCCACCATTCTTTTAGGTCTTCATCTTCTCGTAATTCATTTATAACTGCTTGTCTCGTTACTGGAGTTACATTCATATGAGTATGGGCATGCATGTTTCCAGAATCTGCCATTTGAAATGCAACTGCAATTGATTGGTCTAAAAATCCTAGTTCTTCTAATGATTCAAGAACACCACGACTATCTAACATAGATTTAGTTGTTGGATGTAATCGACCTTTATCATCTTTTTCATAGTTTATATCATGTTTATAATGAATAAGTTTATCATATTCATCGTACATAGTTTTTCCATTATACATGGGTCTAGACAATATAAAAGTATGATTCATTTGCATACCATCCATTCCACCCAATAATAACCATTCTGGGTCTGTATAATACAACATTCTTTTTGCACTATTGTAATACTTTTCCCATCCTTCTTCTGTATGTGCAATTATATCATAAATCCAAGGGCATGACATTCCATTATCCATTTCAGTAATAAGACCAGATATAAATCTATCCATTGGGTCTCTAACTATTAAATATGATGTCCAATCATCAAAAAATGGTAATGTTTGTAATGGTGGATTCATATCAAATTCTTTGGCTTTAATCCAATCTGGTGCAATCTTTTTTGCATAATTCCATTTGTTATATTCACCAAGTAATTCTTTACATTCCTCTGATTCAATTGTTAATATTTGTGCAGTTTTAGTATAAACATTTGCAGAATCATGGTGTGGAAGTGGTTGTTCACATATAACTTTACGAACATCTTGTTCAAACATTTGAGTTACAACTTCTTTATATTCATCTGGTTCTAACCATGTTCGAGGGTCTCTATTTTCATCTTCCAACCAAATCCAATCATCATCGTGTAAGTCATTTTGTGCATGTAAATAAAATCGGATTGATGAATGTCCTACCTTACGAGGGCATGTTAAAATTACTTTTCTTTTCTTTGATATGAATGTGGGATGACTTCGTTCCCAACATGTTTCCCCATCGAATTGAGGAGTGATTTCACCAATATCAGTTATTGATATTGTATCTCGATTGTTGTGTTCTGCAAACTTCTTTAATGCATCTGCCATAATATATCTCCATAATCTATTTGTCCCAATCTTTCTGGACTGTAAAGTTATTTAGTGAGAACTCCATTCTATCTACTAACTTTACTGCACCACCTAAGTTGTCATCAATTGCAACGAACCCTTCTGGTGCAACCACATCATAACCATTACCTTTTTTAACAAACATACTGGTTAATTGATTTGCTTGGTTTAACTTATATAGTATCTTAGTTTTACCATAATTTATAAGTGCTTGAAACTCTACCAACTTAACAAGGTCTGGTAAAGTCTTTCGTATTTCTGATAAAAACATATCTTTGTTTTTTGTTTTTGCTTCTTTACCTTTTGGTGATTTTAGTTTATCTACTTCTTTTTGTAGTTTCTCTTCTGCAAACTTGAAGTATCCATTTGCATGATTTTTATAATTCATTCTAAGAAGATTATCACCTGCTCTAACTCTACTGTTGTGATATGTTTTATAAGTTGCACCTTGTGGCATACTATCTTGCATTTGAAGAAACTTTGTAAGTTTAGGTGAACTAATTGACTGGAAAGTTTTTCCAGCTCTAGACATTAGTCTTTTCATTTCTGTCGTATCTTTAAAATTAAATGTTGCAGTTCCAGATACATCATTGTATTCTGCATTGTCCATCCAAACTTTTGAAGATTTTTTTAGTTTAGAAATGTCTGCACCAAACGATGCACTCATATCTGATAATGATGACCCCTTGTAAGTTGTATGCCAAACTACTCCTACATTTGCTTTTCTCATATTAGATGCAAGTTTAGATGTAGAAGGTACTGCATAGGTAATTGTATTAGGGCCAAAGGTAAGATAAGATTCACCATTAATTTTTTTCTTTTCTAGGTCTCCTTTGGTAAACATCAAGTCTCCCTGTAGAATACCTTTGATACCCAAGTCTTTGAAGTTATCTAAACATACTTTAAACTTCTTTGCAAGGTCTCCAGATAGTTTCTCATCTATATCTGCATGTGATGTATAATACTCTTGTTTCTTTGCAAACAATCCTTTCTTTGCAACTATAAATTCTTTTGTTTCTGGATGTTCACCGACAAATACTGCTGGTGCTCCATCCCACTTTACAGTTACATTCTTTACACCTTTACTACCAGATGATAACATCTTAGTAAGAGATAGTAGGAAAAGAATAGATTGTCTTGCACCATCAACTCCAGAGTTGAAGATTTCATCTTCGATATGTTCTAAATGTAAATTTGCTTTTGCCATATTATTGTGTGAAGAGTTCTGGGCCTCTTCCTCTTAATCCAGAATCAGTAACTTCAATACCAAAGAACCTCATTAACATACCTAACATCTTTTCACCTTGTTTTTTAATCCACTCGAATGCCATGTTAACTTTTTCTTTTATCCAGTTCCACATTTGTATAAACTTATTTCTAATTTTTTTGTCAATATTAGAAACACCCTTTTTAATCTTATCTAGTAATGCAAACTCATCTAGTTGTTCTATTGTGTTTTCGTGCAACATTTTCCTTCCATATTCATTCATTGTAAGTGCTTCATCCATAATTCCTTTGAAAGTTAAATGAGTTCCTTCTTCTACAGATTCACCCATGTTCAAAATCTTTTTAGTATGTGCAAAAACTTTTGCTGGTGCATCTACAATATTACCACGAAGTGCCATATAAGGTGAACTACTTCCAGATGATTTGAATGATGCATAAAACTTATAGAGGTCTGATAGTTTTTGAACATCACCCTCATTAACTGATGCAAGAGAATAGTTACCAGTAACTTTACCTTTATCTGGGTCAAACTCAACCATGATATTTGCACGAGAAGGTGATTTATCACCAAACTTTATTGAACCAGTTGCAGCTTCAAACACAAAGTGCTTTTTAAATGTAGGATTACTTTGAAAAAGACTAACCATATCTTTTGTTAACACTTGACCATTTTTTCTAACTGTCTTTAACTCATCTTGGAATGGTTTTAGTTTTTTCATTGCTTGTGGATTACCTTTTGAACTTTCTAAGTCCTTTTCAAGTTTTTCAACACTACCTCTGTATCCAGAACCAGATAAATCTAAGGTATTTTTTTGCATGAACTCTACAATCTTTTTTGCCTCATTAGGTGCTTTCTTACCCATTGTCATTGATGCAGCTTTGAAGGTTGCAATACCTTCTTCTTTCTTTGCACTCATTACCTGTGAACCACCAATCTTTTTAAGTGATACATATTTTTTACCAGACTTTAAATCAGTTTTTGGTGTAGCATTTTTTGCACCCCATTCTTTCCATACTTTGGATACTGTTCCACCACCTTTTCCACTACCTGTTTGTTCTAGTTTTCTTAATCCATTTGCATTAAATGATTTTGCAAGTTTTATTGATGCATTTCTATTAAAGTCATCATCCCAATATCCTTTCTTTTTGATTCTGTTCCACTCATCTGTTCCATCAAAGTCTTCACCATCTTCTTCCTTCTGACCAAGTACAATCATTGCTTCCCAGTCTTCACCAGTTGGGTCTTTCTTACCTTGTTTACCACCAGACAAGTCATTAACACCTTTTCCAACTTTACTAAGTGCCATACCAAATACAGATTGAACATTTTTTGTACTAAAAGAAGTTTTAGAAATTTCATTCCAATCTTCTGCACCTTGTAATGATTTCTTTAACTCTGGCCATAAATCTTTATTGATTTTTATTTTTTTACCCTGTTCATCTTTGAGTTCACCATCATCTACTAACTTTATAAACTTTTCTTTGTTGTCTCTTTTAAATAAATCTAGACCCTTGAGACCAGCCTCTGTTAATGATAGACCACTAAAGTGTAGTTTTTCTTTTACTAAACCTGTTTCGTTATTGTAATAATTATACAATGCACCAGCAAGTTGATGTCCAAACTCTGTATCTGTTGGATAATGAACACCACCTATTTGTCTTGAATGACCTATATCATCACCTATCTTTCTAATGTTTCCTTTGTGTTCAAAAGGAACTCTATCTGCAAGATACAAACTTATAAATCTACCTTCTGTTGCATGTCCAGATGGATATGCTGGGGTTTCTGCTGTCTTTAGTGGATGAACTGTAAAGTTTAGTTCTTGATGAAATACAAGTGACCTTGCAAGTTTTGCTGGTCTAGGTCTGTTATAATGTACTTTAAGTTGTAGGACTATAGGATTTAAATTATCTTTTAACTTACTTACTTCATTAATAAGTTTCATATCCAAATTATTTTCTCGAAAATACTTTTTGAAAGGTTTCATGATTCTAGTATCAACTAATTCCATAAACTCTTTTGAAGATTTTCTATAAACTTCATATGATTGTAATACTCTCAACTCTCTTTTGGTTTCCTCAGATGAGTTTCTATATGGAGTATAATCTAACCATAGTTGAACTGGAAAGTCTTTGAAAGGGCCTCTATCTGATTCTAATTGTTTCTTTCTTTTTGGTGACATAGGCATGTCATGACCAAGAGAATCAGTAAATTTATTTTCGTTTAGTATCTCGTTAAATCGTTTCATAATACTATTTATGCAAATAAAAAAGGGAACAATGCATTGTTCCCTTAGTGGTAATTTACTCTGTTAGTTATATGTGAAAGTTTTCCTAACTTTATCCGAGCGGAAGGACACCAATCGACTCTATTTTTTTCCCTACGATTTCACTGGGCTGTTCATTTTTTTAATCTATGTTGTTTGAGTACATTATCAAATTCTTCAATTTGATTCTGTAATTGAGTTTGTCTGTCTTCGTTAATTTTGAGTTTTCTAAGATGAATGAGTTCCTTCTTCAAAGTAACTTTTCTTTGAAGAATATCGACTGTGGCATTCCCTGTTAGAGTGCCTGACTTATTCCCATTATCATTAGACATACTGTAATTCCCATCCCCAAGAGTGTCATCTTCACTACGAATCGATTTCTTCTCACCCTTCTTCTATAAATTAGCCATGGCAAAGCATCTTCACCAATCTTTGGATAATAATCCTTATTATAGTATTTATGCATTTTGCACCTCTGACTCAACTAATTTTAAACCACTTCTTAACTTTTTTAACTCATTAATGGTATCTCTTGCATTCTTATGAAGAATACCAACACCACCTTCTGACTCCCATGCATCGATATTGTCTTGTCTGTCATCAATCAAAACATTACCTTTCTTAGAGAAGATTCTCTTCTGACTACCACTATGAGTGCATGTTACTACCACAAAAGGGTCAACATACTCTTTAATCCATTCGTTTTTATCCCAAACTACAAGCTGTCTGTTAACTGCACCTGCAGCTGTTAATATTTCCCAGTTCACACCAGTATGTTTGATATATCCAATTAACTCATGATAATCAACTGTAGGTGGTAATTTTCTAAAACACCTTTTATCTGTTAATTCTTTTTTTCTTGCATCATATTCACTATGACCATAATTGTCATTCCCTAAAGGATGACCTATCATTTCACTGATACCTTTTTCAAAGTCAACAAGGACTCCATCCATGTCAACAAAAATATTTTTTATACCTACCTTATCCATCACTTACTCTCAATTGTTTGGTAAACCAACTGCTTTTTCTAACTCCTTCCAATCTTGTACAGTATAACCTGTCATAATAAACTCCCTCTCATCTTCATTAAGATTAGGGAAGATATCTTGAATTAATCTCCTTTCTTGAGCAGGTGCATTCCACTCTGCAATTTGTTCTTGGGTAATGTCAAGATACATCTTGTTAACATTACCTGTTAGGGGACTTTTTCTTTCTACTTCTACCATGTTTGTATTATACTAAATTATGTACCTATGAGTCAAACTATCTAAGATAGTCTGGCCCATACTTTCTCATTCCAAAGATTTGATATCCTTCGAAGAGGTTACCTCTTGGTGCATTCAATGCTGGTGTTTTCCATCCAGCAGCCTTTAAGATATCACCTTCTTTAAAAGTGATACCAGTATTTCCTTTTTGAAATTCAAAACGATTAATGAAACCCCAAACTGATTGTTGGTGTCCACTACTCGAAATGATTTTAATATATTTCCTAGACACTTTGTAAGAGTAAGAATACTCTGTAAGACTAGGAAATTGTCGTTGATGTTCTTTCAACAGAGAATCACAGAGTTCTTGACATAGTTGTTCTAACTCTTGTTCTTTGTTGACTTCGTTAACTAATTTCGATAATTTCATTTACACTCCTTAATTTATACATATATTATATCAAAATATGTACCCTAGTGTAAAGGCCTAACATCACCATTTACAATGATGTTTATGAGGTTATAATTACCTATAATCGATATACCATACATCTGATTTATCGAATCACATAATAGATTCCAACTTGCATCAATATTGGATTTATCCATTGCAAGTTGCATCTGTTTTGAGTTTAGAGGTAAATCGATGAGACCAAAGTCCCCACCTCTTTTTTGTATTCTAATACCATTAATCATAAGTTACTCTCCTAGTATTAACATTATACTAAAAAGTGTACCTATGGGTCAAGTATTAAATGATGTTGCGTTCTCGAAATCGTGGTGGACATTACCAGCAATACAGTATCTTTGAGTTTCTACTGTAACTGGTTTTACTTGATGATAACAGTATGCTGGAAATATTACCAGTTGTCCTGTATGTGGTGGAATGGTAAGAAGAGTTTCTCCCCATTGTTTTGTTTTATCTTGAACATGTTCTGCACACATAGATAAATCCATTTCTATACTACCATCTGGAACAGTACATATTTCTAATGGTTGTGCAATTTCTGGGTCTTCAACATATGGATAGTAAGTCCAACTTATACCTGCTGGGTCATGATTATGTGCTGGTGTGACATCATTAAGTTCATATCCCATTCCCCATACTTGAGTAAACACTGGTAAGTAATCTGTAATACTTTGGTTATATCCTATAATTACTGAACCAATCCAATCTAAAAGTTGTTGCATATGTGGACTATCAAATGACTTCCAACCAGTAAAAAGTGAAACACCAGCATTGATTGAGTCATGGGCCCCTTCACCTTTTCCATTTTGTTTATGAATGTAATCTACAAGGTTGTAGTTTATATCACGAAATTCTTTAGGTGCATCTATAGTAAATACTTTTGTATTTGTACTTACATCTGGAATGTCGTACCAGTTATATGTCCCATCCATCAGTTTTTTCTCCAGAAATTCTTTTACCAGATTCACTGTTATCAAATGCAGGGCCTGAATCATGTAATTCTTCTGTTGCAGATTGTTCACAATCATACAACTTCATACGACTTCTATCTACACCTATAATGAATCTTCTGTAATATGTTGGGTCATTGTATCTATTCTTTAACTGTTTAACCATAATTTGGTCTAACTCTTCTAGTTCTTCTGTAGATATCAATGCAACCATCAAGTCAGCAGTTGCTGGTAATCCAAATGATTCAGATGTATCTTCAAGTCCTACATCTGTTGATGTAAATCCTTGTCTGTTAGTTTGTGTTGCAGTGACAATTGGTAGTTTAAACTCAACTGCAAGTCCTCTCATTTCTTCTGCAATACTCTTAACCATTGTATAAGAGTTTACACTTGCACCAGCTCTCATTCTTGCAGATGCACATATGTTTAGATAGTCAACATAAATGATGTCTGGTAAAAAGTCTTTTTTTAGATTAAGTTCTTGTAGTAAATGTCTAAAGTGTCCTGTATGTGCAGATGCAGTTGGATACTCTTTGACAATTAGTTTACCTGTTGTCTTATCACGAATGGATTTGACTTTCTTATCATACATATCTTTTGGTAGATTAGAAAGGTCTTGGATAGGTAAGTTCATAAGATTTGCATCGATTCTTTCTGCAATCTTTTCTTCACTCATTTCCATAGATATGTAAAGTACATTCTTACCCATCATGAGATTGTTGGCTGCACAATGACACATGAATAGTGATTTACCAACACCTGTTCCTGCCATAATAACATTCAAGGTTTTATTTGGTAAACCACCCTTCGTGATTTTGTTCATCATTTCAAGGTCAAATGGTAGTTTATCTTCTACTGTATTGTAGGATATAAATCTATCATCTGAGTCTTCAATAAAGTCATGACCAATGTGTTGGTCAAAAGAAACTGACAATGCATCTTTTAGAATATCTGGAATCTCACCCTTTTCTCTGGTGGATGACTTATCAATAATCTGAATACTTTCCATAACTGCATTATAGAT